>Ga0209274_10000231_pt1 | contig 43013 bp, 36 predicted proteins | sample HubBroMetageREF1_FD_188343 | JGI IMG/M metagenome (GOLD analysis project Ga0209274, IMG submission 188343) | Reference soil microbial communities from the Hubbard Brook experimental Forest, New Hampshire, USA - Hubbard Brook CCASE Soil... | ecosystem: Environmental > Terrestrial > Soil >...
CCATCACGGTCTTCACACCAGCGTCGCGGGCGTCGCGCACAATCTCAAACACCTGGCTCATGCGTTCCGATGGAGCCTTGCCAACGAAGCCCATCCAGGTGATGTCGTAGTAAACCGCGCCGGGAACATCCTTTTTCCCCCACACGTCGAGCAGGACGAGATCGCCCTCGCGAATGGGAACTGGATGATCAGCACGGGGCCCGTAGTGCGGATTCCCGGCGTTGGCGTTGACGGCAACAATCGGTGGATCGTCGGTGAGCAGGTTCTCGCGGCGAAACGCTTCCATGAACCACTGCTGGATCTGGTGTTCGGTGGTGCCACCGTTGCGCACGCGCTGCCCAATTTCCTTGAAGGCGGCGGCCACGATTGAATCCACGCTGTCGCGCGCGGCAAAATGAGTCTTGATCTGCGCTTCGCTCCAGGTGGCTTCGAACTGCGCCACCAGGTCGGCGGAGCTGACGATATTCTTTCCTAAACCGCGCAGCAGTTCGATGGTCCCGCCATCGACCAGAGAAATAGTGAAGACGATGTTGTTGGGCGAGTACTGCATCGCGATGTCGCGGTAAGGCGCGAGTATCGATTTCAGGGTGTCGAAGAGTTCCTGCCATCCGGAGTACTGGCGCTTGCTGCCGGGCAGGGAATCGAGGTGGCCAGCTTCGATCTTGTGGACCAGCTTCACGGGTTCGCCCTGCGCCGGGATCAGGTAGAACCAGCGCCGCGTGACCATCAGGCCTGCCGGCAAGCCAAGCACCCGGTAGGCGATGGGATCGCGATGATGATGGTCATAGAACAGCCACGCGTCGATATTGCGTTCGCGCAGGGCAGATTGGATGGCAGCCAGGTCCATGGGCAAGCGTCTATTGTAAACAAAGGGAGGGATTTGGGCGAATCGGGGCGTTGCGAGATCCGCATTCAAGAGCGCCAATTTGCTCGCGCCTGATTCTTGGTTACACTATGACGCTAGATGCCTGCGATAGCTGAGCCCGCGGTCGAGCCGGTGGTTACGACACGCGTCCGCATCGAAGCGATCGATGTGGTTCGCGGCGTCATCATGATTCTTATGGCGCTCGATCATGTGCGGGATTTCTTCGGAAATTCGGGACTGAATCCCACTGATCCTGCCACCACGACTGTCCCCCTATTTTTCACGCGCTGGATCACGCATTTCTGCGCGCCCGTTTTCTTCCTGCTGACTGGCACGGGCGCCTATCTCTCGCTGCGCAAGCAAACCAAACCGGAGTTGTCACGATTCCTGTTCACACGTGGTCTGTGGCTGATCTTCCTGGAGCTTACGGTGACGCGCTGCCTCGGCTGGCAGTTTAACTTCGACTACCACGTGACGATGCTCATAGTTTTGTGGGCGCTGGGCTGGGCGATGATCGTACTTTCGATATTGGTGTACTTGCCGGCTTCCGTGGTGACGGCGTTCGGCGTCGTGATGATCGCCACCCACAATCTGCTGGACTCTGTCGATTCCTCCAATCCGTTTTGGTCCATTCTGCACTCGCCCAACGTCATCGTGAACCAACCGGGCCGAGTCGTTCGCGTGATCTATGTACTGATCCCATGGATCGGAGTTACGGCGGCGGGGTACGGGCTAGGGCAGATCTACAGTCGGCCGTCGACACGCCGCAAGGCATTTCTACTACCGCTGGGCATCGGTTTGACTGCGGCATTCCTGGTTTTGCGTGGCGTCGATGTTTACGGTGATCCGCTGCCCTGGAGCACGCAGAAATCCGCAGTTTTTACCGCGCTGTCATTCTTGAATACTACGAAGTATCCGCCGTCGCTTTTATACCTCCTGATGACGCTGGGTCCGGCGCTGCTTTTCTTGTGGGCGGTCGACGCCGGAACACCGCGATGGCTGCGGCCCGCTCTCATCGTCGGTAAAGTACCCATGTTTTATTACCTCTCGCATATACCTTTGATCCATCTGCTCGCCGTTGCCGTGTGTTATGCCCGGTACGGCCAGGTGCATTGGATGTTCGAGTCCCCGACCCTCCGTCAGTTTCCCATTACTCTGCCGCCAGGATGGGGATACTCATTGCCGATCGTTTATCTGGTTTGGGCGGTGGTCGTGCTTACGCTCTATCCGCTTTGTCGTTGGTTTGCAGATTTGAAAGGGCGCCGCAGCGATGCCTGGCTGAGCTATTTCTGAAACTGGCAGGAAATCCAAAAAGCGATGGCCCCAGCTAAAGCTGGAGCCATTGCAATTTCCGTAGTGTATTAGCGCTCTGTCCACTAGAGTGTCAACCGGTAGAGAGACGAATGTCAAGTTACGGGAGGGACTATCTCTGCTTTGTCCCCCCGTTGAAAAATTTCCCTCTGGCCTAGGAACCTGGGGAAATGGACTCGGCGGGACTCGAACCCGCATCTGCGGCTTTGACAGAGCGCCGTGTTCCCATTACACCACGAGCCCTGAGGCAATGGGAACATCCGAATCGTCGAGCGCGCAAGCATCCACGGCACAAAGTTATTAGATAGCTTCCGAAACCGGGACACACGCTTCGAGCGCTGGCTAGATTCGTCCAATGGTTCATACGCCGTCCGTGGCCAGAACTCGCTTCCTGACAACTGGAGTCAGAGTTTCGCAGGCAGTACGCAAAACCAGCCTTGGGGCATGCGCGCGAATCTTCATGAGATACGGAACCGTGCGTTTGGCGTCAAACTTCGCGGTTTCGCGTAGCAGCCAGCCCAGTCCCTTTTGCACCATGTCGTCCTGGTCGGCGAGAAGTGAGTCCGAAAGCTTCGTGATCTCCGGGAAGAACATCTTCGCACGCGATCCGCGGATCAAGGCCACGCAGGCTGCTCGCCGATGCCAGCGGTTGGGAGACTTTTCCCAGCGGAAAACAGCTTTTGCGTGTGCAGGTTTTGAGGCGATCATGGGAGCAATCAAATCATGCACCAGAGCGTCGTGATCGGACCAACTGCTGATGCGGTCAAGCCAGGTCTCGAACCTCTTAAACTCCGCGTCGCCGAACTCGCCGTCGAGTTTCTCCAGCAAAAACACGGCGGCCACCTTCTCTACCAGCACCGGGCCGGAAAAAAGATGATCGGCGACCTCGATCAGGAAGTCGAGCCCCTGTTCCTTCCTTACTTCCCGTCGAAAACGGACAGCGGCGCGGCGCAAGTCAGCGGTATACCAGCCTCGCGATTTGGTTTCATCTTTGAAGAACCATTGCACGCCCCCAGCATGCTCGGCGGAGCCGCCGCCTTTTAGTGCGTGGCGAATCTGGGCGGCAACGGTGGCGGGAGTGCTCTTGGGTTGAGGCATGGTTCGGTCAAGCAGGCGTGGAGCCGGTCTTGGTCGGCGTGAGAGAGCCACGCGTTCTGAAGACCTTGTCATAAATCCACAGCAGCGCGGTGGTCGCTATACCCACGCCAGTGATCACCCACCATATTCGTTCTGGCTGGTGCGTCAATTCCCCGAAATGATGCAGTAGCGTGCCGCCGAACCATCCGCCAATCAGCGATCCGATTCCGATGGGCAAAAATGCAAAACCCATATAGGTGCCCTGCTGTCCCGGAGGCGCAAGCAGCGCGATGTATTCGTAGTAGCGCGGTTGCTGGATGATCTCTCCCAGGGCGAGGACGAATATCGAGAGGATCGCTCCCCAGATGGTTGGCCGGAAAGCAAGAATCAACCACGAAACTGAGCTGATGAGGGTGCCCAGGATCACAGCTTGAAACGCCGGTATTTTGCGCGTCAGGAAATTCACGGCGAGCGTAAGACAGATTACGGTCAGGCCGTCGGTGACGAGGACGATCTCGACGTCAGCGTTTGCATTGATGTAGCCGTGAATGTAGCCCGGCAGGCTGGTGTACTGCTGCCAGAAAACGATCCAGTAGCCGGTGAAGAGTACTAAAAACCACATGAAACGGCTGATCCCGGCGAGGACGAGAACGAGAAGCCCGACCCAAATCCACCAGGGCACAGTGAACCTGGGATACATCCACAGGCTGATGCGAAGAAGCAGGGCGATCACGAGAATGGGCAGAACCAGTCGGTAGTTGCCGACGACGACGCAGAAATTCCGCGCGACGGTCGCAATGGAAGGCGGAGGCGCATCTCCGGGTCGCCGCGGCTCGCGAAAGAAGAACAGGACGACAAAGAACATGGCGAAGACGCTGAGCGCCGCTATCCGGTAAACGCCCTCGACGCCCAGGTGGCGATGAGCCCAGGACGCGAAATAGGGTCCGGCGGCGCCTCCGATGTTGACCATGGTGTAGTAAATGGAATAACCGATCGAGCGGACGTTCTCCTTGGAAGCGCGTGCGGTGGTGCCGACCACGCAAGGCTTTACCAGCGAGATGCCGAGTGCAGGGAGGATGAGGATGAAGCCAACAAACAAACTGAGAGGCACGGCATTGCGTATCGGCGCCAGCCAGGAGGCACCGATGGAGCCGATTAGAAAATACGCTGCGGCGAGGATGAGATACGCCATCGAAAGAGCGCGGCGGAAGCCGAGGCGGTCGGCAGCCGCGCCGCCGAAGATGGCGAGAAACCATACCATGCCACCGAAGATGCCGGTGAGTGTTCCAGTCTGCTCGGCGGAAAAATTCAGCCGCTCTTGCAGATAGAGAGCAAGAGAAGCGAACGCTCCGTAGTAAGAAAGGCGCTCGAAGATCTCACTGATATTGGCGACCCAGAAGGGGCGCTCGAACCCGGTGCGAATCTCATGAAAGCGTTCGGAAAAGCTCAAGAAGGCTCCCTGACGACGGCTATATTCCGAGCCGTCTGCGTACTTTCTCCGGCCGAGAGCCCGGAGACACGGATCACTTTTTGGCGGCTGGTCTGGCCGGAGGCAATGGTAACGGAAGAACGCGGAAGCTTCAAAAGATTCGCGAAGAATTCGATGCAGGCATCGGTGGCGCGGCCTTCCACGGGAGGCGAGGTTAGAGAGACCTTCAGCGCGTCGCCGAGTTCACCGGTGATGGCATTTTTCCTCGAGCGAGGATGGACCTTGACAGCGAAGGACACTGCGCTTCCCGATTCTTGGATGGGAGTCAATCGTTCTTCCGTAGTGAAAATGCAGTCTCGACCAACAGCAGGGCTCCGACCAGAGGCACCTGCGGGTGCTGCAGCGTACGCGATTTTCCGATGCTCGCCATAAGCGCGACGGCGAATACAAGCATCGTCACGTTAGCAGTGATGCAAAACAGCCTCAGACCTTTTACCCCACGGCCGTTCCGAAGTCGCAATACATTCAACATGGCAGTGAACAGCAAGGCCAGGGCGGTCCCGAAGATCCAGATTCTGCCCGTGTAGGTTCTCGGTACCAGCAGGCAATCCGCGATCGACAACAAGAATAGAAAGCCAGCACAGGTCTGATCTAAGAACCTCACTTCGTTGCTCCGTGTTTCGGCGCCTCTGCGGCTAAGGCTTTGACCTCTCGCCGAAGATTGCGGTGCCCACGCGCACACAAGTCGAGCCTTCTTTGACTGCCACTTCGAAATCATGCGACATGCCCATCGAAAGATGGCTCATGGCAACGGCCGGCAGCTTGCGTGCGGCAATCGCATCGCGCAACTCGCGCAGCTTGCGGAAGTAGGGCCGTGCACCCTCGGGGTCGGCGGTGAACGGAGGCACGGTCATCAGTCCACGGAAGGCCAACGCTTCGAGCCCTGGCGCAGCGAGCAGAAGTTGATCGAGCGCCGGCGAGTCTGACGCGATACCGCTTTTGGCCGCTTCGCCCCCGACATTGATTTCGATGAGCACATCCAGCTTTTTGCCAAGCTTGCGAGCCGCCGCGTTCAGCTTCTCCGCTAGCTTCAATGAATCGACCGAATCCACGGCGTGAAACAACTCCGCGGTCCCTGCGGCCTTGTTGGTCTGCAGGTGCCCGATCATGTGCCATTCGGCGTCTCGCAAATTTTGAAGCGCACCGAGTTTGGCCGCAAATTCCTGGACTCGGTTCTCTCCGAACAAGCGCTGTGCTGCTTCATACGCTTCGCGGATGCGCTCTGGTGGCTGCGTCTTGCTAACCGCCATCAGCGTAATTTCGTTCGGGCTGCGTCCAGCGCGGCGCGCCGCAGTCGTGATGCGCTCCTTGATCGATGCAATGTTTTCGGCTACTGACATTGGAAAAGTAAATCACGAAAGCCCTTCGCTGCGCGAAGGTCGCGGGCGAGGGCGCCCGCGCCACACAGTCGTTACATCATTGCCGTCGGTGGCGCCGGCTCGTTCGGGTCGCCGGCGGCGGTCACCGGCATGAAGATCATCAGAGCCGCCAGGCCGGCAAGCACGATCATGCCTCCCACCAGGTACGACGGATCGCTGAAGATTTGCGGCGGATGGTTGGGCGCGCCCCACGAGGGGACAAACTGCAATCCCGCCCAAACCAGGCCCAGTAAGGCTTCTCCGGCAATTAGTCCGGAAGCGATCAGTACTCCGGCGTTTTCCACGCGCGCTTTCTGGGCGCTGTTGAACCCGCGGCGGTTGGCGACCCAGTCTCCGAGGGAGCGAAACACTCCGCCTACAAAGATTGCGAACGTGGTGCCGAACGGCAAGTACATCCCGACCGCCACCAGCATGGGGCTCTTCACCTGCAGCATGATTAATGCGATCCCAAATACGATTCCCACCACCACCAGCGGCCACGGCATCTCGTGACCGACAATGCCCATGGCCAATGTGGCCATGAGACCAGCCTGCGGAGCCGGAAGTTCGGCGCCCCCAAATCCCACGCCCCCAGCTCGGATGTTGCCCTCATGCAACACCCACAGTGGAATAAACATCACCAGGCTGGCCACGACAACCGCGATCAGCTCCGCAGCCTGAATCTTTTGAGGAGTGCCGCCTAGAATGTAACCAACCTTGAAGTCCTGCAAAAGCTCACCAGCCACCGCCGACGAAACGCAGACCACGGCCGCTACTCCCAGAACCGCGGCCACTCCCGACGTGCCGGAGACTCCCAGCGCCACCATCAGCAGTGCCGCAATCAGCAGCGTCGAGAGCGTCAAGCCGGAAATCGGATTGTTGGATGATCCAATGAATCCAACCAGATTGCCCGACACGGTGGCGAAGAAGAATCCGACCAGAAGCATCACCACCGCTGCGAGGATGGCTGGCCACACGAGGCCAGAGATTTTGATGTAGAGCAGACACATCAGCACGAACATCACGGCAATCAAACTGAAGACGGTTTTCGAACTCATGTAGCGTTCCGTGCGCGCCAACTGGGCTTGCTGAGCGGAGGTCTGGCGCAGGTCCGCGAATGCCTTGCCAATTCCAGCCGTCAGGCTGACGCGCATTTTGAACAAGGTGTAAGCAGCTCCGACCAACATTCCGCCGACCGCAATCGGACGCACGATATATCTCCATACTGCGTTCGCCATGGTCGCCCAATTGTCGGGAGTGTCGGCCGGAATATATGCTCTGAGCTGCGGCCCGAGAAAAAATATGAACAAAGGCACTAACAGTCCCCACGCCAGCACACTGCCAGCAAACTGGATCGACGCCAGCTTAACTCCAATGATGTAACCCACACCGAGATACGCCGGGCTCACGCTGGGGGCCGCAAATATGGTGGTTCCTCCAGTGGGCACGATGTTCGTGCTTCCCGCCGTTCCGAGGCGAACCTGAGTGTGTCCGAGAGTACCGACGCCGACGTGAAGGTCAGTGTCGGCGGAGAACAGCCCGAACTTTCCCAGGATGTACACCACGCCGCCTACGCCGATATTCCAGAAAAGATATTTCGCAGCCTGGGCACCCCGTTGCCCGGCTTTGTGGATCTCCGATGCAGCCAACGATTCCGGAAAGGGCAACTCAGGATCTTCCACCATGCCGCGCCGCACCAGCGAAATAAACAGAACTCCCAGGATGCTGCCCACCATGATCAGCGACGTGGACTTCCAATAGGCGTCGGCAAAGCCAAAAGAAGGCCACGCCTTGGCCAGCAGAAACGCCGGGAGCGTGAAAATTGCGCCGGCTGCGACAGACTCTCCGATAGACCCCGCGGTCCGAGCGATGTTTTCTTCGAGCAGCGATCCTTTCCAGGCCCGCATCGCCGCCATGGCAATGACTGCGGCGGGATAGGTGGCGGCGATCGTGATGCCGGCACGCAGGCCGAGGTATGCGTTGGCTGCTCCGAGGACGATCGTCATCAGAAGTCCCAGGAGCACGGCGCGGAGGGTGAACTCTTTCATCTCCATGTTCTCGGGGACAAAGGGGACGTGTTTCTTGACGCCAGTTCCTGATTCGGGGACTGGACTGCTCATAGTGGGATCCTCGTAGAGCCTGAGATGAAAGCAAGTTCGTGCCGTAACTTATTCAAAACACTAAACGGCGGCACGTTAGCACGCGAGTGGGCTGCATTACAAGTGGGATGCGGGTTCCAGCATCGTCCTACTGAGTCAGACTCCCGATTGGTTTGTTTCTCTCTTGGGGGTAAAATGGCGTTAATCGGTTTCGTGCCCCTTCGTAGTTTCGTTCTTCCGAGGTGTACTGTGGCAAACAACTCTCCCGACCATCTCTTCTTCCAGCGGTATTTTGAATTTCAGTGCGACGATTGCGGCAGCGACGTCGGATTCCGCTCGCGGCGCCGGACGCTCTTCGAACGCTGGCTGCTGCCGATTTTTCTTTTGCAGCCGGTGCGCTGCGCGGAATGCTTCCGGCGGGACTATCGTTTGGTGTTTGTGCCGGTGAAGGAGCGACTGCCAGAACCGATGAAGAAGTTGCCGACTCCGGCGCCTCGACCCAATCGTAACGTTGCCTAGCGGACCCGGCCGCCGTTATACTGCTAATCAAGCAGGCAATCGCTGCGTCGCCCTCCCAAGTAAGATTTCTGCGGGCGACACGGAGGCCGTCTTCAGCAGTAGTGGGGACAGAATTCGGGCTAGCCAGGCCAAAGCTGCAGTGGCGAGCCCTTCTATTGCTTCCGCGACCGTCAAGGTCCGGGCCAACCGAAACTGGGCCAACCGAAATTGGGCTGGCCAGATCGCCGAAAGTATCTTCGCCGTTTTGTTTCCCTCCGATTGCCGCATCTGCGCAATGCCCTTGTTCGAGATCTCGCGTCTCCCGGTTTGCCAGGACTGCCTTGATGCCATGCCCGCAATCGCTGGGGGAGTTTGCGCCGTCTGTGGCGAGCGGCTGTTTTCCCCGTACGCGTTTTCCAACGGTCAGGAGGAGGCCCGGTGCGGGCTATGCCGTCGCATCGAACCGCCCTTTGTGCGCGCGGCCGCGTATGGCAGCTACGAGAGTGGACTGCGCGAGCTGATTCATCTTCTGAAATATGGCGGCGTGCGTCCGGCGGCCAACGTGCTCGGACGAATGCTGGCTGAGGCAATCGCGACTGTCGAACCGGAATTTGGGGCGGACTCGGTGGCTGTGATCCCTGTGCCGCTGCACCGCACCAAGCTTCGCCAGCGAGGCTTCAACCAGGCGGAGTTGATTGCCAGCAGCGCGATGAAACTGGGCTCGCCGGGAAGCCGCTTGCGTTTGTGTACGGGAGTGCTCGAGAGAAAGCGCGATACGGCATCGCAAATTGGACTTACCGGCCACCAGCGCCGTGAGAACCTGCGCGGTGCTTTTGGGGTGGCGCAGCCCGAGTTGGTGAAAGGCCGCGAAGTGCTCGTGGTGGATGACGTTTACACCACCGGCGCGACCGTTTCAGAGTGCTCAAAGGTATTGCGCCGCGCGGGTGCAACCAAGGTTTGGGTCGCCACTGTGGCGCGCACCTTGAAAATCTCGGCCCAGCATGCGGAGATCGGACCGGGCCCCCAAGACAGTCAGATGGACGGAAGAATCGGAGAGGATGCAGTTCCGATGGCGAAAGCCGTGGGAACTTAAGATTTTTGTCAGCCGGATTCAGGTCAACCGGATTTATGTCTAGCAGGATCGAAACCGACGCAGGACCACCGGGACGCCATGCCGCCGGCCTGTTCGCGGCGGCGGCGATGCATCGCGACAGCAACGGCAACGCGCTGCATGCGCCCGTGCTCGTGCTGAATGCGTCTTACGAACCTATTAATGTTTGCGCGGCCCGCCGCGCCCTGGTTCTTGTACTCAAGGGCGTGGCCATGACGGAAGAGGAGAATGGACACTTCCTGCATGCGGCGCGCATCGCCATGCGCGTGCCCTCGGTAATCCGGCTGCTGGAGTACCGCCGTATCCCACACCAGAGCCGCGCGTTGTCGCGGAAGAATATCCTGCTGCGCGATCGCAACACCTGCCAGTATTGCGCTACCGTGCTGCCCTCCGGCGAGCTGACGCTGGATCACGTGATCCCCCGCTCCCGCGGAGGTTCGTCCACGTGGGAAAACCTGGTGGCCTGCTGCCATCTCTGCAACCGCCGCAAGGGCAACCAGTTTCCTCTCGAAGCCGGCATGAAACTGATGCGCGAACCCCGCGCCTTCAACCTCCACACCAGCCGGCACATCATGCGGCTTATGGGGCGCAGCGACGATAAGTGGCGGAAGTATTTGTTCTACTAGAGCTGTCAGCTATCAGCCGTCAGCTCTCAGCCAAAGCACACCAAGCCTGATCACGCAGATCGAAGCACACCCGTCGCGTCATCCCGAGCGAAGCGAGGGATCTTGGTTTCGGCTGAGAGCTGTCAGCTATTTCTGTGGCGGCTGCGGATTCGTCGTCGCGTCCGGCTTTTTCTGGTCTGGATTCTGATCAGGAGGCTGCGGCTGCTTCTGATCTTTGTCGTCCGACTTCGGAACTTCCTGCCCCTGATACAGAATCTTCACGCTGGAACCGAAACGCTTGTAGTCCTCATACTTCACGATCTCGCGGATGTGAATGTCGCCTGTGTTGAACTGCAGAGTATCATCGGCGCGAGTGTAGGTAGGGAACCAGTACTGGTTGTCGACTTGCTCCCGCCAGGTGGTGAACTTCGGGTACAAGTGTTCTGTCTTCCCCCTCTTCGCGGAGCGAGTCTCCGGGACGGCCTGGCCGTAAGTCTTCACGATCTGGAAGTCGTGATCATCCACCCAGATGCGTCCCTGGAAATACCGCTTCTTACCGACAATCTGCTTAGGGGCAATGTCGAAAACATAACAGTGCAACGTATCTTCCTGTTGCTGGCCGACGTAGAGGATGTTGTATTCGGGAACCTCTTCGGTGGTCAGGACGAAAGGCAGGCGGTTGCGGAAATCCTGGACGTCGCCTTCGTCGAGCCCGAGCCCTCCCTGCTCCAGCGTGGATTGAGGGGCGAAGACAACGTTTTCGATGCGATGGCCCTTGTCGTCGTAGAGCACGTCGAACACTTCGTGATACTCGCCGGTGACCGTGTTGCCGTCGCGAGTTTGCACTTTGATGTCCTGGCGGTAGGTGTAATGCTCGCGCGCGTCCTTGAACAGTTTCTCCCGGGCGGCGAAACGCGTGATGATTTCTTCGGGCTTCACGCCCGTGGGAGGTGCGCTATCGAGGGCACCCTCCTGCGCGGCCGCGGGAAGAGCAGCCACACCTGTCAGAAGGACTAGGGTTAAGAAAAGCAACGCACCGCGGGAAGCCGGTCTCATAGTCTATAGTTTACTGGATTTGCGAGTTTACTGAATTTGCGCTTTATGTTGAGAAGTTGCTTGCAACGTCTCTGCGTGCAGCGGCTCGGACCTTGCCATATTCTATGGATTCTGCCGGCAGAGACGTAGCAACCTACGTCTCTACGAAACACTGGGAAGCTTGGCCCGCGGCGGCCCTCCCCGACCCCTCTCCGCTCAGTGAGGCCGGGGCGGGCGCTGCAGTTCTACCACTTTATTTGATGCGGGATGACCTAAAGGGTTTGCCGCGGTTGAAAGTGGGCTTCGGGCTTCGGCTGTCGGGCTTCGGGCAGCGAGGAGCCGAAGCCTGAAGCCCGAAGGCCGGAGCCCGCAGCCCGACAGGTAGAAGCTAGAAGCTTTCCCCTGCTACACTCATCGGTTTGCCGAGGAGTTACCCGCATGCGCCGTTTCCTTCTTGCTTTTCTTTTCCTCATCGCTTTCACGTTGTGTGCCGTCGCGCAGGCCAAGCATCCCTTCACTTTCGAAGACATGATGAAGCTCAAGCGCGTCGGTGAGCCTGTGGTCTCGCCCGACGGCAAGTGGGTGATCTTCAGCGTGGTCGATGTCAGTCTCGAGGCCAACACGAAGACGCCGCACATCTGGATTGTGCCTACGGCTGGAGGTCAGGAGCGAGAGATTATCGCCGATCAGGATGCCGACCGTCCGCGCTGGGCGCCGGATGGCAAGAGGTTTGCTTTTCTCTCTGCGAAAGAGGGAGGATCGCAGGTTTGGATTGCGGAGTTTGACGGCACAGCAGGAACCGTGACGGCCGCTCATAAGTTGACTTCGATTGCGACGGAGGCTGGCGGGGAACTGTGGTCGCCAGATGGGAACAACATCCTGTTTACCTCAGATGTCTATCCAGAATGCGACGGTGACCCTGCCGCGGAAGCGGCTTGCAACGCGAAAAGATCAAAGGAAGCAGAGCAATCCAAGGTTAAGGCCCAGATTTTCGCTCATCTACTCTATCGACACTGGAATTCGTACAAGGAAGGTAAGCGCAGCCACATCTTTACTGTTTCGGCTACGCTTCCGCCGCCGCCGATGTCCAGCGCCCGTGTGGGACTCCCACCCCCCCGCGACCTTACGCCCGGCGACTACGATGCGCCTGTGTTCTCTCTCGGTGGGCAGGACGACTACGCCTTCTCGCCCGACGGGCAGGAGATTTGCTACACCTCGAATCACGACAAGAATCCGGCCGCTTCCACCAACAACGATCTCTGGATCGTCTCGATCAATGGAGGCCCGGCCAAGAACATCACCGCCGACAATCCCGCCAGCGACTCGACTCCTCTCTATTCGCCCGATGGCAAATACATCGCCTACCGCGCCCAGCAGCGTCCGGGATACGAGAGCGACCGCTTCCGGCTGATGCTGTACGACAGGAAGACGGGAGAGAAAACGAATCTGACGGAAGATTTCGACCGATGGATAGGAACACTTTCTTGGTCGACGGATTCGACTCGAATTTATTTCTCCTCTGAGAACAAGAGCAATTCCCCGATTTACGAGTTCAATGTAGGCGGCATCGCAAAGGTAAGAGGTTCGTGGCCTCGCGAAGTGGTTTCGAACTTTAACGATGATCAGGTCGTTGCTCCGAGGGGCGACACGTTGGTCTTCACCCGAATGTCGCTTGCAGGTCCCATCGAGCTTTATCGTGCATCAGCATCCGAGCCGCCTTGCACCATTTCGTATCGCGACGGAAAAGTACCGCCGCCAGGCTACGAGGCTCCGAATTGTCAGTTGTCCGAGGCCGAACCTCTCACCCATCTCAACGACGCCGTCCTCTCCCAAGTCGCCATGTCCCCCCTCGATTCTTTCTGGTTCCCAGGCGCTAACGGTGACAAAGTCCAAGGCTTCCTGGTCAAGCCGCCGAACTTCGATCCCAGCAAAAAGTATCCCGTGAAGTTCCTCATCCACGGCGGCCCCGAGAGCGCCTGGGGAGACGACTGGAGCTACCGCTGGAATCCCGAACTCTTCGCCGCGGATGGATATGTCGTCATCATGATCAACTTCCACGGCTCGACCGGCTACGGACAGAAGTTCATCGACGCCATCAACGGCGACTGGGGTGGCGCTCCGTTTGAAGACCTGATGAAGGGCCTCGACTACGCCGAAAAGACTTACCCGTTCATCGATAAAGACCGCGAGTGCGCGCTGGGCGCCAGCTACGGCGGATACATGGCTAACTGGATTCTCGGCCACACCGACCGCTTCAAGTGCATCGTGTCACACGACGGCATGTTCAATGCTGAATCCGCCTGGGGCGATACTGAAGAACTCTGGTTTAACGACTGGGAGTTCAAAGGCACTCCCTATGACAACCGCGAACTGTATCGCAAATGGTCACCACATGAGTATGCGAAAAATTTCAAGACGCCCACGCTGGTGATTCACGGGCAGAAAGATTACCGCCTCGACGTGTCGCAGGGATTCGATCTGTTCACCACGCTGCAGATGGAAGGCGTCCCGTCAAAGATGCTGTATTTCCCCGACGAAGGCCACTGGGTACTCAAGCCGCAGAATTCGCGGCTATGGTACGAAACAGTGAACGCCTGGGTAGATCAATGGACGAAAGATCAGGGGACGAAGAAGTGAGCCGGGCTTCGGGCTCCGGCTTTCGGGCTTCGCCAAGGCCCATGTGGGGACAGCCGCCTCGGCTGTCCATCCAAGCGCAGCGAGGCTGACTCTGCCGCTGAACTGGCGGGCTATTGCCGATGGTCCCTCCGCGACCCGATCCCAGAGGGATTATCCTCGCTGCCGGCCGCCGGAAAAGTTTCCATCATATCCTGCAGAGCGGCCGTGGTTCCTGCCGTTACCTCAATCTCAATCTCCAGCGGACCGGTGAAAGATCCCACTGAAGGCACAAAGCTGGCCAAGCCGTTGACATCGCTCTGCACGGTGGTCTGGCTGGCACTGAGGATAACGGGCATGCCAGGTTGCGTGACCGTGGGGCCGCTCGACGTCAATGTCAGGTCGTTCCCTATCGGTCGCAGCACAGTGGATTGAAACAGCACGCCGGCTCCGAGGACAGGATTGGGAGGCGTGGAGGAATCCGTTACGCGCACGGTCAACGGTTGAAACGTCGGCCCCGTCACCACTTGGCCAGCGCCCCATACCGCCTGCAAGTTCATCATCGCGGCCGCCACCGCGTTCCCATAGATGGTTTGGCAGGGGCTATTTCCTGGAGCGATGCAAGCGCTAAGTTGCACGCTGGCGGTGAAGTTCGTCAGGGTAAGTGTGACCGACGCGTTGCCGTTAATGTTGGTCACGGCGCTGGCGGCACTGAGCGATGCGGACCCCTGAGCGATGAAGAAGTTCACGGTGACATCGCTTTGCGGCGTGCCCATGTCCACCACGAGCGCGGTCAGTGGCAAACTGAGCGATGCTCCCTGGGCGATCCAGAGGTAGGGTGTAGTGACTCCGATCTGCGACGGCAAGGATGTAGCCGTCATCGTCGCGGTGACGGACTGAGCCGGGGTGTAGACGGCGGGGGCGAGAGCCGCGGTGATCGCTGCATTTCCCGGGTTGACGAGTGTAACCCATGTCGAAGCCATTCCGCTTTCGTCGCTGATCACTGAGCAGGTGGAAGTGCCGGCGCAGGCCGAAAGGGTGGCTCCGTTGGTGGTGGTCCATGCCACGGTGGCGCCGTTCACTGGTGTGATGCCATCGGAAGCGAGCACCTGCACCGTCACGGGATTGACGGCCTGCGTCCCCTGGGGCGTGGGAGGACTTACTCCCTGCAACAAGACGATCTGGTCGGTCGAAGCGGCTCCGAAGGTGAGCGCGTTGGTCATGATCGAGAATGCTCCGCTGACCGGATCGCTGATCGTGATGGTTTGAGGTCCATCGCTTTGCGCCGGAGCGGACAGCAGCATCTGGCTGGCGTCGGTGGCCATCAGTGGAACGCTTAAGCTGCCAACGGCGACGTCGAGACTGGGCGCAAAGCCCGTACCCTGCAAAGTGATTGCTCCACCACTGGCCGGGACTCGCGACGGGCTGACCGAGTCTCCGTAGAGGACATGGGCATGGTAGTGGTAATCAGGGCGGCCGTCGCCGCGCAGGTCGGCGATGCCGATGATGAAGCTGTTCGAAGTCAGGACTTGCGCATCGAGACGGCTCATCCCAAAGCCGAGTACGTTGAATGGGACCGGCGTAAGAGTTTGAGGAGCGGTACCCGGCGCATCACCCAGCGTCCACATGCCCACCACAGGTGCGGTCTTGGACTCGCTGGGCGCGCCAGTTTCATCGAGCGCGGTGACGGCTACCGACAGGGTGCGGTTCGCCTGGGCAGTGATCAGGAAGTAGCCAACATCACCATAGCCGCTAAGCGAGCCGACCCAATCGCCTGGGGCAGGAACCGCCGCTGGAGCGCTCCAGGTTTCCGTCGCGGCAAAAGGAGGAACTGGCTGGGCGCTTGCTGACATAAGAATGTTCTGCCCAAACTCGCCACCTGCGTTCACGGTTACCAAGACAGGCTGAAAAATTCCCGAGGGCGCGACTTGCAACGGATCATAGGGGCACACACCGGCGGACCACAACGGATCCAGAGCCTCGATCGCAAGCTGGTATTGCGCAGTGCTGGCGCCGTTCGGGACAGGTAGTCCGCCGAGATCGAAGAATCCTTCCAGCGTTTGATCGGTGGATCCGAACTCGCTATAGGCATTTCCCAACGGGTCGGTTAATCCGGTGATGGGATTGCCGGCGTTGCCGGTGAACAGGAATCCAGAAACCGACGACGCCCCGTACTCCTCTGAGGGCAGGTCGGTGGCAGGATCAATCCAACGCGCCACTACGTTCACGCCCTGCATGGGTTGGGCGATGTTGCCCTGACTATCCCCAAAATAAACCGAGCCGTAAATGCGGGCCGTGGTGGGTGGGACCAAAGGGGGATAGAGGCGCGTCAGCGCCGCCATATCATCGGGGGCAAGCTGGTAAGGATTGGCGTAGCAGATCGTGATCGGCACGCAACCCAGCGGGTCGATATAGTGCATGATGGGAAACCCGGCGAAGTCAGCCAGCGTAGGATCCGAATTGCCGGTAATCACACTCAGATTCATCTGCGACCAACCCAGGCCGAGCACGCCGCCGAGCACCCGCACCAGCCGGTATTCCACGTCAGTGAGTTGCGAGGGCTCGAGCGCGCACTGGCCATTGATCACCACCAGCGCGTGAAGGAAATTCGCTCCCGCACCGAAGTTGTCCACCCCGCCGTAAACCGCATTCCAGAAGCACTGCGAAGGATCGCCCGCTCCGGCGCCGAGCAAGGCGTCCGTTACCGAACCGTCGAAATCGTAGACCACCCCCACGGGAGATTGCGTGGCTGACGGAGTGATGTCGGCAGGGGCGGTGACGGTCCCGTTGGAGTTGATAGCGATATTGGCGCCATTCACGTCTTCGGCGAGCTGGCCGGCGTCTACCGCTGTCAGCGCTGCGGTGGAGACAGAAGTCCATTGCGTGAAGGCGCTGGCCACAAACAAGTTGGCTGCGGCGTTAGGCAGGATGGGACTGAGATCACCCTGGTCCGTGTAATAGTTCACCACGCCGAGGGACCAGGTAATGGGCTGGCCCATAGTCGAGGGATCGAAGTAGCTGGAACCTGCCACATACTTAGGGCCGCCGGCACGGGCAAGCACAGCGCATAAAAGCACAATGGCCACGGCTGTTGCCAGGCGGAAAAAGAATGAGCGTGCGCTGCTGTTCCTCAGTGAGGTGTTCCTCAGTGTGGTGCTCTTCGGTAAGCTCACGTCTGGTTCATTCCTCCCCGCCCGAACGCTCCCCGCCCGAACGGCGTACGGCCATCGCGAAGTCGGCATAAGGGACGACGCTTTTCCCCCCTAGGATCGGGTCCTCTGCCAGGGACTCGAGGTGCTGTGCGGTCATCACGATCTGGCCCCGGGAATCCATCGGGAACCTGCCCATGCCCCCAGCCACCGGACTGGTCAGGCCCAGCTTGCTCGGGGAATAAAGGAACAGCAGAACGTGCTGGCCGACTCGGTAGCGCTCGCCGCTGGTCCAAAGGCCTGCCCACTCGTGGATCGTCAACCTCTTACCCTTCGAGGTGCCGCGGATGGCATGTTCAACCTGGAAGGTGATGGCGGTGGGGGCACGATATGGACGGGCGAACGACGCGGCTTGCCCAATGAACGTGACGCGACCAGAGAAAATGATTCCCGCGGCTCGGACGAGCTGCCGAAGAACGCCAGGACTTGGATTTCCCGGATAGCGTCGAGGCAGATTAGGAGGCAGAGGAATACGGACTGGCACAATCGGCGCCGAATACGTTGGCGGCGACCGTTTCGGGGGAAGGGTCGGCGACAAAGTAGCGGAGCGATCGACGGCGGCGTCTTGCCCGGCCAACAGAGGTGTTGCGATCATCGATACGAGGATCAGCGTTACAAAGATCAGCGAGAAAGCGGCGAGCAGACGCCAGCAACTCCCGGACATAGCCATCACCTGGGAATGAATGTCTGCTCGGAGGAATCTGGGAAACCGAGAATATCCTAGCTAGCAACAAGGGTCGATGCAGTGACGGATGTCACAGCGAGCCTGTGAATTAGAGAGTCATTCCCACTCTGGGTCAGCCGTGCCGCTGATGCTCTTCGGCGCTCAGGTTGGCGCCGGCGAGCAGGAGCAGACCGGTCAGGAATGCCCAGAACATCAGGCTTACCGACAGTGCGAAGGGCCCGTAGACTTCCGCGAAATTGAGCCGCGGCAGAGCCATGATGTAGCCGTACTTCAGCGCTTCCGACAGCAGGCCCATGATAATGGCGGTCGGCAGCACAGCGCGCACCGGAACCTTGCCGTTGGGAAGCACCCAATAGATGAGGAAGAAGATGGCGATGCTGGCGCCGATCGCGAAGACCTTCATTGCCAGGAACTCCACCAGGCGCACCAGCGCGATGGCGTGGCCGCGCAGCACGAATTCGAACGGTCGCACGATCCCCGCGGTCATTCCAATCGAGAGCAGAGCCAGAACGCCGCAAGCAAACGCCAGGCCAAGCGAAACCAATTGATTGCCAAGATAAGAGCGGTTAGTGGGGAAGTTCCAGATGCGGTTGAGCGCCACCTCAAGTGGCACGAACACACCGGTCGAGGTCACGAGCAGGATGATCAGGGAGACAATCTGCACACGCTGCCGCGCATCCACCATGGCGTTCAGGTTGCGGATGACGAATTCCTGGCCGGCGGGGATGTAATCGCGCAGCAACTCGACGACTACGTCGTACATGACGCGCGAGTGAAAAACGCGCCGGATAAGCGTCATCAACAGGACAACGAAAGGAAAGAACGACAGGATCGAGTTGGCCGCAACCGAGAAGGCAAAGGTGTGCACATCGGTGCGCAGAAGGTATTTCGCAGTCGAAATCGCCCTCCCGCCGAAGCGCGGGCGGGGCGGGCGCCGAGCGAGGATCGTCGGTGCAACGCTCGGTGCAACGTTCGGTGCATCCCCTGCGGGTCGTGAAATCGTAGCTGTGGTTTGATCGGGCACAGGCTGTTCTCTAATCCTATCAAAGGGTTGCGGTCAGGTTCCGGTTCTCCGGGGAACGAAGGTCCAGCAGCTAAGGCGCGTCGTTTCTTATACCTTGTGAAAGGTTTAGATGTGACCCGAGGTTATTGTCACTAATTTTTCTTGCGTAACGATTTAATAGTCCTTATTATCTGTGGCGCACGAACCGATGAGAGTCGGGGAGTGAGTGGGTAAGGCAGGTTGATGTCTTGAGCAGGGCGGTAGAAATCAGCGCCGACGGTCCAGGGCTCCGGAAGTTCTCGCCGCATTTTCTTCATGCGTCGTAGAACCGAGGAGTCTTTTGCTTTGGGGGCAATTTCTAAGGCACAGAGAGACGCAACCGAGTTTCACTGGTTTTCTCGAGGGGGCGCTCCGTGCGGTTCGGGGCTACGATGCGGGAACTCCGGGAAACTAATTCTTAATGATCAGGGAAAGGAGTTTTTCTGTGAGAGAGAAGGGAACAGTAAAGTGGTTCAACGGGGCGAAGGGATATGGATTCATCCAGCGCTCCACGGGAGAGGACGTGTTCGTGCACTTCTCCGCCATTCAGGAGAACGGCTATCGCTCACTCAACGAGGGTGAGACCGTGGAGTTTGATCTGCTCAAAGGCCCCAAAGGCTTTCAGGCGGGCAACGTCGTCCGCGCTTAGACCTGCCAGTACCGCAATTACTAACCCTCCCGTTTGCAGCGGGAGGGTTTCTTGCTGCGCTTGCGAAGGCCAGTCCCTTTATCTTGTCATTCCGACCGGAGTCGGAGCGCCAGCGACGGCGGAGTGGAGGAACCTGCTGTTTGCCTGCAGCACCGCGCTGCCGACGCGTCGGTGGATTTCTCCCGCGGAATAAATCTCGCGCGCACTCGCTGGAGAAACCTTCGCTGGAGGCGGTCCCCATTGGGTTCTGGGTATCCCCCTCCCCCCTCCTATCCTTGGAATCATCAGGTTAAGCAGGAAATTCCCCGCAAAATCCGGATGTCAAAGAACTTAGATACTAAAATCCGTGAAACAAAGGACTTAGGGAGTGCCGATTCGCTCGGAAGCAGACCTTCACGGCCTCGACCATCATCGCTGATTTGAGTTGTGGGCGAAAGGTCAGATGTCACAGACAGGCTGTGAGAAAAATACCTATTGTTAGACTGCGTTTGACTGCCTACTGGTATCCCGTAGTATCATGAAGCTGGAATTTGAGTGGAACGGCGCCAAGGCTAAAGCGAACTTCCGAAGGCATGGTGTGAGCTTCGATTTGGCGAAGGCCGTGTTTAGCGACCCGTTCGCCGTTGAACGGCTGGATGAGAGGGAGGAACATGGCGAGGAGCGTTTTGTCATCATCGGAGCGGCCGAAGGCGAGGCCCTGTTATTTGTAGCCTATACGGAACGCGAGGAACGCATTCGCATTATTTCTGCCCGAAGGGCAACCCAGAATGAGCAAGACGACTACTTCCGGCAAAACGCTTAAGCCTATGACACCCGGGGCCGTCGAGGCAGCAGCCCGTACTGACCGCGACGCGCGGCCGTTGACTACCGAAGATCTTAGGCGGATGAAGCGAACGCCCCAGGCAAAAATCATTCGCCGCGCTCTGGCATTGACGCAGGAGGAATTCGCCGTCCGCTATCATATCCCGCTTGGCACTCTTCGCGATTGGGAGCAGGGGCGGGCGCGTCCGGACCGGCCAACCCAGGCTTATTTGAAGATCATCGCCTGCGAGCCGGAGAGAGTCGAGCGGCTGTTGAATCAGAGAGCTTAGAGAGCGGCGGAATGACAAGAAACCCGGCTCATCAATCGACGGACTTCGGTCGCGCCGGTTCCGGGCGACCGGAATGATCGCCCCTCGGCGTGGAATCGATGCGGGCATCCCGCAAGCCTTCGGCGCTGGTCGCGGCTCCCCAGACGTGCGAGGCGAAATCGACGGCTGCGACACTGTTGCTCAGTTTGTCGTGGCCTTTCAGCAGACGATATTCCGCAAACGTGAAGCCACAGCTGCCCGCCGCAAAGCTGAGGCTCAGATCTGTCGTGTTATGCACGAATGGCCGCATTAGCGGATCGTGCTCCTGGAAGCCCACTTCGTGGAGGTTGTAGTGGAGGTTGCGGTTTGTGTAGTAAGCGTCCGCGCCAGACGCGGCCAGTCGCAGGACAACGATCCACACGAAATGCTTCACACTGGCAATATCGGCGCCAGGGCCGCGGCCTGCAGCCAATCTGATCCCATTCGGCGGGCCGATTTCCCGCATCCGAACAGCACTCCATTCTGGATTCGCGGGCCAGCGGAGGTGTCAGGAACTGAAGCCCGAAAGCCAAAGCCCGAAGCCCGAAAATCGCCTCACCGCACTTCCAGCGACACCAAATCGCCGTCGGACATTCCACCGGACTTGTAATTCACCGAGACCGACCGGTTATTCCATTCGCAGGAGAAGGCGTCGGCTCCGATGAGCAGCAGCGACTTGTAATTGGAGGTGCGCAGCTTCAGGACTGCGCCACCGGAGCTTACGGTGAGAACGGCGGCCGGGGACTGGGAACAATCCACGTCTACCAGCCGGCCTTGAAAGAACTTCGTAGGCCGCTTGTCCGCGGTGCCGGATTGCGTTGCCTGCTCAGTTGCGGCGCGCTTGGCGGCGTCCTGTTCCAGTACATCGAACGGGGAACTTGGCTTGGAGACTTTTTGGGCCGAAGCTGCGGTCGCGGGCGAGACACCGTATTTCTGTTCGGTAGCGAGCTGAGCCAGCCGCTCGCCAGCCGCGGCGGCGATCTGCGGATTGCTGCTGGTCTTAAGGTGTTCCAGCAAGGCGCGCGCGGCTTCCCACTTCTTATCCTCACCGTAGATTTCCGCCATATGGTAGACATACTGCTGGTTGCGCGGACTGAGTTGGATAGCGGCGCGTTCGGCTTGCATCGCCCCCACCGGACCGCCACCTTCCCGCCGCGCCGTGGCCATCAGGTCGTAGGCCTCGGCGAATTCCGGATACCACTCGAGCACCGCGCGCAGGTCCTGAATCATGTTGGGCAGGCCCATGATCTCGCCGTGCTTGGCCTGCGACACGCGGTATTTCAGCACCGAAAAGTAGTAGCGAATCCACATATCGCCCCGGTTGAGGGCAGCGGCGTCCCCTAGTTCCTCAGCTGCATCGTCAAACTCGGAGTGTTGCAAGTGGTCCCAGGCCAAAATGCGGTGGGCGATCTCGTTGCCGGCGACCGCGACCGGAAGAGCGTTTTTGCTGTCTTCTTGATCGGTTGCTTTCCTGACAGCGTCTGCTTTCTTGGCAGCAGTTGGGTTGGGCGCTGTAGCCAGCGCTTGCAAATCTTGCAGCGCAGCGTCGCGGCGGTCGGGAATTCTGACTCTTACCTCATCCGCAATGGCGCGGGCATCCGTCTCAGGAAGAACCTTCGAGGTCATCGCGCTGTCGTCCGGTCCCACGATCTCAGGGAATTGATAGACCTGGGGCGCGTTACCGCGGAAACCCGGCTGCCTGGAAGCGTCGAGCGCCAGCGACAGCGGCGCGAGTGAGTGGAAATAATCTTTCACTGCCTGGCTGAACTGCGCCGAGCTCACGCCGTAGGCTTTCTGAATTGCTTCTTCCACGGGCACGTGCTGGTTCTCGACCAGATCAAAATAGGTTCCTGTCTCCGGCAACTTTTTCTCGTGGAGCAGATAATGCATCGTCATCCAGGACTGCGCGTAGAAGAGGGTACGGTGCGTGGCTTCGGCGTTGGTCGAAGTGTCCTGCTTCAGGTTGAACAGGTCGGGCAGCGGGAGCCAGGCCTGGCCGCCGAGAAGCTCGGTTAGAGATTTCGGCGGATTGCTTGCCGCAGGCGGGTTTTGCGGCAGGTCTTCGACGAAGGAGTACAGCTCGGGGTCGCCGCCAATCTCGTACTTCTTGTCGTCGACGCGGATGGAGCCGAAGTATTCGGCCATGCCTTCATCGAACCATCCCTGGACCTCGGGATAGTTGTAGTTGAGGAGCAGATGGGCAAAGTCATGGGCCACGGCGCGCCAGGATTCCTCCTGCAATAAGTTCAGCACGATAAAATTCTGGTCTTCGCCTGGCAGGAAGAAGCCGGGGACGCGGATGGGCTGACCCTGGCGTAGTGGCGCGCTCTGGTAGTAGTCCCTGTCGTTCTTGAAGGCGAGGATGGTCAGCGGGAGCGGCTCGTTGAGGCGCTCCTTCATCAGCAGTGTGGCGAAGACGGCCCGCATCTGCTCGAAGCGCAACGCGACTTCCTTGCCTTTTTTCTCGCCTGCGTCGGTGATGACGGTGAAGTGAGTAGAGTGGACCTCAAGCCAGGGCGACTGCTCGGCCGCGCGGGAAGCAAGACTCAAGAAAACCACGCATCCCGCCAGGAGAACGCGAACGGAAGTGCCAAGATAGCGAGCCATGCGCACGCCTGCGGAGAGCGGAGAGGAGAATGCCACTACAGGTAAATGCTAACACGATGGTCGTCCCGCCCGTGCCGGAACCCAGCCGAATGATCCGGGCCATCAGTCTTCGGCGATCAGTCTCCTGCCATCACTCCCTGGCCATCAGTCTCCGACGCGGAGGATCATTACTTCGGTGGCTTTAATCAGGGCGACCGCGGTTTGGCCGGGCTTGAGGTGCATTTCACGCGCTGAGCTTGCGGTGATGATCGAAGTGATTTGCTGTTCTCCGATGGAAATCTTCACTTCCGCCATCAGGCCGCTGATGCGAACCTGATCGATGCGACCCACGAGTTGATTACGTCCGCTTACCCGGCGCGTCGCCTGAGTTCGTTCCGCAACCGTTTTCCCTCTGGTTCGGAACAGCAACCTGTCTAGTTCGCTCTGCGGGATACGGTGATGTCCTCCTGCAGTCGGGACGCTGCGAATCTTCTTCCTGTAAATCCACTGTTTGATGGTGGGAAAACTGACGCCGAGTTGCAGAGCCGCATCGCGGAGTTTCAGCAACCCCTCATTCTTCCGTCCCGATTTGCGGTTCTCCGGCATCGGAACAAAATCCTACAGTCAACACGAGGGACGGTCAATATGGCGGCTCTCTGGCTTCCGTCGGAACAGAAACATATATATCCGTGTCATCTAAGACATCGAAACAATATTTCATATACACTTCTTAATTCCTCGCTTCAATCCCTGACGCTGGAGGTCCTCGTGCGTAATATTGCTCTGCTGTTCGCCGCCCTCGTTCTCAGTCTTTCGTCTACGTTATCCTCGGCGCAGGACCACGATCCCTGCACGAGCGGCCACGAGTTCGCCACCACCGATTGCGCGCTGAGTTGGCACGGCATCACGCTGTATGGTGCGTATGACGTCGGCGTCGGCTATGTCAGCCACGGCCTGCCGGAAAACGGCTACAACTATGAAGGCGCATCTCTGGTGAACCGAAACGGCTATCAACATCGATTCCTCGTCGCACCGAACAACCTGCAGCAGACGGGTCTGGGCATCAGGGCCAAGGAAGAGTTTCTGCCGGGCTGGTCGGTTGTGTTCAACGCGGCAACTGGCATCAACCCGCAGTCCGGCCTGCTCGCCAACGCATCAGAGACTGACATCATCAACAATGGCCTTCCCCGAAGCAGCTATTCGTACGCCATCGACGGCGCGCGCGCGGGCCAGCCGTTCAATGACGAAATCTATGGCGGTATATCGTCGACGCATTTCGGCACGCTGACCTTCGGTCGTCAGCGCTCCCTGGGAACGGATGCGATGCTGCTCTACGATCCGGCCGGCGGAGCTTATGCCTTTTCCTACATCGGGTATAACGGCACGATGGCCGGCGGCGGCGATACTGAGGATTCCCGTTGGGACGATGCCGTGAAGTATCGCATCGCCTATGGCCCGGTGCATTTTGGCGCGATGTATAAATTCGCCGACGGTTCCGCCGGCTGCTACTCGGCCGCAGCTGTCACGGGGGCCAGCTGGACTGCCCTCACCTGTACGCCGGAACAGGCGCATAACAACGCGTATGGATTCGACCTCGGCGGAAACATCGGCCGAGATCAGGGCAAGTTCTCCGCCGACCTCGTCTTCCAACATTACAACCAGGCAATCAGCGTATTGAACCCCTTGCTGGGGCCTCAGAGCCTGAGTCCGGCGGGGCAATATCAGTCGACCACCGACAGCATCGATACAACCGCCATCACCGGAAATAATGTGGTCGACACGAACGACACCGTCTACGGCATCGTGACCGACAACTACGCAGTTATGTTCGCGGCCAAGTACTCGTGGGACCCGGTCAAGTTTTTTGCCGGATACGAATACGTCTGGCAGAACAACCCGAAGAATCCGCTGGGCGTTGGCGCCTCGGATCAGGGCGGTTATTTCATGAGCGGGGTCGAAGACAACAACCTCGATTCCGAAAAGCTGCTAAATATCTGGTGGACAGGAGCGAAGTACACCTACCGCAGCAAAACCGACATCACTCTCGCCTGGTATCAACAGCGGCAGAACGACTTCCGCTATCCGCAGACCTGCTCCCCCGTAAGCCCGCCCGGTTTCCGCAGTTCCTGCGCGGGCACCCTCAACGAGGGGTCGCTCTATGTGGATCATCACTTCACCAAGCGTTTCGACGGCTTTGTCGGAATTGCGTATTCCTGGGTGAGCGGCGGTCTGGCCATCGCCATTCCTCATGGCCCCGGCGTCCCCTATAACTACAACAACAACTGCGCTCCCACAATAGGTGGCCGTTTCAGCTTCTGATCGCTTTCGCGGTGGGCTAGAGCCCAGCATGGGTTGTGGTTTATCAAAACCTCGCGTGCGGATTCGAATGTCGCCGTCTCGGGCGAGCGTGCTGCTGACAGTGCGTCCGAGTCCGCGCTATCCTTCAACCATGCGGAAACTAGAGTTGAGTATTTGTCTGTTCTGCGCCGCGGTGCTCGCTCCTTGCGTGCTTCCAGCCCAGCAGAGGGCGCAGTTCAGCGCCAGCCAGTTTGTCCCGGAAGTTGTGAAGGTTGGTCACGCTGACGGGCCCGCCGTCGAGTCGAAGGCAGCCGAGGGCAGCTTGCTGCTCACTGCCGATCCCTATCACGCCCCTGTGTTGCTCTCGCCCGCAGGTTTTCGTGCCCTGCCGCACGTGACCATCACTGTCCACAACAGCCACACTAACGCCGCCGAAACTTACTCCGGCGTTCCGCTCGCCACATTGCTGGCCCAGGTGAACGCGCCCCTCGGCAAGGAACTTCACGGAGAAGCGATGACGAGCTTTGTCGTGGCCACCGGTTCCGACGGATACTCAGTGGTCCTCTCGCTCGCTGAGGTCGACCCCAGCTTTCATGAAGGTCAGGTGCTGGTCGCCGACACTCGCGATGGCCAGCCGCTCGCCAATTACGGTCCTTTCCAACTGATCGTCTCGGATGACAAGCGGCCGGCGCGCTGGGTGCACAACCTCGTTTCGATTACTCTGCAGCACGCTCATTGACCGCCTGACGCGGCCCACCGTCAACGAGTGTAACGGCGATTTTTCATCAATTGACTGGCAGTTGTCCGGTGTCTGGTGCCCAGAGGAGACCCTGCTAGAATTCGATTTGCCATGCCCAAGCAAAACTACTTTTTCAAGCTAATCCCTCCTCGAACTACCTTCCCGCAAGACATGACAGATGAGGAGAGGCTATTGATGGAGGCGCACTCCCGTTATTTTGTCGAACAATTTAGGGCTGGCAGACTTTTGCTCTACGGTCCAGTAATGGCAAAAAGTGGGGCTTTCGGGCTCGCGGTGCTGGAAGTCGATGGCGAAGCTGAGGCTCGACGGTTTGGTGAAGGCGACCCATCCGTCATAGCCGGAATGAATCGATTCGAGATTTGCCCCATGCGAGTGTCCGCCGCGAGAGCCAAGGAGCCCTGAAGCCTGAGGAAGAATCTCATAGCCACGTCGGAGATCCGTCAATGAGTGATATGGGGATATTGCGACAACTACCGGGCTAGAAAACACCCTACGGCATCGCCACGGACCCCGAGTGTGGTAAATCCTGTGCTTCCGCTCTCGGCCAACACGAATGAATCTTCCGTGGGATCAAACAGCAACAACATCCCTTTACCGTCGTCCGCGACCGCAGCACACTTGCGGCGTGGTCCCTCGATCCTGCCGACTTGCTCGAAGGTATCTCGAATTTCAACCTCGATCCAATAAGGCTCAACAAGCGAGGCTCGGAATTTCGCTAAACCCTGCTGCACGGCTGCGTCGGTCCAAGGATTGCCGATTGCGGTATCGGGAAAATCGTACACGTACGTCTCAATCTCTTTCTCAACACGTTGTCGCAATCTCAACAGGTCAACTCCCTCGGGTTCAGCATTCATATACGCTAGGCAATATAACTGACGAAATCAGGCGATTTACACTCATTGACTTACATTCTGAGAGTGCAAATGGCGCGGTGGCGACTTTAGTCGCCGCTGGCGGGTTGCTGTGTTGGGACGAGAACCAGGCGCGGGCGGGCTTCTGCGGGTCGAGGTTTCTGCTGGGACGCTCTGCCGAAGGCATGGAGGATGCCGATGACTAAGCTATAAGCGGTCAAGACGCCAATCCCAACGGAGGCGACTACCGTGAGGCCGAGAATCAGAGGCATGAAGAGCGAGATCAAGATCAACCAACCTGTCAAAATTCAATATCAGATGTCGCAACCCCAGCCTTCGCATCGCAACCCAACGCGGCTTCTCCAATTTACCTGCGTTAACGCTCGCCGCTATTGACGACCCAGATGCGGCGCAGCCAGGTGCGCCTTATTGGTCCGCCATAGTAAGATACGGAGTAGAGCTGTGCATTCCTAATGTCGAACATGTCTGTGGACCTGTCGACATTACGGAAGGGCAATCGACCCCAAACTAGATGGCCATTACCAAGATTTCGGTGCGCGGGGCGCGCCAGCATAACCTGAAAAACATCGACGTTGAGATTCCGCGTAACACCCTTACCGTGGTGACCGGGCTGAGCGGGTCGGGCAAGTCCTCGCTCGCTTTCGATACCATTTATGCCGAGGGGCAGCGCCGTTACGTAGAGACGCTTTCGACCTACGCGCGGCAGTTTCTGGATCAGATGGAACGCCCGGATGTCGATGCAATTGATGGACTTAGCCCATCCATCTCGATTGAGCAAAAAACCACCAGCCGCAGCCCGCGCTCGACCGTGGGCACGATCACCGAGATCTACGATTATCTTCGCCTGCTGTTCGCTTCCATCGGAGTGCCGCATTGTCCCAAGTGCGGCCGCCCCATCAGCCGCCAGTCAGCCGAGCAGATCGTTCAGCGGGTCATGTCTCTCACTCCCGAAGACCGTGTAATGGTGCTGGCGCCAATTGTGCGTGGGCGCAAGGGCGAATTCAAAAAGGAGATGGAGACGCTGCTTAAGCACGGCTATACGCGCGCCCGCGTCGATGGCGAACTCCTCAATCTGGATGACGATCTTAATCTCGACAAGCGCAAGAACCACACCATCGAAGTGCTGATTGACCGCCTGCTGGTAAAGCCGGGCATCGAGCATCGCCTGGAAATGTCGGTGGGTCTGGCGATGAAGCTGGCGGGCGGCCTGGTGCAGGTCTCCGTGGTCGGCGGCGACGAGCAGCTTTATTCCGAGAAGCTGGCCTGTCCGGATTGCGGCATCAGCGTCCCGCAACTCGAACCGCGGTCGTTTTCTTTCAATAGCATGTACGGAGCTTGTCCCGAATGCCACGGCCTCGGGAGCCGTTACGATTTCGATCCCGCGAAGGTGATCACAGACTGGTCAAAGCCGCTGCTGGAGGGTGGTCTGGGGCCGGGTTCGGCTTCGCAGGGGCTGATTCATGCTTTGCAGGTGGTCGCGGCGGCGCACGGCATTGATCTCAACAAACCGTTCGAGAAATTTTCTGAGCAAATTCAGAACCTGCTGTTGAATGGCGAGTCCGGCCGCGGCAAGACCGGGTTCCGTGGGATCTTCGGATATTTGAAGCAGAATCTCGAGGAGTCGACCTCGGAGGGTTACCGCGACTGGCTGATGGATCACATGTCAGCCACGGAATGTCCGGCATGCCAGGGCAAGCGGCTGCGGCCCGAGAGTCTCGCCGTGAAGGTAAACGGCATGTCGATCGCCGAATTCACCGCGCTGCCGATTTCCCGCGCGCTCGACGTCGCGCGGAGCATCAAGCTCGCGGGCCGCGAGGAAAAGATCGCAGGCCGCGTCATGCATGAAGTAGTAGAGCGGCTGCAATTTCTGAACGCAGTGGGGCTGAACTACATTTCGCTCGACCGCTCGGCCGCCACGCTTTCCGGCGGCGAAGGCCAGCGCATCCGTCTGGCCACGCAGATTGGGTCGAAACTGCGCGGCGTGCTCTACGTGCTGGATGAGCCGTCAATTGGCCTGCATCATCGCGATAACGGACGCCTGCTGACGGCGCTCGAAAACCTGCGCGACCTGGGCAACACCGTCCTTGTCGTCGAGCACGATGAAGAGACGATTCGCCGCGCGGATTACGTGATCGACCTCGGCCCCGGCGCGGGCCGTCATGGCGGAGGCCTGGTAGCGCACGGAACTCCCGAAGAAATCATGCGCGAACCCAACTCACTCACTGGGGCTTACATCTCCGGCAAAGTGCAGATCGAGATGCGGGCGGAGCGGCGGCATGCAAATGGAGCCGCGCTGACCATTCTCGGCGCCCGGGAAAACAATCTCAAGAATCTCGATGTGACGATCCCGCTGGGCGTGATGACCGTCGTGACTGGAGTCTCCGGCTCGGGCAAGTCCACGCTGGTGAATGACATTCTTTATCGCGCTCTGGCGCGGCAACTCTACCGTTCCCGCGAGAAGGCCGGTGAACATAAGGCGATCATGGGCGCGGAGAACATCGACAAAGTGATTCGTATCGATCAATCGCCGATCGGGCGCACGCCGCGCTCGAATCCCGCAACTTACACGGGCGTTTTCACTGCGATTCGCGATATCTACGCCATGCTGCCCGAAGCGCGTGAGCGCGGCTACAAGCCCGGACGTTTTTCCTTCAACGTTTCCGGCGGCCGTTGCGAAGCCTGCCAGGGCGAAGGCCAGCGCCGCATCGAAATGAATTTCTTGCCCGATGTTTACGTGCTCTGCGAGGTCTGCGGCGGCCGTCGTTACAATCACGAGACGCTGGCGGTGAAATACAACGGCAATTCCATCGCCGACCTGCTGGAGATGCCGGTCTCCGACGCGCTGCCCATTCTCGAAAACATTCCCCAGGTAAAGCAGAAGCTGCAAACGCTGGTGGATGTCGGCCTCGGCTACATTCATCTCGGGCAATCTGCCGTCACGCTTTCCGGGGGCGAAGCCCAGCGCATCAAACTGGCTCGCGAGTTGAGCAAGCGGCAGACCGGCAAAACTCTTTACCTTCTCGACGAGCCCACCACCGGTCTGCACTTTGATGACGTGAAGAAGTTGCTCGACGTGCTGCACCGGCTGACCGACCTGGGCAATTCCATCATCATCATCGAACACAATCTGGACGTGATCCGCAACGCCGACTGGATCATCGACCTCGGCCCCGAAGGCGGCGAAGAAGGCGGCCGCATCATAGCCCAGGGCACACCCGAGACTGTGGCGCGGGTGAAGAAGTCGTATACGGGACAGGCGCTGACGGGATACTTTACGGGTAACGGAAAGCGGAGCGCCTAGGCTGCGTTGAGAATCCGGCCGATAAGGTTCGGGAAGGGCACGGCTTCAGCCGTGCCGCTAAGAGTCGATATATAGAATGGGACGCGTAGAGCGGCAGCCCAGAACCCGCCAGCAACGCCGCAATCCAGCGATTTCCTTCAACATTTGTTCTTCACAACGGGTCGAAACGGGTGTTTAATGTACGTCTGAGCCGCGCCTGTTTTCCCAGCTCCCACAATGCAGCGGCTTCCGTACCCGGGGGGGCGGGACGAGGTTCGTCCCAATGACCTTGACTCAAGATAAGGAGAGCCATATGAAAAAGTACTTTGTTTGTCTGACCCTCGCACTGGCGTCTCTCTCAACCGGCTTAGCTCAGCAAAACGGCGCTCAACAAAGCGGCTCCGACTCAGATTCGCAGCACAAATTCCAGGTAAGCAGCACGACGTTCACCAACGGCGGCGATCTGCCTCTCAGCATGGTTTTAGGTTCGAACAACTGCACCTACATTAGCGGTGGTGGAGACCAATCGCCCCAGCTATCGTGGACGCATGCTCCATCCGGCACACGAAGTTTCGTCGTGACCCTGTACGACGTGACGGCAGCATTCACGCACTGGGGAATGTACAACATTTCTCCCCACACGACCGCGCTCCCCGAGAACGCCGGTGTTGCCGGAAGTACGTACGGTCAGCAAGTATTCAATGATTTCTACTACGGTGCTGAATACGATGGGCCGTGTCCGCCAAACAACTACACCCCGTACGTCCACGACTACGTTATAACCGTGTTCGCTCTCGACACTTGCCTCAGCTTGCCTTCGGCGCCGCCGAATTTCCCGGCCAATGGCGAGACGTTGTATCGGGCAATGTTCGACCATGTGCTGGGACGGGCAAGCGTCCACGGATATTTCTCGACCGCAACCCCTGACTAGGTGAAATCTTCCAACCGTCGCGACCTCCGCCGCCATCTGCAATGTTCGTTGCCCCGGAGGTCGCGGCATCGACGGGTTTGAGACTTCTTTTGAAAGCGACTGCCCAGCGTGTCTCCGATAACTGTCGTAGAATTCTGATTGCAAACAAATTAATCGGGGTTAGCGGCCTGAACTAAGATTCGAGCGGCCAGCCTGGGTTTCGCGAGTCCTCGGTTCTCAGTTAACGGAAAGGATATGTTTGTCATCGTCCGAAGATCCATACCTTGAGCCTGCGCCGCTAGACAGCGAGCTGCAGTTGCCTCTTCCGCTCGTCCCATTTCCGCCGCCTGCGCTGTCACCTCCGCCGCCAGTCCAGAGAGCCGGCGAGAACCCTATGTTTGGCGGGTGGGACGTCTTTGTGATCTTCATCCTGACCGTGGTTACCCTGGTCGCCGTGCAACTCCTCGTCGTGCTGGGAGCGTGCCGGTACGCTTATCCCCACGAGAGTTTCATGGAAGTGGCGCAGAAGCCGGTATTAGCGCTGCTTTCCCAGTTGCTGACATACGTGGCGGTGGCGCTCTACATGATCCTGCTGGTCGAAGGAAAATACCACACGCGTTTCTGGCCGGCCGTTCGCTGGAACTGGCCGGGGATCGCCGGAGCGAGTTTCCTGGGCGTGGGAGTTCTGATGCTCGGCTTCGACATGCTGGGGCGGTTTCTGCCCATGCCGAAAGAGACGCCGTTCGATCAATTCTTTGCCCGGCCTTCCGACGCCTATCTAACCGTGGCCTTCGCCGTCACTCTTGGACCACTGATGGAAGAACTTTTCTTCCGCGGATTCCTCTATCCGGTGCTGGCCAGACGCCTCGGCGTCATCGGAGGAATTCTTCTCACCGCGCTGCCTTTTGCCCTGATCCACATGGCCCAATACGGTTACGCCTGGGGAGCGGTGCTGATCATCTTCCTGGTTGGCATAGTGCTCACCGCAGTGCGGGCCGTAACCAAATCCGTAGCCTCAAGCTTCCTCGCCCACGTAAGCTACAACGGAACGCTAATGGTGCTAGCAGCCCTGCAGACAGACGGCTTCCGGCACATGGATAAAGCAGGGACTGGACTGTTTTGAATGTGGGCTTAATGTGGGCTTGATGTTATGCAACTGTCATCCCGAGCGAAGCGAGGGATCTTGGTTCTTGCCTGCGCCGTCCGTGCTGCTGGCGCGGGCAAACACCAAGGTCCCCCGCTTCGCTCGGGATGACAATCCTGCTTACTTCGATGACAATCCTGCTTACTTCACCGTAATCGTCAGCAGCTGCACTCCAGACACCACATAATCCAGCGGAGCCGTAGCCGTTTCGTCCACGCTCGATTCGCCGGAAACCACCATCTCCTGATTGCCGCGCATGCCATCCATCACATTCATGATCGAGATGGGAAGCGTGGGCATTACCTTGTCGCCGACGCGGGCTTCCGGATCAGCCTCAAGTAGCGAGACGTAGAGGCGATTGTTGGAGTGCTCTTTATTGAGCAGTGCAATCGTAGAAGCGAGATCAAGTTTTCGGCCGAAGGCTGGATTCGCGTGTCCCACACGGTCAAGCGTCTCGCCATCGCTCACCAGGATGCGCAAAGTCCCCTTGCTTGCCGAGGTAGGAATCTTCACCTGAATCTGCCGCACGATGCGCTCGCCGCGGTAGGGAGCGAGCACGGTTTCAAGCGTAATGTTATCGCCAGGACGAGCTTCCGTAACGTCGGTGCGCGCGCTCTCCAGCCGCGCCCAGCGGCGTTCGCGGACCAGTTCGAAATCCAGCTTCACGCCCTCGATGGCCGGAGCATTGTAGGGATTGTCATAGATGCGTCCAAAGCGTTCGCCCAGCGACGTCGCAGCCTGCATGGCCGCGGGCTGCCCGTTCTCCGCCGGAGCGAACATGTTGCGCATCGTGACCTCGGGAAATCCCTTCACGTCGATGCTGCCGGCCAGCCGGTAAGTGATCTCCTCGCCGAACTCGTTGACGCCGTGGAGCGCGTTGAACACCGTTACCATCAGCGCCACTGGCGTCAGCTTCGGATTGTTCAACACTTCGTAATGGAATTGTTTCACTCCAGTGCCGCTATGGATGCTCAGCGTGACTGGAATCATCTCAGGCTGCCGGTCGAAAACGCCCATGATGCCGGTATGGCGATCCTGAACGAAGGTTCCCACCGGCTCCGTTGTGTTGACGATCTTGAAAGCATTGAGTGGCGATGCCAGTGTGGCCAAAACCTCGGCCTTATTCATTGGCAGGTCGACCGCGCCGAACTGCAGCAAGGGATGTCCGCAGGCCAACAGCCGCTGCGCATCCACGTAGGTTACGCTGCAGGTGGCCTCGATATTCATGTCGCCCCGCACCAGGACCGCGCTGACAGCCGATCCGGCTTCCAGCGGTTCAGGCTGCTTGTCGTCACTCACCGAGCCCGCACCCATGACGGGAACAATCCCTGCCGAGGCAAACTGTCCCGCAAAAAGATGAATCGCCTGTTCGGAGAATCCGTTGAAAACCAGAGGAGTCTCGATGGGCTTCAAGTAATTAGCAAAATCCTTCCCCTCGGAATCCTGAGCCGAACCCGGCAGGGCGAAGGCTTCACCAGGCCCCGCAGTCTTGCCAGCGACCGCACTCACCGAGGGCTTGACGGCGGAAGTTTCCTCCGCCGGCGAACGATCGAGCGCGCTGATTTCCAGCATGTCGGCGATCGGAGTCACGCCTGCGATCGGCTCTTTCGAGAACTCTCCAATGCGGAAGGCGAGCGCTCCGGCGAGTTTGCCATTGAAATACACCGGACTGCCGCTCATTCCCGCGACCACGCCCGTGTATTCCACCTTCGTCCCGTGCAGCCGCACCAGAATAATGTCGCCCTTGGGCCCATTCACGTTGTGCAGCACCCCAAGCGCTTCCACTTCCATGGCTTCGGGCTTCACCCCTTCAAACACCGTGTAAGCGACCCCGCGCATCCCAGCGTGAATCTCGCTAACAGTAATGATCTGAGGATTTTGGGCCGTTTGTACCGAGCCGGTTTGGGCAAACGCAAGAACGGACAAAGACAGGCAAGCTACAGCTACGAAGAAGACTGATTTTTTCATGAACGACGCCACGACGCCGGGAAGGACAATATCACCCCTGCCTGCGTGATTAGACTCCGCCAGATTGTAAGTTGTTGCCACGAGGGGAATACCGGGCCGGGCAAAACATCCCAATCGCGAATCCTTGCGTCTATACTAGCACAGGGAATTTTTGCTCCATAGAGCCTTAATCTCCACCTTCTCAGGGGTTTATATGTTTGCCAAATGGATGGTCATGAACCGGAAGTCGCGTTTCCAGAATTTCACCGGCGTGATGCTGGCGATAGCAGTCTCGCTGATCCTGCTCTCCGGCGTTACTCCAGCGCCCGCTCAAGACCAGACGCAGACTCAGTCCCAGACTCCGCCGCAAGACAACACGCAAAATAACGGCAAGCCCAAGCAGGACGCTCCGCCTGAGGCCGGAGGACCCACCGATAACGTCGGTCCCTACTCCATCCCGAGGAAGAATCCTGACGACACTCCTCCACCGCCGCCGCCGCCCGTTGCCCCTAAAGCCGAAGGCCTGCCCGACTATTCCATCAAGGTCAACGTGCCCCTGGTCAACGTGGATGTGATGGTAACCACCAAGAGCGGCGAATTTGTTCCCGGCCTGAAGAAAGAGAATTTCCTGCTGTTTGAAGATGGAGCGCAGCAGCAGATCTCCAGCTTCAACCAATCGAAGGCCCCGATCACCGCTGTGCTGCTGGTGGAGTTTGCATCCACCAACTATGCATTTATGATGGACGCCCTCAGGGCCTCCTACGCCTTCGCTAACTCGCTCCAAAAGGACGACTGGATTGCGGTCAGCTATTACGACATGCAGCCACATATTCTGGTGGACTTCACCCAGGACAAGAAGGCAATTTACGGAGCCCTGAACCAGATGCGCATGCCTGGATTCTCCGAGACCAATCTGTTCGACGCCTTGTATGACACCCTGGATCGCATGGACCGGGTGGACGGAAAGAAGTACATCATTCTGGTAACCACCGGAGTGGATACCTTCAGCAAGCTTACGCTCGACCAGATCACCAAGAAGGTCAAGAACACAAAAGATGTGACCATCTTCCCCATCAGCGTGGGCCAGATCCTGCGGATCATGTACCCCAATGCGCGCCGCGGCCCGGGCATTCCGCATAGCGAAATGGATTATCTGCAAGCCGACAATGAAATGCGCACTTTCGCCGCCATGACCGGCGGCCGCGCCTACTTCCCGCGGTTTCAGGCAGAGTACGGCGAGGACTTCCAGGATATTAGCAACGACATCCGCAACCAGTACTCGCTCTCCTATCACCCCACCAACAGCAAACTGGATGGCACCTACCGCAAGCTGAAAGTCCAGGTGCTGGCGCCCGACGGCAGCCCACTGAAGGTCAAAGATCAGAAGGGCAAAGACCAAAAGATTGAAATCGTGACCCGCGACGGCTACACCGCCAAACACAGCGTGGACTAGGTAGTTCCGAGTGGCCAGTACCTAGGATCCAGACTCGGCTCCTGAGTACTGGGTACTGGCTACTGAATCAGTGCCTTCAGCGGCTCAGGGACTTCTGCAGGGTCTGGCAGACCCTTCCGAACTGAGTATAACTAATTATATGAATTCCAACCTATTTACATAAGTACTACTCAAGCGTAGAATGTCAACTATGCCTATTGAGTACGCAACGGTCAAAGCTAAGGGACAAGTAGTGATCCCCGTGGACATCCGGCGCAGGTTCCGGATTGACGAGGGAACTCGCGTGGCCTTTCTGGAAGAGCAAGGCCGCCTGTTCATTCAGCCTGTGACGGATGAGTTTATCGACGCCATGAAGGGTGTGCTCGCAGGGCGCGGGCTCCCGGATCGGGTAGAGCGGGAAAAGGATCGAGATCTGAGATGAAGCAGCATGTGCTCGACGCCAATGCCCTCTATCGTTTTCTTACGGGCGGGCCGGGAGCTGACATCGTGAACCGCCTCTTCAAGGAAGCCCGGGATGCAGAGCAGCCGCTCCGCATGTCCGTGGTCAACTGGGGCGAGGTTTACTACACCATCGCCAAAGCAGAGGGTTCTGCAGAGACGGCGAGAGTTATGGATCGGGTCAGGCTGTTACCGCTCGCGGTTCTCGACGCAGGGGCAACGGTCACCCAACGAGCTGCCCAGCTCAAAGCCGGTCACGGCCTGCCTTACGCTGACTGTTTCGCAGCCGCCACGGCTGCGAAAGATGAAATTCTCGTAACCTCGGACGTGAAGGACTTTAAGAAAATTCCGGGATTGCACCTGCTGCCGCTTCCGGAACACAAGAAAAAGAGCTAAAGAGCAGTCAGTTCCGAGTATCCAGTATCCACACGCGGTTCCTAGCCACTGGGTACTAGGTACTGGCTACTGATTCAGAGCCCATGAAACAAAGCATCCAGCAAGAACACAACGCCCGCCCCAACGAAGACCAGTAAAGCCATCCTGACACCCGGTTCCTGGTTGACCTCCGGAATCAGGTCGGAAGCTGCCACGTAGATCGTAACTCCAGCCGCCAGTGGCAACCCCGCGTCCACATGTTGGCGAAAGACCGCCATGGTCAGAACCCCGGCCAGCGTTGCTCCGCCTAAAACTACCGACGCTCCCCACGCTGTGCCCCGGCTGCGACCGCTCGCCAGCATCACCGAACTCACCGTGAAGCCCTCGGGAATCTTGTGCAGGAAAATGGCAAGAAAGATGATCCAGCCCAGAGCATTCGATACCAGAAACCCCGACGCGATCGCGATGCCGTCAAAAAACGTGTGGATGATCAACCCCAGCAGCACCGAATATCCCTTGTGCGAATGCAGGAACTCGTCATGATGCGTTTCTTCTCCGAAGTGGAAGTGCGGCGTGACCGTGTGCTCGAAGAAGTGAGTGACAAGGTAGCCCAATAGGATGAGAAAAGCGGCGCTCTTTCCGCGCAGCTCCAGGCTTTCCGGCACCATCTCGACCAAAGCCGTAGCCAGCATGAATCCCGCGCCCACGGCAACAAAATAGCGGAGATAACGCCGCTCCCAACTGCGCTGCACAATGATCGTCCCGCCAAAGACGTTGGCGGCGGCAGCGGTGAGGCCAAGCAGAATGCTGATGAAGATCGGGCTCATGTGCAGTTGGCGAGGATGATATCAGAGAGAACTCACCGCGGAGGCACAGAGACACAGAGAAAACCGATTCATGATGTTCTCTGTGTCTCTGTGCCTCCGTGGTGGAGTGAATTTATCCCGAGTGTCGGATGTGCATCACGTCGCCATCCTGCACGATGTAATCTTTGCCCTCCAACCGCAACGTTCCCTTCGCTCGCGCATTTGCTTCTGATCCCGCTTCCAGCAGTTGGTCCCACCGAATAGTTTCTGCGCGAATGAAATGTTTTTCCAGATCAGAGTGGATTGCACCAGCCGCTTCTTGGGCTCGCGAATTGGCTGGAACCTGCCAGGCGCGGCACTCGTCTTCTCCAGCGGTGAAGAACGAAATCAGGCCAAGTAGTTTGTAAGTGGTGCGGATCAGCCGTACTAGCCCACTCTCGGTGAGTCCGTAGCTGGAAAGAAATTCCACCGCGTCGGCGTCGCTCATCTCCGCGAGTTCGGCTTCCACCTTGCCGCAGATCGCCGTGGCCGCGGCATTCGGCCTCGCGGCAATTTCGGTGAGCATGTACTTGCTCACCGCTTCTTCTAATTCTTTGCCCAGTTCAGTCGACTCGCCGATGTTGAGCACATAGAAAATCGGCTTCTCGCTGAGGAACATGAACCCCTTGATTCGTTTCTTGTCTTCGGCGGTCATCGTCATCTCGCGCAGCGGTTTGTCGGATTCCACCTGCAGCTTGGCGCGCTTCAGTAGTTCGAATTCTTTTTCGAGTTCCGGAGTCCTCATCTTTTTAAGATCTTTTTCCAGCCGTTCGAGCCGCTTCTCGATCTGGCCAAGATCGTTCACCAGCAGATCGAATTCCACGTTCTTGATATCGCGCAGCGGATCAATCTCGCCGGCGTGCGGCACCGAAGGATCGTCAAACACGCGCACCACGTGAGCGAGCGCGTCCACATTACGCAAATGAGCCGCGTAGGCACTGTCTTTCAGCGCCTCCTGGCCGATCGCGCCCACATCCACGTATTCGACAGAGGTGTGCGTAAGCTTCTTCGGGTTGTAAAGCGCGGCCAGGCGATCAAGCCGGTCGTCGGGAACCTTGGCCACACCGATGTGCGCTTCGCGCGGGTTGGCACGCGCCGAATCCGAAAGATGCGCCTTGGTCAGAATCCGAAACAGTGATGTCTTCCCCACCTGAGGCAGGCCAATGATTCCAGTTTTCATAAGAAAGCTTCTAGCTTCTAGCTCCTGGCTTCTAGCCGATGCGACGCTGATTCAGAGTGGATGCGCTTTGTCCGCTTCGGCGACCACGGCACAACCTTTCAGCATAAATGATGAAGTGGATATTGCCCAACTGTGTCAGCTCTGAGTAGTGGTGCAGCTTGAGAAGAGATTCGTATCAGGGCATGCCTTCAGGCATGCCGGTTCAGCGTTCAGGTTTGGGACCGGGTTCAGCCGCCGCGGCCGCCGGACAAGCCCAGCGGCTAAAGCCGGTTGTTCCCAGGTCGTTGTCGGCATCGCTGAAGCGATGCCCTGATACGAATCTGTTTCTCGAAAAACTGCACCACTTGCCCAGCTTTGGCTAGAAGCCTGGAGCTAGAAGCTGCTGCGCAGTCAAATACACTACTACGAGCCCCAGCAGGAGCACTGCGCCTTCTGCACGCGTCGACCACACATGCAGCGCGTCGAACTGAATGCGGTCGGGATTGTCGATGGGCGCGGCGCTTACTTCTCCGAGCGATGCCCGCAAAGTGTCCATGCGAGGCATGATGCCGAATTGCGAGACCAGCGTGAGCGCAAGCATCGCGCACAGGAGAATGTGACGCGCGGCAAACACATGCGCAGTGCCGTCCGTGAAACGGCTGTAGAGCAGTGAACTGACCAGGAAGATGATTCCGGAAAAGATGGCGATCCAATGAAGCTTGCTCAGGGCGCGTCCGACTACATTGCCGGCGAGGTGAGTCGTCGGCAATACCGTGAATGCGGTGGGCGCAAGGACGAAGGCAAAGAAAATTAGTCCGCCAATCCAAACGACGAGAGATAACAGCATGAGAAAACGCAGCAAAGACATGAGGGGAGAATTATATCCTCATGTTGTCAAGAGATCGTAACTGGCCACTAGCCACTGATCACTGGGCGCTGCCTACACCGGGACTGCGACGTTCTCGACGATCTCGCGCAGCACCTGATCGGCCTGCTCTGATTTCTTCAGCGTTGAGGCATAGCCTCCGTTGACTACTATGCGGTGGGCGAAGACCGGCACGGCGAGCGGCTTGAAGTCTTCTGGAGTGCAGAAGGTGCGGCCGTCGAGGAAGGCCATGGCTTGCGCAGCGCGGTAAAGCGCCTGCGCTCCGCGCGGCGAAACTCCGAGCGACAAATATTCTGATTCGCGGGTGCGGCGAACGATTTCGAGAGCGTAGGTCACCAGCGATTCATCCACGCGAATGCGCTTGACTGCTTTCTGCATCTCGAGCACGTCAGCTCCGGTGAGCACTGGGCGGAGGTCGGGCAAGATTCCCGCTCCGGCTTCGGAACGCAGAATCTCGCGCTCGGCTGCCGCTTCGGGATAACCCATGCGCACTCGCATCAGAAAACGGTCGAGTTGTGATTCGGGCAGAGGATACGTTCCGTGATGCTCTACGGGATTCTGCGTGGCGATCACCAGAAATGGTTGCGGCAGTTCGTAAGAGTGCGCGTCGACTGTGACCTGGCCTTCGTTCATGGCTTCGAGCAGCGCGGATTGCGTCTTCGGCGTGGTTCGATTGATCTCGTCGGCCAGCAGAACGTTGGTGAAGACCGGGCCGCGCTTGAACTCAAACTCTTGTTCCAAAGATGAGTACACCGAAATGCCGAGTACGTCGGAAGGCAGCATGTCGCTGGTGAACTGCACGCGCTGGAAAGTGCAATCGATGGCGCGGGCTAGAGCCTGTCCCAGCGTGGTCTTGCCGACTCCGGGGACGCCTTCAATTAACAGGTGTCCGCGGGCGAAGATGCTGACCAGGGCGAGGCGAACTACGTCGTCTTTTCCGCGAATCACGCGGCGGAGGGTTTTTTCCAGTTCAGCAGCCTTGTGGGATACGGCGATTGCGGTCTCTGGGGACATTTGCTGGATTCTACTATCTGGCGTTGCGGCGGCGGAGTTACCGATGTCACTGGACCTCAGCTGTCAGCTATCAGCTCTCAGCCCACGTTGGACCGACCTGCCTCGAAGTCTGAACGCACGCACCGGCGCATCTTGCACTGGCCGAGCTGATAGCTGATTGCTGAGAGCTGACAGCCTCACTGCATGAGATCCGCCGGGCGTCCTGTCAGGCGTTCGATGCGCTTGGCGATTGGGGGGTGCGTCGAGAACAAACTGCCGAAGCTCACGCCACCGAGTAGCGGCTGGATTATGAACAGGTGCGCGGTTGAGGGCGAGGCTTGCATGGGCATGCGGCGCGAGTAGGCATCGAGCTTTTGCAAAGCGCTGGCCAGCGCATAGGGATTGCCGGTGAAGTGGGCGCCGGTGGCGTCGGCTTGATACTCGCGCGAGCGCGACACAGCCAGCTGAATCAGGGTAGCCGCGATGGGCGCGACGATCAGCATGAAGAGCGCCGAAAGGCCGCCGCCGCGGCGGTCGCGGTCGCCGCCGCCCATGCCGCCGAAGATCATGGCGAAGCGTCCCATGCTGGCGAGCATGGTGATCGCGCCCGCGATGGTTGCAGCTACCGAACTGATGAGGATGTCGCGGTTATTTACGTGTCCCAGCTCGTGGGCCAGCACGCCTTCGAGTTCTTCATCATTCAGTAAACCTAAAATCCCGTGGGTCACGGCTACCGAGGCGTGGCTGGGGTTGCGTCCCGTGGCAAAGGCGTTGGGGGACTCGGTGGGGATGACATAGATCTTCGGCATGGGGATGCCGATCTTCTGAGTGAGGCGCTCGACGATTTCGTAGGCGCGCGGCAGTTGCTCGCGCGTGACTGGCTGGGCGCGGTACATGGCCAGCGCGATCTTGTCGGAGTAGAAGTAAGAGACGAAGTTCATCACGGCGGCGAAGGCCAGGGCGAGCAGCATCCCATTGTGGCCGCCAAAGTACTGGCCGAAGAACATCAGCAGCAGCGTTAGTGCGGTCAGCAGGAACGCGGTCTTGAAAGTGTTTCCCATAATTGAATCTCAGCTATTTGATGTTACGGGTTGTGGGGAGATGCAGTTCGGTCCGTTTCGGGAATTTGGCATTGGCTGAGATATACCCCCCCTCCCCTAATCTATTGGAATCATGGTGTTGGCGCGAAATTTCGACGTGATCTATTGGAATCAATCGCTTGTGGGCAAAATCTTGAAAACAAGATAGTTCCGACTCTGCCGTGCTGACGGTCGCGCAGCTTGCTCTTGGCGATGATCGGTGAAAGCGGCTGTGGAAGGCAAGGTTGGATGTCACAGGGTTGTACCTCACCGTGCATTCACCACGGACACACAGAGGCACAGAGGAAAGCGATTTTCGGTTTCTGTGTCCGTCTGTGTTATCGGCGCTTACCTGGGGTCGCTCGGTGGAGGCAAAAGCAAAGTCAAAGTCAAAGGCAGCGGGCGGGGGCGCCCGCTCTACACCTTCTTCGTCTACCCGTGCTTTTTCCTGGGGCGTTTTAATAGGGGGAAGCCCCAGCTGCTGGCTGATAGTAGGGCTCCGAAGAGGATTACGGCGTCGATGCTGGAACGGCCCTGGGGTGACCAGTAGACGTCTTGCAGGTTCAGCCAGAGGGCGAATTCGTCCAGCGTCAGCGCGGCGCCTACGCCGTAGAGGATCGACATCAGGCGGCTGAGGAGGAGCGACGTATCGTCCTCGCCGGTGCCGATGTCGGCTAGCCATCCGTAGCCCACGGCCAGCAGAATGATGATGCCGAAGACCAGGTGATGAATGTGGCGGCCGCCGTGCTCGATGAAATGGAACGGCGGAATATGGTGCAGGATGGCGAAGACTACGGCGCGAACTCCGGCGAACGTCAGGAAGAAGCTTACGGAGGCTATGAAGAGACGGCGGCGCGGGCGATCGGGAATGCGTTCGTGGACCTCCTTGCCTAGCGACGTGCCATAGGTCAGGAGCAGCAGGAAAGCTGTTATTACGATGGCTAGCAGGAGTATGAACCAAGTGTAGGCCATGAGGTATTAGAGCATCTGCGGGGTGGTTTAGCTTGGCGGGAAACAGCAGGTTCCTCACCCGCGCTTTGCGCGGGTTCGGAGTGACAAATTCTTTTGTGATGCGCGCGTTATTCTTCGCGTTCTGGATTGCGCTACGGTTTTCGAGTTACGCTTTGCCTTCCGCGTCACTCTGTGTCTTTCCCACCATGCTTTGCATTTACGCCTTTTGCGCCTGGCGTTTCAGGGCGCGCTCCAGAGTTTGGTCGAGGGCGGATTTGGCTT
>Ga0209274_10000232_pt1 | contig 42899 bp, 34 predicted proteins | sample HubBroMetageREF1_FD_188343 | JGI IMG/M metagenome (GOLD analysis project Ga0209274, IMG submission 188343) | Reference soil microbial communities from the Hubbard Brook experimental Forest, New Hampshire, USA - Hubbard Brook CCASE Soil... | ecosystem: Environmental > Terrestrial > Soil >...
GGCGCAGGTGATCGTGCAGTCGACACGCACGCCAGGGACGATCACGGTGGAGGCTTGGACCGAGCCGTATCCGCGGCCGAAGTTGCCGTTGACGACGCTGACGATTACGACGAAGAAAGTGCAGTTGCGGGCGAGCGTGGAGTAAGGCCACCGTTTTGTCATCCTGAGCCGGGGCGAAGCCGGGGTGAGGGACCTGACGACGGTGGGCGGCGATTCTGCGGCCGCGACGGCTGCATTTGCGACGGTCCTGTCGACAGCATCTTGATGGCTGGAGGACGTAGGGTCCCTCACCGTGGCTTGCGCCACCGTTCAGGATGACATTGTGTTTGTCTGCTGTTTTCCCTTCTGCGTTTATAATAGAAAGATTCTCTGGCGGCGAAAATTGTGCTCTGTGGAGCTGCCGGCGAAAACCTGGCCTCGCTGCGCTTGGCCGGACGGGCGAAGGCGCCCGTCCCAACACGAGCAGATTCCTCCGCCCTTCGCGTTCGCTCAGGGGTCGGAATGACAAGGTGTTTTTCTTCCATGGACTTCAAACTTGTTTCCAGTTACAAGCCGCAGGGGGACCAGGGGCGCGCAATCGAGACCTTGCTGCGCGGGGTGTATGACCGCGAGCAGCATCAGGTTTTGCTGGGGGTCACGGGGTCGGGCAAGACGTTCACAATGGCCAAGGTGATCGAGGCGGCCAACCGTCCGACGCTGGTGATGGCGCATAACAAGACTCTGGCGGCGCAGCTTTATCACGAGTTCAAGAATTTCTTTCCGCACAATGCGGTCGAGTATTTTGTTTCGTATTACGACTACTACCAGCCGGAGGCTTATGTCCCGGCCGCTGATCTCTACATTGAAAAAGAAGCGACCATCAATGATGAACTCGACAAGCTGCGGTTGTCGGCGACGCGGTCTTTATTTGAGCGGCGCGATGCGCTGATTGTGGCTTCCGTGAGTTGCATTTACGGCCTGGGATCGCCGGAAGCGTATTACGGGATGATGATGTTTCTGGAAAAAGGCCAGAAGATCAAGCGCGAGGACGTCACGCGGCGGCTGGTCGACATTCTCTATGAGCGCACCAATGGCGACTTCCGGCGTGGCACGTTTCGCGTGCGCGGCGATGTGATTGAGGTCTTCCCTACTTACGATGACATGGCGTATCGCATCGAGTTGTGGGGCGATGAGATTTCGTCTTTGACGCAAATTGACCCGCTGTTTGGGACCGTGAAGCAGAAATACATGCGGCTGCCGATTTATCCGAAGACGCATTATGTGATGAAGGACGAGACGCGGGCGTCGGCAGTGGCGTCGATCAAGAAAGAACTGGCGTGGTGGGAAGTCGAACTCGAAAAACAGGGGCGGCTGGTAGAGGCGCAGCGCATTCATCAGCGGACTATGTTTGATCTGGAAATGATCAAGGCCATGGGCTTCTGCCACGGGATCGAAAATTATTCGCGGCACTTTACCGGGCGGCTGCCGGGCGAGCCTCCGCCGACTCTGCTGGATTATTTCCCCCGCGACTTTTTGATGTTCATCGACGAGTCGCACGGGACGGTGCCGCAGTTGCGCGGGATGTATGCGGGCGACCGTTCGCGCAAGGAAACTTTGGTGGAGTACGGCTTTCGCATGCCGTCGGCGCTGGATAACCGTCCACTCACCTTTGAAGAATTTGAACATCGCACCAATCAGCTGGTTTACGTTTCGGCTACGCCGGGGCCGTATGAGTTGACCAAATCGGCGGGCGTCGTCGTGGAGCAGATCATTCGGCCGACCGGGCTGATTGATCCTGAGGTTGAAATGCGTCCGGTGAAGGGACAGATTGATGACCTGCTGCACGAGATTCGCGCCCGCGTAGAACTTGGACAGCGCGTGCTGGTGACTACGCTGACCAAGCGCATGTCGGAAGATCTGGCCGAGTATTATGCCGAAGTCGGCGTGAAGTGCCGCTACATGCATTCGGAAATCGAGACGCTGGAGCGGGTGAAGATTTTGCGGGATCTGCGCAAGGGCGAGTTCGATGTGTTGATCGGCATTAACCTGCTACGCGAGGGACTTGATCTGCCCGAAGTCTCGCTCGTGGCGATATTGGACGCAGACAAAGAAGGTTTTCTGCGCTCGACCGGATCGCTGATTCAGACGATCGGCCGCTGCGCGCGGCATCTGAATGGACGGGCGATTCTTTATGCGGACCGCCAGACTGATTCGATGAAGCGCGCCATGGATGAAACTCTGCGGCGACGTGCCATTCAAACGGCCTACAACGAGGAGAATGGAATCACGCCGGAGTCGATCGTGCGTCCCCTGGACATGACGCTGGCCGGAATCGTGGCCGCGGATTATGCCGACCTGACCGCGGGCGAGACCGAGGGCATGCCAGAGTTCAAGTCGCAGGAAGATGTGGATGCTTACATCGCCAACCTCGAGAGCGACATGCGCGAAGCGGCGAAGAGGTTTGAGTTCGAGAAGGCGGCGAAGTTGCGAGATGCGATCAAGGAACTGAGGACGAAGGAGTTTTTGTTCGCGTAGGCAACCTCCACGCATGAAAAGCCAACGTATACCGCGCATTAAACTGGAAGATGTCGAGAGAGTCGTCCGCCGAGACTACTCGGAAACACAATTTGATTCAGTGATGGCTGTACTCAGCGGGTACGAGAGCAAGCGCGAGCGCTCACGGGTGCTGCTTGCGACTCTGAAACTGGCGAATGGCAATTTGGATGCACTCCGGAAGCACATCGGTAGCCCTTCAGGATTTCAGAGATGTTCTAACGCCGGCAGAATATCCGGAATACTGGCGAAGAAGATCGTCCGGGCTGGAAATGGCCGGCAAAGAACGCGATCGGATAATAGATAGCGATTGGGAGCAGTACGAAGTCTGGCTGAAGAGATAAACCATCCGCGCGTTACCGCTTTAAACATTCCGCGGGCGACAAAATCGCCACTCCCCGCCACTTGTTCATCCGCAGCAGATCTACATCGCCGGTGATGATCACGTCTGCCCTCCCGTTCAGCGCGACATCCAGAAACTTGTCGTCTTTCGGATCGCGGCATTCGCGGACCAGTTGAATGATTGGTACGAATTCCCCAATTTGCCCGAGCCGCTGTAGAAAGTTCTTGCGATTTTCGAGAGTAATGTAGGAATCAAACTTCTTTCGAGAGAGCACATCTGCCAACTCGTACATCGTAGCTTCGGAGAAGAGCAGGCGTGCTTCGAGTTCAACTTTTCGCAAAACCTGCGCTGGAAGAGACTGCGGCAGAATCAACCGGCTTACGAGAACATTGGTGTCAACCACGACTCGCCTGGGGATCGGCATCAGTCCTTTAGAATGTCAGCCAGAATCCCTTCGGTCATGCCGCGCTGCACGGCCTCGGCGCCGACCCGGTCACAAAACTTTTGAAACTCTTCCACGTTAATCCTGCGGATGCGCTCGTACTCTTCCGCCGAAATCATAACCGCCACATCACGGTCCTGGCGGCGGATAAGAACCGGTTCGCGCTGGGCAGCGTCGAGGAGGGCAGCGAAACGCTGTTTGGCATCGGTAGCCGAGACGGTCTTCATTTGTCCATTATAGATAAAATAGACAGAATAGACAATAGAGCAAAGTCGGGGCGGGAAGGCATAGCTACGAGAAGGCGCCCATTGGGCGCCGGGGAAATCTCATAAAGGAATCAAGAAGGATACAGCAGTAGCGCGGCTGCGGGGCTCTGCCCGGCTGGACAGCCAAGGAGGCTGCGCCCCTGGGACCGAGATGGCTTCCTACCGGCCGTAGGCGGCTGACGCGGCTAGGGGTTTGCGGTGGAAGGTGTAGCCGTCGAAGGTTTCGGAGCGGAAGTTCAGGTTGGGGGCTTGGAGTTTTTCGGTCTGGCTGAGGAAGAGGTATCCGCCGGGCTCGAGATAAAGGTGCAGGCGCTCCATGAGCGCGGTGCGCTGGGCGCGCGAGAGGTGGGGCAGCACGTCCATGCAGAAGATGCAGTCGAAGCGGCCGATGTAGACCGGCTTGGTCAGGTTCATGGTGGTGAAGGTGACCAGGCTGCGCAGGCGCGGCTTGACCAGCAGGTGCGCGCCATTGCTCGATGCGTTGTTTGGCACGCCATTGCTTGCCGAGCCGTTGCCCGAAGCTTTTGCCCAGCCGTTGCCAGAGCCGTTCGCAGCTCCGTTTGGGGAACTTTCCGCCGAGCCATTCGAAGCGTTGGAGCTGCCGATCTTCGAGAAGCAGGCGCGAATTGTGGCTGGAGGCAATCCGGTCAGAGCCGACTGCGGATACAGGCCGCGCTCGGCAACTTCAATGGCCGAAGGCAGCAAGTCGCTGCCGACAATGTGAATCGACCAGTCCTTGATTCCCTGCCCGTTTCCAGACCCTGCGGAAGCGGCGGCAGTTTCGGCTATGCCGCCATTGCGGCTGGCCGTATTTTTTTCTCTGGCCTCTTTGTCCTTGCCGCCGTTGTTTGAGGTCGAGGCATAGCTCGAACCGTGTCCGGAACCATTGCTGACGCCATTTCCGTTTCCACCAGTTCCATTTGCCCCAGCTGGCGCTTCGCACAGAGCCATCGCAATCGAGTAGGCCTCTTCCCCGGTGCCACAGCCGGCGCTCCAGATGCGTAGCGTGCTGGGAGCATCGTCTGATTTGCGGGCATAGAGTTGTGGGATCACCTGCCGGGCCAGCGCATTCATGGCTCCAGGATGACGAAAGAAACCGGTGTTGACGTTGAGCACGCCGTCCAGGAACGTGGGCAGAGCCGAAGGATCCTGATCGGAAGCACGGAGGCGGGCAAGTAGCGCGGCGGGAGATTCCAGTTCGTGAGTCTCCAGATACTCGGCCACGTGGGCGGCTAAAGCGCTGTTGGGACAGTCGAGCAGGATTCCCGCCTGGCGCTCGACCAGCAGGCGCAGCTCGGAGAGTTCGTGCTCGAGAATGGTAACGCCTGCCATCAATCTATGCATAAATCCTTCCCCCGGAGGGTACGCGAGATTTCTTGCGCCGAACTGCATCGGAATCGGCGTAGTGCAAGGGGAGGGTTCTCATACTTCAATTACCGGCGGCAGTGGCCGCATACGACTTGCCGGAATCCTGTTCGGCCTGCTGCGCAACCACGTTCATCTCCTTTTCCAAGGAAGAGAAGCGCTGCATGATCTCATGAATGCGGAGCGTCATGTTGCGAATGGTCTCGATCTGGGCGCGAGTCTGGGCCGACAGGCTGCCCGGTTCCAGCAGCAGCAGGTCAGAGTTTCCCAGCACCGAGGTCAGAGCGTTGTTCAGGTTGTGCCGCATTTCCAGCATGTAGCGGCCCAGCGTGGCCTGGCGATCGAGGGTGGCGCAGGCAGACTCGGCGGCGCGGGCACGGGATTCGGCTCGCGAGCGGTGGACTGCTTCGGCGGCGGCCAACACCAGAGTATCGAGCCACTGTTCGTTGCTCCGCAAATCATTGCCCCGCAGGATCGCAATACGCGGCCAGCGTTCGTGAACGAGTTGCGCGGTGGCGGCGTCCTGGCAAACGCAGAAAATCGGCTGGCCGGTCGAGTGCAAGGGTTCGAGCACCACCGACAGAAGGTCTCGGCGCAACTTCCCTACCAGGGCGACGTCGAATACATCTACCGCGAAGCGCGGCCACAGTTCCCCGCTCAGCAGCGTGAACGTGGGGACGTTGCGCTCCATCTGCCAGCGCGCGGTGATGCGGCGGGAGAAATCGACTTCGTCGGAAATGATCAGTACGGTCGGTGCCTGCACGTCCAAACTTCCTCTTCGCCTTTGGCCTCGCCTTACACTCACTAGACTCGGCGATTCTGTCTATCCACCTTGGAGCTCACTCAACGGTGCGAACGGATCACTTCTTCTTCGGCGACGCCGGGAGCTCAGAATCCCAGCCGGGTGTGCTGGAGACCTCAAACTCCGGCTCATCGGCAGGAGGGGCCATGGGCTGGGCATTCGGCTTCGCCGCGGCAGCGGGCGCGACGGATGGCTTAGCCGCAGGCTTCGCTGCCGTTGCCCCCGCGGCGGCGGCTGACGCAGCCGGCTTTGCCGCAGCCGGCGCGGGTTTGGCGGCGACCACTGGCTTCACTGCCGGCTTCGCTGCTGGCGCCGACTTCCCCGCGGACTCGGCCTGCGTCGCAGACTGGGATTTGATTTCCGCTTCGGGAGGTTTTCCGCGACCGAGGGCGTACTCGACGGAAGCGCGCAGATCGACCAGCATGCGCAACGGTTGTCCCGAGGAATATTCGGCCTGGAACATCACCTTCCACGACTGGCAGATCACGCGCAGGCGAACGATCGGTTCCTGCGCGGAAAACTGAGCGCGGCGGCAGTCGATGGTCTGCACGCCTTTCTCTTCGAGTTCGGTCAGACCGTCAAGAATCCCGTTCAGATCGCCCAGCATCAAGCGGAAGAAAGAGCGCCGCATGAGGTATCCGAAGCGTGTGAAAGCGACTAGAGCAACCGGCAGATAGAACAGGTCTCCGGCCAGACCCTTGGCTTTGCGCCCTTGCTCGAGAACGCCGCCGTGCAGTAGCTCATCGAGCGAACGACATTTCCGGCAGGCTTCCAGCACGCGGTCGAGCGCGTTCAACCAAACCGGAGGTTTCAGTTCCACTTCTCCGAGAACCGGCTTCATCGCCTCGGCTACATAGGCGAGATCCACTTCGGCGTCGGTCACACCGGAAGGCGCCAGCTGGCTGAAATACTGCACCAGCAGAAAATCAACCTTGTCGCGGATGATGTCCGTTTTGACCTGTTTGGCCAGGAAGTGCTCCAACAGGCTCTCCAGCCCTTCGTGATCCGCCAAAGAACTGGTCTGCAGGAACTGGCGTAGCTGGTGGACTTGAACCAACTGGTCCATTTGCTCCAGCCAGTGGTTGGCCTGTTCGACCACATCCTTTTCGGGCGTTTCGACGCCGGCCTCGAGCTCGGCGCAAGGTTTCACCTCGATGGCGAACTCGCGCGCCAGTTCGAAATATATGGGGTATAGCCGCCGCGCGGAATTCCATTGGGTGGGAAGATCTTGTACGGGTGTTGTAGGCGTCATGATTTCACGATCCAGTTGGGAACTTCTCCTCGAAAGCGCGCGGCCACCACGGTTTTGCCGGGCTGATACTGCACTGCGACCACCGAAACGGCTACATCGAAGGAACTGTCGGAATTCCGCAGGTGAAGATCGTCGCCGAACTCCAGGGGCGTGTTGCACTCAAACAGAACTTCGCGGGGAGTCCCAAACTCAATCACGATACTTTCGGCGAAGTGAAGATGAGCGTCGTTGGGGTCGCTGCCCGGCAGGACGCGGGCGAGTTGCACCGGCATGCGGACGGGCGACGCTTCCGGGAAAAAACGGGCAAGTCCCGCCACGGTGCTGGCGTTCTGCGCGCTGCGTGCCATTCCTGCGGCTGGCTGCCCCAAGCGATTCCCCCCTATTCCCAGACTCGTTCGACCCAAACGTTTAGCCCACACTCGTTTAGCCAGGGCTTAAATGCGGGTGGGCTCCCCTCTTCCCGGTTAGGAAGAGCTGTGGGGAGCCAGATTCCGCGGTTCAGAAAAGCAGGAGCAACGCGGCAGCCATCTCTGGGAACGGAAGGTCTAGCACTCATGTGAGTGCATTTTCAGTGGGTTATAAGCCAATCGCAGCGCGGTGAATAAGGTTGTGAGGGATTCGCGTCTCAGCGTGAGACGGGAGTCTCAAATCAGGGCTCGTCGTCAGTGGGACTTGTGGCCCAGTCAAGCCTATTTTTGGCTTGAGTGGGGCATTTCTACAATTGAACAGGAGTCTTGCTTTCCTTCTTTCGTGTTGTTGTGTCGTCCATTCCGGCTCAATCTCTCTCGTCCCTCACAGCCTGCATAATGGATCAGCCTCCGACGTCCTCACTCTAAATTTCGCAAAGAACGCGAGATTTGGAACGGGCCACCCGCCGCAACTTTCTTTGTAAGGTTTTCCGCCTACCTGAGACTACCTGTACAGGGACGCCTGAGAATTCGAAGCGCACATCTGATTGTCGGATTTCAGTTTTGGCAGCTTCGACTTCTTTGATGGCCGGACCCTATCCTCATTCAGGAGAGAAGAAATGACGATCGCAAATCGACTCAACTCCGCTGAAAACTTGCCCGAACTATCGATTCAACCCTTCCAGCCAAGCTCCTGGCTCACGCTCAAGCCCATTTTTGTTGGACCCAACGGTCTGCGGGCGGGCTGGCGGATCCTCATGTTCCTCACCTTGTTTGCTGTTCTACTTGGAGGTTTCGTTCTCATCAGAACGGGCGGCCCGCAAGGCTTTCGGGAGCAGTACAGAAACCAGGGCCAAATCGCGATCACGCCGCTCATCATGGGCGGGTCGGAAGCGCTCACCTTGCTGTTTCTCGGCGGCGCTGCCTTGATCATGGGAAAACTTGAGCATCGCAAGTTCAGCGAATACGGTTTACCGCTGCGGAAGGCCCTGGGAAAGGATTTCTGGATCGGGTCTTCCTCCGGCTTTCTCGCGATCAGCGGCACGCTGCTGACGATCTTCTTGCTCCGCGGGTTCCGTATTACCGGCCTGGCCCTGCACGGGAAAGCAATTGCGTATTCGCTTCTCGGGTGGGGCATCGCATTCCTCATGGCCGGGCTGGTTGAAGAATTCCTGTTTCGCGGATACATCCAGTACACGCTCACTTCCGGAATCGGATTCTGGCCGGCGGCATTCGTGATGTCCGGCTTGTTCGGATTAGGCCACTTCTTCAATTCGAATGAAACAGCTTTAGGCTCGGCGACGGTCGTGTTGTTCGGGCTTCTTCTCTGCCTTTTCTTGCGCAAGACTGGGAATCTCTGGTGTGCGGTCGGCTTTCATTTAGGCTACGACTGGGGACAAATGCTCTACGGCGTGCCTGACAGCGGCATCGCGCCCTATCAAAATCTGCTCAATTCCACGTTAAGCGGGCCGCAGTGGCTCACCGGAGGAATGGTTGGTCCTGAGGCCAGTTTCTTGACGCCGATCGCGTTACTGGTTGTAGCTCTGCTTTTCAGCCGCTATTATCGCCAGACTCGGTATCAGATCCAGAAACCAAACGTCGCCGCCGGTGACCGTCTGGTGACGTCTTAGCTGCCTCGAAGAGCTCCCTTAGGCTTGGCCTTTACGTTTTCTGCCCGAATGAAACGATGCCTTTTCAGTCACAGATCGATGCGCTGGCCAGGTCACAATCGTGAGCGAACACCGCCAGGCTTTGGAAACACAGTTCGCTCACATTCTCAGTGAGTATGGGGCGGCCATAGCACGGCTGGCGTTCAGTTATGAGGCGGTGGCCAGCGTCAGGGAAGAACTGGTACAGGAGATCGCTCTGGCAATCTGGCAAGCCTTGGCTCATTTCCGAGGCGACTGCTCGGAGAGGACCTTCGTCTACCGCATTGCTCACAATCGCGGCCTTAGCCACGTATGGAGGCGACGGCCGCCTCATCAGCCGTTGGAGGAGATCGAAGAGTCCGACCAACCGGTAGATCCGCGGCCGCAGCCAGAGGAGCAGGCGGCGCGAACCGACCAGCGGGTGCGGCTTATGTCGGCCATTCAGTCTCTGCCATTGACTCACCGGCAGATGATTGTGCTGATGCTCGAAGGCTTGTCGCATGCAGAAATCGCGGAAGTGACGGGCATTACAGAAAATAATGTGGCGGTGCGCCTGACCCGGGCCAGGAAAGCTCTGAAGGACGCGTTGGGAGCGAGACCGTAATGTCTAAGGAAATGACCGGAGTGAGGAAATGATCGAAGACCGCGAACTTGATGGTTGGCGCGAACAATGGAGCGGCGTGGCCGAGCCGCCAGCCGAGTTCCAGTGCAAGGTCAAGGAGAGGATCAAGCGCGAGGAAAGGCGCTTCGTGCTGGGCAATCTCCTGACGGTAATCGCCTTCCTTGGGATGTTGACTTTCGCCGCGTTCGTGCGGCATCGATCGACTTGGATGGGGACAGGCTGGTCGACCGGGATCTGCGTCTTAGTGTTCGTAGCAGCGGGATGTCGAGTCTGGGTTTTGCGGCGCTTGTGGCGTCCTCAGACCCAGTCAACGCGTGCCTTCGTGGAACTTTGGCACAAAAGAGTCACGGCTCGAATCCGGCTGCTTCGGATCTCCGTGTATCTGTCACTCGGCTGGATTATTTTTTGTGCGGTACTTACCGCGGCGAATTGGGCAACCATCGGGCAGGACGTGAGGGCTCATCCGAACCAGTGGGTGGCGTTGCTGGTGGTCTGCACGCTCATGCAATACCCGGTGCTCTGGTACGGTGCGGTTTGGCTCCGGCGCCGCAAACTTGCGGAACTGAACGAAGTTAAGAAAATTCTGGATGAAATGGACGAAAAGAATGTGACGTGAAGTTCGCTCGATCCCTCAGACATCCCCACTCTAAATTTCGCAAACAACGCGAAATCTAGAATGGGCCACCCGCCTTCTACTTGCGGACGGGTGGCCCATTCAAGCCTGCGTTTGGCTTGAGTGGGGCATTATCGGACTTACTGCAGGGTGTGGCTCGACGAACCCGAGCCGGAAGATCCCATGCCGATGTTGTAGCGCTTGAGTTTGCGGTAGAGCGTGGCGCGGCTGATGCCGAGCATGCGGCCGGCTAGGGCTTTGTCGCCTTTGACTTGCTCGAAGACGCGCTGGATGGTGGCGCGTTCGATGTCTTCTAAGTCGGTGGTCGACAGCGGCGTTCGCGGGGATTCGGCTGCGGCTTGCGCTGCGGCCAGATCGGGGTCGAGCACGGGCGGTTTAGCGGCGTGCGAGGCTGACGGGATTCCTGCTGGTCCGGCTCCGGCGCCGCTCACTCCTGCGGCCGAGCCTGAGGCAATGGCTGGGGGAAGGTCGCCGAGGTCGATGATTTGTCCGTTGCCTAGCGCGACAGCGCGTTCCACGCAGTTTTCCAGTTCGCGAACGTTGCCGGGCCAGTCGTATTGCATCAGGGCCTTCATGGCGGCGCTGGTCACGTGCAGTTCCCCACCGGGGGCATAGCGTTCGAGGAACCAGTGCACCAGCATGGGCGTATCGCTGCGGCGCTCGCGCAGTGCGGGGACATAGAGAGTGACCACGTTCAGCCGAAAATACAGATCTTTGCGGAAAGTTCCGTTCTTGTAGGCAGCTTCAAGATCGCGATTGGTGGCGGCAATGACGCGCACGTCCACTTTAATTCTCTGGTTGCTGCCTACGGGGCGAACTTCCTTTTCCTGCAGCACACGCAGGAGTTTGGCCTGTAATTCCAGAGGGAGTTCGCCGACCTCGTCGAGGAAGATGGTGCCGCCATCGGCGGCCTGAAATAATCCCTGCTTCGATTTCAAGGCTCCGGTGAAAGCTCCTTTTTCGTAGCCGAAGAGTTCGCTTTCAATCAGCGTCGGGACGAGCGATCCGCAGTCGACGGCAACGAAAGCGCGATTGGCAAAAGCACCGCGGAAATGCATTGCACGGGCCACCAATTCTTTACCCGTCCCGCTTTCGCCGTAGATGAGCACGGGAGTCCGCGTATCTTTCAGGCGCGCGACCATGCGCAGCACATCCTGAATCTTCGTGGATGATCCGATGATGCCGTGCAACTCGGTCTCGGTGTCCATCCGTTGGCGCAGGAATTCGTTCTCTTCGACGAGGCGGATTTTTTCCGCCATGCGGCGCAGGAACAGCCGCAGTTCTTCCAGCGGCGAAAACGGCTTGGTGATGTAGTCGTAGGCGCCGAGTTTCATGGCCTGCACCGCAGTTTCAATTGACCCGTGTCCGGTCATGAGCGCGATCTCGGTGCGCGGCAGCAGCTTTTTTACTCTTTCCAGGAATTCCAACCCCGACATGTGCGGCATGACCATGTCAGTCAGCACCATGTGCACGGACTGCTCTTCGAGCAACGCCAGCGCAGACTCGCCGCTTTCCGCTTCCAGACAGACAAAGCCCAGCGCCTCGCCGACGGTGACGCAGAGTTTGCGGATGGTCTGTTCGTCGTCGACGATCAGCAGGCGAATGCGTAAATCTTCTTTACTGCCCGTGCTGTTCACTCGGCCTTCCCAAAAGTCTTTGCAACCACATCGATAAAGGGCTGCACGCGGAAGGGTTTCTCCACGCAGGGGGCGCCGGTTTCCTTCAACGTGGCGACGGTTTCCTCGTTGGCAATGTCGCCGGTAATAAAAATAATGCGCGAAGCCAGGTCAGGGCGGTGACGCGCAACCCAGGCATGCACCTGGCCACCGTCGACACCACCGGGGGTGCGCATGTCAGAGACCACCCCCAAAAAGCTGCCGTTCTCGAGCAGGCGCAGTGCGTCCACTCCAGACTCGCAACACACTACAGGATATCCACTGCGCTCCAGTGCGGCTTGAACGTAGGCCATCACGGCAGGCTCATCCTCGATGAGCAAAACGGGCATAGGCTGGGGTTTAAAAGCGGGTAGGCTCATGGTTGTATCGCTCCTGCCGCCACACCCACCGACGCGGTGTGGGGCGCTGCGGGCAGGCGGACAATGAACGTTGCGCCTGGCCGGTCAGTGTTGTTGTGACAGAGGATTTCTCCCCCGTGCTCCTGCAGGATGCCGTAACAAATGCTGAGGCCCAGGCCGGTGCCTTTACCAACCTCTTTAGTGGTGAAGAACGGGTCGAAAATCTTGTCGGGGTGTGAGATTCCGTTGCCGTTGTCGCGGAACGACACCTCGACCGAGTCGCCGGCCTTGGTAGACATGATCTCAATGCGCGCGGGACGGCCGATTTCGTGCACGGCGTCGTAGGCATTGTTCAGGATGTTGAGAAATACCTGCTGCAACTGGTGGGCATCGCCCATGACCTGCGGCAGTTCTTCGTCGAAATGTTCCACCACATCGACGCCGTGGCTGGTGAAGTCGTAGGAGCGCAATTGCATGGTGCTGCGCAGGATCGCGTTCAATTGTACGGCAGTGCGCTGGGGCGGCATCTGGCGGGCAAAGCTGAGCAGGTTCTGCACGATCTGCTTGGTACGCTGCGCTTCCTGCAGAATCACCCGCATATCCTTGCGGGCGGTTTCAGGAAGATCGGGGTTGCTCATCAGGAGGTCGGCAAAGCCGAGAATCGCGGTGAGCGGGTTATTCACTTCGTGGGCGACGCCGGAGACCAACTGGCCGACGGCCGCCATTTTCTCGGCATGCACCAATTTGTCGCGCAGCACGGCCGAGTCTGTAATGTCGGTCAGCACCACCACGATGCTGGTCACAATCCCCTGCTCATCGCGCATGGGGCTGAGATTGGCCGAGAACTTCCCGGCTATGCCGTTGCGGCGCACAATTTCGAGTTCCAGGTTATCGACTTGCTGGCTGTTCAGAGTGCTCTCCAGCGCATCGGCGAGCGGGCGGACGAAGGCGGGCGCGGCCAATTCGAGCAAAGGATGTCCCAGCAATTCCTTCTGCTCGAATCCCGCGTCAAACCAGCGCCGGTTGGCATAGCTGATCAGACCGGCGGTGTCCGCGACCAGAATCAAGCTTTGCGTATGGTTTAGGATTTTTCCTGAGAAATCGCGCTCGCGGTGCAGTTCGGACTGGGAGGTGCGCAGGCCGGTCACATCGAGCATCAATCCACGAATCTGCTGCAGGCGGCCCATGTTGTCGTAGAGGCCGAAACCGTTGATGAGAACGTGAATCGGCGATCCGTCCTTACGACGCAAAGTCGCCTCGAAATTGCGGATTTGCCCTTTCTCTCTCATCGCTTCCGCGTGGCGATCACGCTGCCCCGGTGAAAAATAGAGCTGCCTGGGAATATCGATCTGCAGCAATTCCTCGCGGCTGCTGTAGCCCAGCATGCGCACCATGGCGTCATTAACCTCGATGAAGCTTCCGCCCGGCGTGCTGAAGAACAATCCTTCCTGAATATTGTCGAACAGTTCACGGTAACGCCGCTCGGCTTCGCGCCGGTCGGAAATATCTTTCAACACGTGAATGGTTTGCGGGCCCTCGTCGGCAGCGCCCTGCACCCGCGAAGTGGAAACCAGATAGGTGCGATCGAACACCGGATGATCGAACTCATCGGAGTCATCGGCCATGGAGCGGCAGAACGGGCAGGAGTAGGACGCGGTGTCGCTGGTGAGGGCCATGAGCGCCCGCATATTCATGCCGATCAATTCCGTCGGGGGCACGCCGATCATCGCGGCCAGGGAGCGATTCACGCGCAGCACTTTATCGGCCTGGTCGTGCACCACGATGAAATCGGTGATGGCGTCGAAGATCTCCATCCAGTGGCGATTGGCCTGCTCGACGCGCGTGAACAGCCGGGCATTCTCGAGCGCCTTCGCGGCGGGGACTGCCATAGTCTTGAGGAAGATGCGATCTTCCGCATCGAGCGGAGATGAGCGTCCGGAAAGGCAGAGCAGACCGGCCAATTCCCCGGCGGCGCCGGGCAGGCGCACCAGAGTGCAATCGGTCCAGCCCAAGCTGGAAGCGGCTTCTGGGCCGAGTATCTGTTCCGCGGACCCGGAAGCGACGATCTCAGTGTGCCGCGCAACGAAGTCGGCCAGAGCCGTGCCCATTGGACGATCTAACGTTGTGCGATCTAACGTTGGACGATCGAATGTTGGACGATCGAATGTTGGACGATCTAAGCTGCGATCTAGCCCGCGTTCCGTTCCGCGCTCCAACCCGCGATCTGGCGCTGGCGAAGTAAGCGCTATCGAAGTCTCTGCGGAAGACTCCACGCCAGTGTTCAATGCGGCCACCTGCCAGCGTCCCTCTTGCAGCAAGGCCAGCAGACCGGCGCGGGCGCCGGTCAATTCCGCAGTCCGTGTAAGAAGCCGGCGCGCGAACTCGGGTAAGCGCAACGTGCCATCGATTTCGCCGGCCAGTTCAGTCAAGGCCTCGGAGCGGCGCCGCTTCTGCTCCGAGAGATGCAGCTTGCGGGCACCTTCCAGAACGACGGCGGCGTGACTGGCCAGAGCCCGGGAGCGGCGAATATCCTCCTGAGAAATTCCGGTGCCGTCCACACGGTCGAGTACTCCGAACATGCCCAGAACCACTCCGCTCGCCCCCAGCAGCGGCACAGCGAGGAATTGATGAACCTTGTATTTCGTAACCAGGTCGAGGTTAATTCCGGGAGTGCGGCTGGCCTCATCGGTCCAGAACACTTCTCTGGCGCGCAGGGCGCGAGTGGCCACGCCCTCGGGAAACAGAGTATCCGCGCGGCGGGCTTCTCCCTTTTCGACCGCGTAACGAATCTGGAACCGGCCGTCCTCTTCGAGCGCAATGAAGCAGCGCCCGAACCCAAGAAAATCGGAAGCCCGCCGCACAAAAGCATGCAGCAGGTGATCGAGATTGGTGCTGGAACTAAGCTCGGAGGAAATTTCCAGCAGTTGGTGCAGTTCGTGCGCCTGGGCGTGAGCGCTGGCATGGAGTTCCGCATGGGCAACGGCCACGGCGCCGAAGCCGGCAATCCCGGCGACCAGAGACTTCTCTTCCGCGGTGAACAGGCCGTCCTGTCGCGGGTAGATGAGGATTGCACCCTGGGTGCGCGCAGTGCGGAAGGGAGCGGCGATCAGCATTCCCGGAGAAACCAGCTTGCCCAAAGAATGCACATCGGCACCTATCGACAGCGTGATGGGCTCCCCGGCGGCCACGGCACGCTGCGCCAGATCGGCCGCAAAGCGCAGGGTTTGCCGGTCATGCCTCACCCGAGCCGCAATCGCCAGTTGCGGCGTTTCCGCTGAGACCGCCTTCAATTCAAACGGTCCCTCGCGGCGCAGCAGTACGCAAACCAGTTTGGTACGCAGAAGAATGCGCAGGCGATCCGCCAAGGCCTCGATGACGGCGGAGACATCCGGCGCGCCATGCAGGGCGTGGGCGACATCCGCCAGAGTCTCAGTGCGGCGCAATTCCTGGCGCGAGGACTCCCGCAGCCGGGCCGCTTCGAGCAGGCTGCCCAATTGGCCAGCAACGATCATGGCCTTGGAGGCGCGATCTTCGTTAAAGAAATCGTCGCTAGAATCGTGCAGAAAGGTTGCGGCGCCGATCACTTCGTTGAAGACCATCACGGGTACCGCCAACAAGGAGCGCGCCGCGAATTGCGTCGCTGTCGGGAAGGCCGCAGACTGCACTCGATTGGCGAAGATAGCGCGCCGCTGCCGCACCGCATCGGCGGTGACCGCGCTCTCGTCGGGACGCATGCGAATGCCGGCAAAGCTTTCCGCCAGCTTTCCATCCGCTTGATCTCCAACCAGTTCGTCGGTCGAGTCGCGGCGCCAGAAATAGACCCCGGACACCTCGAAAAACTCACGCGTCGCCCGGCAGAACAATCGGATCAGGGAATCGGCGTCGGAGAACTCGACCGCCTCGGTGGCGATACGAAGCAATAGCCCCTGGAAACCCTCATCCGATCCCGGGGTCGCACTGCGCTCCCCGGAAACGACGGGAGGGCCAGCAGAAATGCTAAGTGCCGCGCCGACAATGGAGGAATAGGGTTCGTGATTCACAAGTGCTTGAATCTATTGGGAAACTACCTGTCATCTCAATTTGAGTCAAGTGAAATGGCAATGGGGGTGCCTGAGTGTGAAATCCCGAGACGGGCGTGAGATTCCGTCTCAGCTTGAGAAACGAGGGCCCCTGCAACTGGAATGAGACGATTCTCATGAAGACGGCACGCCTGATGCTCATTTCGAGATCGCTTAACCGTCTTGTTTACTTACAGATAGTTCCCATTACTTTGGTTTTTTCAAGAAGGTGTAGGTGGCCCAGCCGTTGCACGCCTAGGGTCAACAGGCTCTCTGTGAGCAAGGAGGAATTGTGTCTCGACGAACTGCAATGGCTGTGCTCGCTCTTCTGACCCTGACAGCGACTCTGGGCGCGATTCGGATGGCTGGGCAACAGGCCCAGAGCGAGGAAATCATCCGCCGGGCCAAGAGCAAGGTTCAACCCGAGTATCCCGCCCTGGCGAAGAAGATGAACCTTTCAGGGACGGTCAAGATTGAGGTAGTAGTCGCACCCAATGGCACGGTGAAGGATGCCCGGATTGTGGGCGGGCACCCGGTTCTGGCCAGTGCGGCGCTGGATGCCGCCAAGAAGTGGCGCTTTGAACCGGCCTCGGCCGAGGGCACGGGAATCATCGACTTTAAGTTTGAGCCGCGGTAGCCGGACGGACCGCGGAGGAGACGGACATGACGATCGGGAAGAAGCTCTATACGAATTTCGGCATCATCCTCACCATGGTCTTAGTGCTGTTCCTGGTGAACTGGATGGCGGTGCAACGCGAGCACGCCGCCAAGGCCGCCGCCGCGGCGTCCCTGGAACTGACCGACGCCACCAATGCCGTCCGCTTCCAGATGATGCAGAACCGCTTGTACCTGAGCAACTATCTGCTGAGCGGCGACACCCGCGAAGTCGACCGCATGAACGAGGGCCTGCGCGGCCTGAACGACAAGCTGGAAGAGGGCAAAACGTTGGCCAACTCCGATCAGGTGAAGACTGCGCTGGCCAAGGTCCAGCAACTGGAGCAGGCCTGGGGCAAAGAGTTCGCGCAACCCTTGATCGAGAAGCGCAAAGATGTGGACTCGGGCAACGCCACCGTGGCCGAACTGCAGATCTACTACTTGCAGAAAGACGCTTCTTCGTGGGTAAAGAATTCGACCGACTCGCTCGATGTGGCCAAGAGCGAGAACGACAAACTGGTGAAAGACCGTCGCGACTCGGATGATGTCGCGGCCCGCTGGACGATCATCATATCGTTTCTCGGCACCCTGGCAGCGCTGTCTCTGGGCGGCGCCATCGCCTTCCGCACCGCCCGCTCGATTACCCAGCCGCTCGCCAAGCTGATGAGCGTGGCCAACGGCATCGGCAACACCGGCGATCTGGAACATAACATTGAGCTGAACCGCGACGATGAGATTGGTGAACTGGCCCGTACGTTCCACAAAATGGTCACTTACCTCAAAGAGATGGCGGGCATTTCCGAATCCATCGCTGGAGGTGACCTGTCGGTGGAGGTGAAGCCGCGGTCGACGCATGACACTCTAGGCAACGCGTTTTCCCGCATGATCGAAGGTCTGGCCGGGTTGGTGCGCAGCGTGCGCGACGCTTCGTCGCAGGTCGCCAGCGCCTCCAACCAGGTGGCCAGCGCTTCCGACGACGCGGCCAAGATTGGATTGCAGGCTTCCTCCGCCATTGATGAAGTTACCAGCACCATGCACGAGATGAGCGTCAACGTGCAGAACATGGTGAAGAGCACGCAGGTGCAGGCTTCGAGCGTCAGCGAAACTTCTGCTTCGATTGACCAGATGGTGGCTTCGATTCAGCGCGTCGCCGATACGGCCAAGGTGCTGCTCGATATTTCCAACCGCTCGCGCGAGGAAGTGCACAACGGCATCGGGACTATGGAAAAGGCCACCGACGGCCTGAACCGCATCAACACCACCATCAACTCTTCGGGCGAAATCATTGGAGCGCTAGGACAACGCGCCGACGATATCGGCAAGATCATCGAAGTCATCGACGATCTGGCCGAGCAGACCAACCTCCTGGCCTTGAACGCGGCCATTGAAGCGGCCCGCGCCGGCGAGCATGGACTCGGCTTCGCGGTGGTGGCCGACGAAGTCCGCAAGCTGGCCGAGAAATCGGCGCAGTCCACCAAGGAAATCTCGGAGCTGATTCAGAGCATTCAGAAGGAAGCCCGCAAGGCGGTCGAGAACATGGACCGCTCCACCACCATCGTGAACGAAGGCCTGGAACTGGGCGGGGAGCTGAACGCGGCGCTGCGCAAGATTTCGAACGTGGTCACCGAAGTCTACAAGTTCGCGCAGGAAATTGGCGCGGCTACCAACGAACAGTCGCACGGCTCGTCACAGATCGCGCGCGCCACTACCCGGCTGAACGAGATTACGCACGAAATCAATTCGGCGGTGGAAGAGCAGGCCTCCGGAGCCCAGGCCGTGGTCAAGGCCATGGAGCGAATGCGCGAACTGGTGCAGCAATCCACCTCTGGTTCGACCGAACTGGCGGCATCGTCGGAACAGATGTCCAAGATGTCGCGTGGGCTGCAGGAGTTCATCGAGCGCTTCTCGCTGGCAGACACTTCGCGCGGGCAGGCGGGCGGAGATTTTGGCCGAAATAACGCGCGCCGGGCCGCAGCAGGAGCGCAGTACTGAGAAATGCAGTTGGAGAAGTGACAACGGGGCTGGGAAACTATGAGCCGTGAACTTCATATCGTGGGATTCAAGGTGGGTCGCGAGACCTACGGCGTTCCCATCAAGTCCCTGCACGAAATCGTGCGGGTACCCGAGATCACTGCCGTGCCCGATGCGCCCGACTATCTGGAGGGCGTGATCAACCTGCGCGGCAAGATCGTATCCGTCATGGACCTGCGCAAGCGTTTCGGAGAGAAAGAAGCCACGCTGCGCAAGCAGAATCGCATCCTGGTGGTCGAGCACGGGGGCAGACTCGCAGGCCTGATCGTCGATTCGGCCTCAGAAGTTCTGAAGATTCCCGCTGACGCCGTAGAAGCTCCGCCCGCCGTGTTTCAAGATGGCGGATTGAACTGTGTGACCGGTCTCGGCAAGGTTGCGGGGCGCCTGGTGGTGCTGCTCGACATGAGCAAGCTGCTGGCTCCGGGCAGTCTGCAGGTCAAGAGCGAGCCGGGAGAGAAAAAGACTGTGGCCAAGCCTGAGACGAAGGCCGCCGCGGCCAAGTGAGTGCGACGGGGTAAGTGAAACGGGAATCGGTTGGTTGCAGTTTTTTTGAATTCAGCTTCTTTCTTACGCGAGAACGAGAAAACGCATGAGCACATCCGGAGCGGCACCTGCTCCTCTATTGACGGAAGCGGAATTAAAGCTGTTGCAGACGCTCGTCTACCAGGAGTGCGGCATGTACTTCGACGAGCGGCGCACCCATTTCCTCCAGGACCGGCTGCTGCGCCGCCTGAAGGAGTGCAAGGTTGACTCTTTTTACGCCTACTACCGGCTGCTGATCAGCCAGCAGGGCAAGGACGAACTGGCCAAGCTGCTCGAAAACCTCACGGTCAACGAGACCAGCTTCTTCCGCCATAAGGCGCAGCTGGATCTGTTTTCGAAAACCGTGCTGGAAGAAATGTTCAAGCACAAGAGTTCGCGGCGCGAGTTCAACATCCGCATCTGGAGCGCGGGCTGCTCCACCGGCCAGGAAGCCTATACCCTGGCCATGCTGGTGACCGACGCGCTCGCTTACTACTACCTGCGCAATCCGTTGCCCATGGATTTACCGCTGCCCAAGCCGCTGGTGCCGCCACCGTGGCGGGTGGAAATTCTGGCCAGCGACATCGCTTATTCCGTGTTGCGGCATGGCCAAGAAGGCGCTTACAGCGAGAACCAGATGTCGATGGTCGATTACAGTTACCGCCTGCGCTACTTCGACAAAGTGGGCGAACGCTATGCCATCAAGAAGCCGCTGAAGGAAATGGTGCACTTCGACTTTCACAATCTGAAGACGGAGTACCTGCCCCAGCGCAACGACGTGATCTTCTGCCGCAACGTGATGATGTACTTCGACGTGGCGGAGCAGAAACGGCTGGTCGAGAAGTTCTACCGCTGCCTGAACGCCGGTGGCTATCTGTTCGTGGGCCACGCGGAAAGCCTGCTGGGCCTAACCGAAAAGTTTCAAATGCTGCACAAGGACAGCGGCACGGCGTACCAGCGGGTTGAGGTGCGAGATTAACGCATGACGAATTCCCCCGATGAACGTGGCCTGGAACTGCGCGAGCTCTTTTTCGAGACTTCGCTGGAACTGTTGCAGGCCCTGAACGAAGAAGCGCTGAAGCTGGAGAAGACGCCTGGCGATGAGGAAATCGTGCGCGGCATCCGGCGCACGGTGCACACCTTGAAAGGCGACTCGGCGGCCTGCGGGATGCGCGAACTGAGCGAACTGGCGCACCAGTTCGAGGATGCCCTGTCGCTCGAAAGCAGCGCCACGCAGAGCGCCGTGGCGGAAATCGCCTTTGCCGCTGCGGACGTTTTTACCGACATGATCGCGGCATACCGCACCGGCGGCAAGCTGCCTTCCACCAAAACTCTGAGCCAGAAGATCGAGCATCTGACCGCGCCGCCAGCCCCGGAAAAAGTTCGCGGGGCCAGTAAGCCGACGGGCAGGAAGTTGGCCAGCAAGAGTTCCACTGCCAGGAAATCCGCTGGCAAGAAATCCGTAAGCAAGAAATCCGCGGGCGCGAAATCGGCGAGGAGTTCGTCCAAGAAATTGAACAAACGCTCCGCTAAGAGTTCAGGGAGAAGCTCCGTCAAGACTTCCGCCAAGAGTTCGTCCAGGAGTTCTACCGCTAAGACCTCTGACGCTGAGACTTCCACCGCCAAGACCGCAGCGGCGCCGGCAAAGGTGGCCTCGCTCTGGACCGAATACGAAAAGCTGGCCATGACGAAGGCCCAGGCGGCCGGCCTGTCCGTTTACCACGTGGTGGTGAAGATCGATCCCCACTGCGCCATGCCCATCGCCGGGCGCCAGTTGATTCACAATGCTCTGGGCTCGATCGGTCAGGTGCTGGCAGTACTTCCCGATGCCAAGTCGCCGGCCGCATCGAAGCAAGTCGAGTTTGTGCTGGCCAGCACACAGACGGTCGCACAGATTTCGGCCAAAGGCCGCATTCCGACCATCGCCGAGGAAGTAACAGTAGAGTTGCTGCTGGCGCCGAGCCCGGCTCCGCAGAAAGCGGCGGACACACTTGATTCCTCCCTCGAAGCTGCCGCGGATGACGGTCTGTCCGAGCCCGCGCTGACCGCATCGGAGATTCCAGCCGGTACCACACCGGCATCGGCAGTGGCTGCTACCCCGGAGAACCTGCTGCGGGTTGAAGCCGGACGCATCGACAGCGTGCTCAATCTGGTGGGCGAGCTGATCATCGGCAAGTCGATGCTGCAGCAGGCGCTGAGCGAGTTTTCCAGGCGCTATCCGAAGGAACTGTTGCGCGGCAAGTTTGCCGACGCCATGGCTTTCCAGGCGCGGGTACTGAACGATCTGCAACGCTCGGTCATGAAGATCCGCATGGTGCCGGTCGACCAGCTGTTTCGGCGCTTCCCGCGCATGGTGCGCGACGTTTCCCGGCAATGCGGACGCGAAGTGGAGCTCGATATCAGCGGACAGGACACCGATCTTGACAAAGGAATTCTCGATTCCATCGCTGAACCGCTGACGCACCTGGTGCGCAACGCGGTGAGCCACGGCATCGAGACTCCCGAAGAGCGCCGAAAAGCGGGCAAGTCTCCGCGCGGCACCGTCCGGCTGAATGCCTACCATCACGGCAACCAGGTGGTGGTCGAAGTGACCGATGACGGCCGCGGCATCGACGCGCAGAAGATTCGCGCCAAGGCCATTGAACTTGGAATGACCACCGCCGACGAATCCTCGCGGCTGAGCGAAGCGGAGATTCTTGAATTCATTTTCCGGCCCGGCTTCTCGACCGCCGAGCAGGTCACTGAAGTCTCCGGTCGTGGCGTCGGCATGGACGTGGTGCAGAGTGTGCTGCACCGGTTGAAGGCTTCCATCAGCGTGGAGACGCACCTTGGCCAAGGCACGACGTTCCGCCTGAACCTGCCGCTGACGCTCGCGATCATCAAGGCACTGCTGTTCTGGGTGGAGCAGCGGTTGTATGCCATTCCGCTGAACGCGGTCTTGGAGATTGCTCGAACCTTTGAAACCGAGGTGCACCAGGTCGACAACTATGAGGTGCTGCAGTTGCGCAACCAGGTGTTGCCGCTGCTGCGGCTGGGCCGTCCAGTGAACGTCGGAGACCGCAAGGCCAAATTATTTGTTCTCGTCATCACGGTGGGAGAGAGGAAGTACGGATTGATTGTCGATTTGCTGGAGGGCGAAGAGGAACTGGTGATCAAAGCTCTGGATGACCACACTTTCCAGACCGATCTGGTTTCCGGAGCTTCGATTCTGGGCGACGGGCGCGTCGTGCTGATCCTGAATCTGCCCGCCGTGGTGGAGCATGTGGCCCGCTCGCGGCCCACCGAGCTAGGGCAGTGCAATGCGGGCTTGCTGTTGTCACACACCGACCGGATGCGGCTGGCGATGTCTCAAACTATGTCACCAGCTATGACCCCGACCGCGGGAGGTCAGGCATGAGGAAGCCTCTGGTGCGCGTGCTGGTAGTGGACGATTCGGCGCTGATGCGCAAACTGATTCCGCAGATGCTGGCGGCCGACGAATCTATTGACGTGGTCGGAACCGCGATGGACGGCAACTTCTGTCTGAAAAAGATCGAAGAGCTGAAGCCCAACGTGGTTACGCTCGACCTCGAAATGCCGGGCATGAACGGCATCGACACGCTGAAAGAGATCATGCGCCGGAACCCGGTGCCGGTGATTGTGTTCAGCTCGCACAGCACGGAAGGCGCGTCGGTGACAATGAAGGCGTTGGGGCTAGGTGCATTCGACTTTGTCACCAAGCCCAAAGATGCCACGGCGCACATGGCCGAAACCGCCCGCGAGCTGATTGCCAAAGTAAAAGCGGCAGCCGAGTGCAAACTGAAACCGCGGATGCTGCCCGGAGCTCGGCCCAAGGCGGATAAACTGCCGGCTTCCTCGGGCGCTCCTAACAAAATCGTCGCCATTGGGGTTTCCACCGGAGGTCCACAAGCTCTGGAATACGTTCTGTCGCACCTGCCGGGAGATTTTCCGGGAACCATCACCGTGGTGCAGCACATGCCGGAGGGGTTCACCGACATGTTCGCGCGGCGGCTGGACGAAGTATGCCCGTTGCGGGTGAAAGAAGCTCAGTCGGGAGACATCCTGCAGCCGGGGCGGGTGCTGATCTGTCCCGGAAGCCGCCATATGAAAGTGAAACGGCTGCCACTGGGGGATGTGGTGGTGCTTAGCGATGAGGCGCGCGTCAACGGGCATCGGCCGAGCGCCGACGTGCTGTTGCGCAGCGTGGCCGAGGAATTCAAGAACCAGGCCATCGGCGTGCTGATGACCGGCATGGGAGACGATGGTGCCGAAGGCTTGGGAGCCGTCAAGAAAGAAGGCGGAATGACCATCGCGCAGAGCGAAGAATCCTGCGTGGTGTATGGCATGCCCAAAGCGGCAATTGAACGAGGTTATGCCATTCGTGTGGTGGGTTTGGATGTAATGGGGACGACGCTGGCCGCTCTTTGCGGACGGAATACCGGGTCCGAAGCGGGCCGGGCAGTGCGCGTAGGAAATTAGAAGATCGAGTCCGGCAAAGGACCCGTGACCAGAGTGATCTGGTGCGGGACCCTCCGGGCATGATATTGCAGTAGATAAGGGGAGGCCTGTATGGAGCAGTTTGCACCCGTAAAACGCAGCAAGGACGGTCAGCCGGTCCGCTACTTAATCGTGGACGACTCCGTGTTTGCCCGCAAGAATCTGGCCCGCATGATCGAAACCTTCGGCGGGCAGGTGGCGGCTGAGGCCGGCGACGGCTTGACTGCCATCAGCGAGTTCGACCGCACTCATCCTGACATCGTGCTCATGGATATCACCATGCCGCAGATGGAAGGGATCGAGGCGGCCGAACGGATTGTCCAACAGCATCCGGAAGCGCGCATCGTCATGGTTTCCTCGGTCGGTTACCAGGAAAACATTGTCGCGGCGCTGCAACGGGGCGCACGTCATTTCGTGCAGAAGCCGGTCAAGCCGGAAGTGCTGTACGAGGTCATCAAGTACGTCATGGGCGAAGATGGATCCGTGGCCAACGCAGCCGGAGCGGGAGTCTAAACGCGATGAAGATGGAACTGATCCAGCCTTTCATCAACGCGGCGGACGCCGTGTTGTCGCAGGGACTGTCGGGCTCGACCAAAGTAGGCAGCCTCACCATGGAAGAGGACGCCTATCGCCGTAAGGGCGTGGCCGGAATGATCGCGCTGACGGGTGACATCGAGGGCCGGATTGTGCTCGACCTCGAACCCGCGACCGCCGTCAAGGTGGCCAGCCACTACGCGGGCGCCGAATTGCCCGAATCGGACGCACTGATCAAGGAAACCATCTTCGAACTCGCCAATCAGGTCGTGGGTAATGCCATCTCAGCGCTCAACGATCAGGGTTTCCATTTCCGCGTGCATCCCCCGCTCCTGCTTACGGCTCAGGAGGGCGACAAGACCAGTGAAGACACCGAAGCTCTGATGATTTCCTTTGAGACCTCCCTCGGCCATGTCTTCATGAATGTTGCCCTGCGCTACAACAAGCGCCGGATGGCCGATCATGCGGCCATGGGGGCGTAAGGTCAATCGCCGACTCAGAGTTCTCCGATAAACGGCCAGCGGTCCGGCACACAACGACACCTTCCTGCAAGCTCTCCGAACGGGATCGAAGCCCTATTGCTTCTTTTTGCCTGGGCTGCCAAATGATAATTCTGTTGCGCTTGCACTGCCCTGGATGTCTTCTCAACTTAGGCGCTCTACGATGCGTTGTTACTAATCACTTCTCGAACTTTTTGGCCAAGGGCATCTCGCGAAAATGGCTTTTGCAGGAAGGCGATGCCAGGGTCGACTAAACCGTGGTGCACAATCGCGTTCGAGGTGTAGCCCGACACGTAGAGGACTTTTAAGCCTGGAAGTTTCTGCAGCAGGCGCACTGCCAGCTTCGGGCCACTTTCCCCCGGCATGACTACGTCGGTAATAAGCAGATCGATTGGACCGGAGTGCTGATCGATGGCCGCAAGCGCCTCGGCCGCGGTCGCGGCCTCCAGCACAGTGTATCCATAGGAGGCGAGAAAATCGCGGGTGACTGCCCGCATTTCTGCAGCATCTTCGACTACGAGAATTGTTTCGGATCCACTCGGGTTGGGCTGTGAGGGTAGCTGTACCGCACCCGCTTCGACAGGCTTTGCCAGGCGCGGCAAGTAAACCTTAAATGTTGTTCCGCTGCCCAATTCACTATAAACGTTGATGAGGCCCCCGCACTGTTTCACGATGCCATAGACGCAGGCCAAGCCGAGTCCCGTCCCGCGGCCAAAAGTCTTAGTGGTGAAGAAGGGCTCGAAGATGCGCGCCTGAGTTGCGGAGTCCATCCCCGTGCCGGTATCGCTCACCGCTATCAGCACCCAGGATCCTGCGGAAGCCTCGTCGTGCTGCTTCGCGTAGTCGGCATCGAGCTCAACGTTGGCGGTCTCGATAGTAAGGACGCCGCCTTCCGGCATGGAATCGCGGGCGTTAGCTGCAAGATTCAGAATGACCTGCTGTATCTGGATGCGATCGGCGGAAACCGAACCCAGATCGGGAGCGAGATGCAGTTGAAGATCGACGTCTTCTCCGATCAGACGGCGGAGCATGGCGCTGGTCGCAGTGACGACTTCATTCAGATTGAATGCCGTAACTTGCAGCATTTGGCGGCGGCCGAAGGCTAGTAATTGCGCAGTGAGTGCGGCGGCGTGCTCGGTCACTTGACGAATCGATGCGGCTCGCCGGAGAACCCTTGGACCGGCGTCCTCCAGCGAGGCGATCAATTCCGCGTTACCCATAATGACGCCCAGAAGATTGTTAAAGTCATGTGCGACTCCACCCGCCAGCCGGCCGATCGCTTCCATCTTCTGTGCCTGACGCAGGCGATCCTCCAGCACCAGTCGATCCGTAACCTCCTCCACGATGGCTTCAGAAACGATGGCTTCAGACGCACCTTCTCCGCTGGCATCGTCAGTGAGCCGCCGGCCTGTGATGCGAACCTTGATCGGCGTGCCATCCGAACGCTTCCAGTCGGTCACGAACTCAAAGGGGTTGGAACGCGCAATGGCATCCAGCAATGCGGTACGGTCCTGCGGCTTGAGGTAAACGTCCTGGGACAGGCGTAAGCGCAGCAGGTCGTGCTCTGACGGAAACCCCAGCATCCTGGCTAAGGCAGGGTTCGCGGTCAGGAACCGGTCCTCGGCGGAAGTCGTACGGCAGATGCCGAAAGGCGCATTCTCGACCAAAGAACGGAAGTTCGCTTCCGATTCTCTCAATCCGGCTTCCGATTGTCGTTGCAGCAATTCCAGACGCTCTCTCTGATCGATGTCAGCGGCAAGTTCTGCATTCAGGGTAGCCAGGTGGCTTCCTACAAAATATGCGGCGAAAACGGCCAGCAGCGTGGTGAAACCAATCGTCGCGGCGTGGGACGTCCAGATGGCAATGCGCGGAAAGAGTGCCTGCTTGGATAGTTCGAACAGGAACATGAGTGCCGCGGCAGTGATCGCTATGATGATCAATGATCGAGCGATTTTGACTTGATGAGGCGGTCCGGCCACGCTGCTCCCAGGCTCACAAGTCGAGGTTCACTCATGAGCTCAACCATTCCGAAGGTCGCAAGTTTACATCAGCGGAGGGTGCATCGCGAAGGACGACCTGGAGGATGAGGGGTAGTGGCGACGTTGCGTCGACTGTAGGGGCATCATGACTGTCCGTCCGACACTGGCTTCCCTAGCGCTTGTGGCCCGGCTTTGCCTTCTCCAGCATCTCGGCCAGCGATGCCTCATCGAAATATTCGCCATCGAGCCAGACGGCCTGAATCTGGGTTGTGTTGTGAATGTCTGCCAGCGGATCGGCGGCGAGAAGCACCAGATTTGCGAGCTTGCCCGGTTCAACCGTTCCCAGTTCTACGGTCCTTCCCATAAATTTTGCCGGATTGATGGTCGCGGCCTGCAGCGCAGCCAGCGGCGTCAGGCCACTCTCGACCAGTAGCCCAAGTTCGTCGTGCAGGCTGAAGCCCGGGAAGCAATAAGGATTCATGGCGTCGGTTCCTGCCATCATCGGCACGCCCGCCCGGAACATTCCACCGACGACGCGCTCGTCCATGGCGAAGATGCCACGAACCAGTTCGTATTCCGCGTTGCTCCAGTGCGTGCGCTGAAAGCGCGTTCGCTCCTCCCATCGGTCGCGGAAGCGGCGATCGATGTAGGCGAGGCGCGAATCCGATAGGAATTTGGAATCGTCAAGATGACTCCACATGCGCAGCACGGTGAGCGTGGGCACCTGCCAGGTATCGTTGGCGCGAAACTCGGCAAACAGCGCCTGGCATTTTTTCTGGTCAATGCTGCGATACGCGCTCGCCTCAAGCGCAAGCCGTTGCCGGAAAAACTGCACGTGTTTCGACTCGGCCATGAGAGATTCCTGCTGGCTCGAACAGCCCAGAGCAATTCCCAGTAAGTGTTCCATGGACCGCTGGCCTGCCGCGGACGCCTCCTGCGCGGTGATCGCGTCAGGCACGTGGCCTTCGAACGGGATGTGCTGCTGCTTGGCTTCGTCGGCGATCGCGAAGTAGGCATCCCGCGGAACGAGATCGTAGACCTTAATGAAATCGGCGCCGCCGGCTTTGATCTCGTCGACCGTGCGGCGCGCATCGGCGGCTTTCTTCACGACAATCGATCCCGGCCAGATGGGAGGGTTGCCGTCAACGATCGCGCTCGCGAGATAAATCTCGGGAGATGGTCTCTCGCTCGCGAGTTCCTTTCGCAGCGCGGCAGTGTCCTTGTCGCCCGACATGATGCGGATGCCGGTGACTCCGTTGGCGACATAGAGCGGCAGTTCGTCTTTGTCATGCACATGCACGTGCATGTCCCACAGGCCGGGGATGAGATAAGCGCCATGAGCGTCGACCGATTCGGGCAGGGCGCTGTCTGCTTCCTGCGTGGCTGCAACTGAAGTAATGCGATTGCCCTGGATTCGTACCGTCTGGTCGTGCAGTTCCGCGCCGGTCGCGACGTTGATGACGGTTACGTGCCGAATGGAAGTTTCCGCAGGTCGGCGCTCTTGCGCGACGGCGAGGCAAACGGAAAACGCGAGCGTTAAGGGCAGGAGCTTCATGGCAGAATGCTTACAGCACGAGCTTCACGATCTCTCCGAAAGAAATCTCGCGACACATTCTTCTCGCTTCTCAGGCCTCACGTTCAGGCGAGCAGCGGAAGCTGTGGGCTCGGACTCTCGCCCGAGTCTTCTGCCGCGTCGGCGAATTTTCTCAGTTCAGGATATCTTTGCACCAGCGTGGGCGGCGCACTCACCCGCTTGCCGGCAACCATCGCCTTCAGTTCCAGCGCGTTCACGCCCGCTTTGCTCTCGAAGTGGTTATTAGTGATGACGTAGGTCGTCTGGGCCCGGGCCGCAACGTTTCGATTCGTTCCTTCCAACCCGCCAGTTCCCTCTCGTTATAGAGATAGTTATAACGGTCGTTGCGGTTATCGGAATCGAACCACTCGCTGTAGTTGCGGCCGTGCAGGCGCACATACGCGATCGAGGCGGTGACGTGCTCGGTGGGCGCGAGCGAGCGGCCCAGCACCGGCTGATCGATGTTGCAGAAAGCGACATTTTTCTGCGTGAATGCCGCCAGGGTCTCGGCATTATTCCAGCTCGAGTCGCGCACTTCCACCGCGCGCGGATACTCGATGAACTGTCGCAACAGGCGGTCGAGATATTCGCGGTTCAGCGAAGTGTTCTTGAACGACACGGGAAACTGGATGAGCAGCGCACCCAGCCGACCTTCGGTGGCGAGTGCGTCGAGGCCTTCGCGGGTGCGGGCTTCGTCGTCATCGGTCGGGCGGATAGTGGCGGCGGACGTGGGCTCCATGACCGCGAGTGGCGAGTGGGTGAAGGCGCGATAGAGTTTGGCAGTGAAGAGAAATCCCAGATTCACAGCCGCGACCTTGCGGCACCAGAGTTTGGCCAGTTCCGGCTTCAGCGGTCCATAAAACGACGTGTTGATTTCGGTCGTGTCGAAGAAGCGCGCCAGATATTCGAGCGGATGCTGCTTGCGGCGCTGCATGCCCGGTGGATAAAAAATTCCGTCCCAGTCTTTATAAGACCATCCGGCCGTGCCGATGCGGACCTGTTTCGAGTGGACCTGGTTCGGTTGGACGTCGGGAACGCGGGCTTGTCCAGTAGATTCCATGAACGGAACCGGCAGACGGTGGGCAGGCCAAGACTAGCACAGTACCGTTCCCCGGAACGAATCCCGGGATCGAGCAGAGCTTCGCCTATCGCGTCGCAGTTCCCTGCGCTGACAGGACCTGATTGAGCTGGGTGGCCAGTTGGTCGGCCTGCTGATTGGAGAGCTCGATCTGTCCGTTCAGCACCACGGTCAAACCACCTACGCCCACGTTCTGGAATTTTGCGTTTTGGATCAGAGCAGAGTTCTGTATAGCTGGCGGAAGTGTGGTCTTAAAATCCGATCCGGCGCGCGCCGCTGGCAGAATTGACTGCACAACCTCATCCTTCAAATCGTCACCCAGCGATCCGGAGCGCAGCGAATCCCCGAACATACCGTTGGCCTCGATGCGTCCGAATGCGGCCGATACCGTCAAGGTGTTCGGTTTCTCCACGGCCGCGGTCAGCTTGATCTCAACTGTCCCGTCGCCTTCCGCCAGTTCGCTCGACGTTTCGTGACCCTGCGCCCCACTACAGATCCAGCGTTCATAGTGCAACCACAAAACCAGCAGGCTCGCGGGATCGGCGGGCGTGAGCCTGGCCTGGCGGATGGCCAGCCGCTCTCCGCAGTTTGCCGGCTTTTCGATTTGTGCGCGCAAGAGGTCAGTAATGTTCTGTTGCAGGACCGACAGATCGGTGATGACTTCGAGTTTGAAAGTGCGCTGATCGCGCTGCGCCGAAATTTGCGAAAGCCCTCCAGAAATCGCGACCGGAATCGTTCGATGGTTCATGCTGATCGGGCTGGTCACTTTCGGAAGCACGAAGGCCAGATCCTGGCCGCTGGCCAGCGTGATGCTCATTTCCCTGCCGAGCGCAAGCTGCTGGTTGTAGAAATCGGTGAGCGCTTTGTCGAGAGTCTCAGCGCGCGCCAGCACTTCCGGAGGGGCAGCCTTGAGAACCAGCGTCTGGTCGAGCCTTTTTTCTTCCTGCTCCAGATCGGAGTCCGCCTTGGCCAATCGCTTGGAAATATCTTTGAGCCCGGCCTTCTGCGCTTCGGAGAATCCTTCCTCGAACTGCTTGTTCCCGTTCCGCGCGTTTTCCAGGGCCGGATCCAGAGCATCGCCACGAGCGGACTGCGCATCGCCTTCCTTGCGCAACGGTTGCAGAAAGGTTTGCAGTTCGGCTTGCGCTGCTTCGGTACTCTTTACCAGGGCCTGAAATTCCGCAATCTGCTGGCTGGTGGCCTGTACGGCGAGGACATCGTGAAAGTCTTTGAGGCTATCCTTTTCATCGAGGCCGGTCGGCCGATTGGAACCGGAAATACTCCCGTTAATTCCACCGCCAATGTTGCTACCTCCGCCCCCGCGACGCTGCGCCGTCGCCGCGGTCGGATACGACAGCAGAACACACGCCAGAATCAGGATGTTGGACACAGCGAAGGAAATCGCACTTCGACACATGACGCAAATCTCCGGACAAGAATCAGATGGAGGAATTGTACTGCCAGTATGGAAGGACACCAGGACCGCGCGTCAATCGGGCCAAAACCGGCGACCTGACCAAACTGCCGACGCAGCTCTAGCTTCGCTCAGATCGAGGAAAAAATCCACCCGCTTTACAGTTCTTTGCAAAAGGAGAGAAAAAATGCGTTGCGGAGCGCGGTTTGTGATGCCGCTGAGCCGACAGCTGCCGCTTACTCCAGCGACAACACAATCCAATACACTCCCGTGGGATAGCTTGCAGTGCGGCTGTAGCAGGCGCCTACTGAGAAACTGCGCGGGGCGTGGCTGGCGATCGCGTGTCCCGCACCCGCTGGCAGAGTCTCGGGGTGCAGGCTGGTATAGGTCAGCATGGTCGCGTGTTCGCCAAGCTGGTGAACGGAAGAGGTATCGAGTTTGTCGGCCTGCGCCATCGAACAGGCGGCGTTATCGGCGGTTGGCAGGTCATGACGCAGGAGGTCGGGCTGGCTGGCCTGGCGCCGCATCTCGTTCACGGCTGCCGCGACTCGGTCTTTCACCTCGGCGGGAGAATAGTTGGGGAGGGCATCGCCGAAGTCCTCCACAATGTAGAGCCGGTCTCCGCTTCGAACCACGCCCAGTCCGACCACGTTATACGCCGGGTTGAGCAGATTGGCGCGATGAGGAGGAGAATGCATGAGATGTTCGTGTGCCGCAGCAGCGGAATAGTCGAGCGCGACATTTTCTCCCTCCTGATCGAGCTGGAGGTGAGTTGCAGCCGCAAGACGTATGGGCAGGGAGGGCTCGCCTTCAAACTGATGGGAAAGCTGCTGCGCTTCGCGCATGGCCAGAGCATGCGTGCGCGCGGCCTGAGAAAGTCCGGCATCGAGCGTGAGCGGTGGACCTCCGGCCTGCTTGCGCGACTGGTTGGCTAACGCCAGCAACTGCTGTTCGGTCTGAACCTCGAAGTCGTTCGAGGTCAACGAAGGGTTAGGAACCTGCGTGGCCGAGGGCTGCATTGTGGCGGCGCCCAATACCAGCAGGAATGCTAACAATAGTTTGGGGGCGGTATACATCAAGTTTTGGCCCCTCCAACCTGACTTACTCACGAGGCCCTGGGAGGAATCGACCTTCAGGCTCAAACCTCCCAGCTCTTCAATGTCTTCATTCTATCGGCTCAAAGTCGTTACGGCTCAAACTTGCTGCGGGTGCTAGGCTAGAAGCAGGAACTGAGAGTGAGAAATTACTTGTGTCTATCGTAGTAGGGATCACTGGGGTCATTGGCTTGTTGTTGGGCGGCCTGCTTGCCTGGCTCGTGCTGCGTTCGCGCACAGCTGCGCTGCAAGCTCGTTTGTCGCTGACGCAGGACGAATTAGCCGGCGTAAAGGCTGATCTGGCGCGACTTTTGGAGGATCAACGGACGCTCATCGAGAGTCGAGCAAGATTAGAATCGACTCTAGAATCAGAACGAAAGACCAGCACGGAGAAGATCGAATTACTGGCGAAAACCGGCGCCGACCTGGAAAACACCTTCAAGGCGCTCGCTGCCGACGCGCTGAAAAGCAACAGTTCTTCGTTCCTGGATGTCGCCGAGCAACAGCTGAAGCGTTTTCAGAGCGAGGCGAAAGGCGATCTGGACGCCCGGAAGCAAGCCGTTGCCGACCTGGTTGCTCCGGTGCGTGAGTCGTTGAGTAGGGTCGACGCCCAGATTCAGCAGATGGAAATCGCGCGCAGCGGGGCTTATGGCGATCTCAAGGCTCAGGTTCAATCCCTCATCAGCTCGCAAAAAGATCTGCAATCGGAGACTGGCAACCTGGTGCGCGCTTTGCGGACTCCGAACGTGCGCGGGCGCTGGGGCGAAATCCAGCTCCGCCGCGTGGTCGAGATTGCCGGCATGTTGCCTTACTGTGACTTCGCCGAACAGGAAACCGTGGTTGGCGAAAGCGGCCGGTTGCGGCCGGATCTAGTTGTGAAGTTACCCGGCGGCAAGAATGTCGTGGTCGACGCGAAAACGCCGCTGCAGGCTTTTCTCGACGCTTTTGAAACCACGGACGAAGATGCGCGCCGGGCCTGCCTCGCGACTCACGCCCGGCAAGTGCGCGACCATATCAACACGCTCAGCGGAAAAAAATATTGGGAGCAATTCGAAGCCACTCCCGAGTTCGTGGTCATGTTTCTTCCGGGCGAGACGTTTTTCAGCGCCGCGCTCGAGCAGGATACCGGGCTGATCGAACACGGCGTATTGAACAAAGTAATTCCGGCGTCGCCGACGACCTTGATCGCGCTGTTGAAGGCCATTAATTACGGATGGAACCAGGACAAGCTGGCGCGCAACGCACAACAAATCAGCAATCTCGGTAAGGAGTTGCATGAGCGGCTGCGGAAACTGGCAGCTCACATCACCGGGGTTGGCACGAATTTAGACCGCGCGGTCGAAGCCTACAATCAGGCCGTTGGATCGCTCGAAAACCGCGTGTTGGTCTCGGCGCGGAAGTTCGCGGAGTTGGGAGCTTCGGTCGCCGAAGACATTCCGGAGCTGGAGCCTATCGAAACCACGGCGCGCGCGCTGACGTTTGAGTGGGACGACGAACCGATATTGGAGATTTCGAAGCTGGAAGTTCCGAAGCTGGAATCGCCCAAAAAGGATGAGCGCAAGGCGGGCTAGGGCTCAGCCTAGATCTCCACCTCGAGATCAACCTTTGTCTCAACGAGAACTGGGGGACCGCGGGTCCGTCGAGATCATAAGAACCCACGTCTCGCAAAAGACGCGAGAAATGGGGCACCCCGAATCGCTTGGCTTCAGCAACACCAGCCAGCCAACTTAGCCAGTGAATCTGAAGCTGGCTTTGCCATCTCACAACGGCTCTGGATCATCATATTTGCGGCCAGCACTCGAATCCATGAAACGAGCCAGACACTCCTAAGCCTAAGAATCTCAAGGGAAAGCAGATACGCAATTACACATAAACCTCCACAAATACATAGTTAGTGTTCGAAAATGCATCTATAATATTGAAACTGCTTTTATTTACTGGACTTAGCCGTCCTGAAATGGGGCTGGGCGTGGCAGCGAAGTTGCTCATGCAGGATCGGTGGGATGCGCCTACCACGCCGCCACAGCGAAGTGGCGGAGCGGGGCCGCTGCCGAAGCCTATGAACCGGGAAAGCCAAGCTCGCTTTGTCGCCGTCGTGTTATTTCTGCTGACCGTGGCGGCGGTGGTCTTTGCTGGCTTCAATTTCCAGAAGGAACGCGAATCGGCCGTCCCCGATGACGGCGTCTGGTGGGTCGAACATGACGGCCGCCTGGTTGCCGACCGGGTCGACCCCAGCGGGCCGGGTGCGAAAGCCGGTATCAAGGCCGGCGACCAACTGGTCTCAATCAACGCCCAGGAAGTCCGGCGCACCTCTGGGCTGGTGCGTCAGCTTTACCAGACTGGGGTTTGGGCGAAGGCGACATATTCGTTGATCCGGCAATCCGTTCCGCTGGATTCGAGCGTCATCCTGGTTCCTGGCGATCGCTCCCTGAATATTTGGCTGCGGCTGATCGCCATGATTTATCTGGGGATCGGCGTGTATGTTTTGCTGCGGCGCTGGACCGCGCCTGGTTCCACGCACTTCTACATTTTCTGCCTCGTATCGTTCATCGCGTATTCATTCAAGTACACCGGCAAGCTGAACGACTTTGATTGGACCATTTACTGGTGCAACATTGTCGCCTGGGTGTTGCAGCCGGCGCTTTTTTTGCACTTTGTTCTCACCTTTCCTGAGAAACGCCAGTTTGTGTGCCAGCGTCCGTGGCTGCTGGCTCTGGCGTATCTGCCGGGCGCCGTGCTGTTGGGAAGGCACATCATTGCCTTGCGGCTGGCTCAGGCCAGCGGCCATTTGCGCTGGGATATGGACCGCCAGGAAATGGCTTACGGTGCGGTACTGTTCGTCGCCGCGGCTGCTGTGCTGTGGAACAGCTATCGGCTGGCGAGCACCACGATCCTGCGGCAGCAGTTGAAGTGGGTGACGCGCGGCACGATTCTCGCCATCATTCCTTACACCCTGTTCTACGTGGTTCCCTACTTGCTGGGTTCGCTGCCCGGGACAGTTGGGAAATTGTCAGTGCTGTCGCTGGGCTTGCTCCCACTGACTTTCGGCTACGCCATCTTCCGCTACCGTCTCATGGACGTAGACCTGATCTTCAAGCGTGGAGTGGTTTACACCTTGGCCGCGGCGACCGTGGTGGGAATGTATTTCGCGCTCGTTGCCGGAGTCGCGACGCTGGTGCAGAGACAGCAGCCCGGCACCGGACCTTTGGGATTAATCCTGGCCGTGGTGGTGACCGCACTTCTGTTTGACCCGGTGCGCAAATGGATTCAGGAACGCGTCGACCACGCCTTCTACCGCACGGTGTATGACTATCGGCGGACGCTGCTTGAATTCGGTCGTGAGCTTGGTTCTGAAACGGACCTGAACGCTTTGCTTTCTTCCGTCTTAGATCGCTTGTCCCGCACTTTGGCCGTGGACCGCATCGCAATCTTTTTACGCGGCGTGGAGGAAGCGGAGCAATTCGTGGTCGCGAAATCCGTGGGCATGAATCCCATGGGCAAGCTCGACCTCAGCTTCCTGAGCGCCCCCCGGCCGGAACCTGCAGGACACATGTTCTTCGAGAACACGCACCACGTGCCGCGCGAGACGGCTGGGTCGCAGGATGCCATTGCCCGGCTCGATCTGAGCTACTACATCCCGTGCCGCGCGCAGCAGAAAACCGTGGCCGTGCTGGGCCTCGGAAAAACCGCCAAAGGGGATTATCTCTCCAGCGAAGACATCGAACTGCTCGAAACCCTCGGCGGCTATCTTGGCATCGCTATCCAGAACGGTCGGCTTTACGCGTCATTACAGCAGAAAGTTGCGGAGTACGAGCGGCTCAAGGATTTCAACGAAAATATCGTCGAGTCGATCAACGTGGGCGTGATGGCGCTCGACATGGAAGACCGCATCGAGAGCTGGAACGCGCAGATGGAAGTTATGTACGCGCTGCCGCGCTGGCAGGCCCTTACGCAACCGGTGCGCGGCATCTTTCCGGCGGAATTCGTCGAGGAGTTTTACCGGGTGCGGCAGAACGCCGGCATCAACAACCTGTACAAGTTCCGGCTGCAGACTCCGGCGGGCGAGGTCCGCACCGTCAACGTGGCGATTGCACCGCTGGTCACGCGCAAGTTCCAGGTGATCGGTCGTCTCGTCATCATGGACGACATTACCGAACGGGTGGAACTGGAAGGGCAGCTTTCGCAGGCGGACAAGCTTTCGTCGATCGGTCTGCTCGCTGCTGGCGTGGCGCACGAGGTCAATACGCCTCTGGCCGTGATTTCGTCTTACACCCAGATGCTGGCGAAGCAACTACAAGGCGATCCGCAGAAATCAGGATTGCTGGACAAGATCACGCGGCAAACGTTCCGCGCTTCGGAAATCGTCAACAACCTGCTGAACTTCTCCCGCACCAGCGGTACCGAGTTCGCCGACGTCGACGTCAACAAGATCATCCTTGACACCCTGGCGCTGCTGGAACACCAGTTCAAGACCACGAAGATCGAAGTACGTTCTGACCTGACTCCGGGAATTTCCTCCATTCAGGGCAATCCCGGAAGACTGCAGCAGGTTTTCTTGAACCTGTTTCTCAACGCCAAAGACGCCATGCCGGGCGGGGGCACGCTCCACGTAGGTACGAGCAACGGTGACATGGTCAGCGTGCGGGTTTCCGACACCGGGTCAGGCATCGCGCCCGAACATATTCAACGCATTTACGATCCGTTCTTCACCACCAAGACCGCGCCGAAAGAGGGCCAGAACCGGGGAACCGGGCTGGGACTCTCGGTGACCTACGGCATTATTCAGGAACATGCGGGCAAGATTCGCGTGGAAAGCAATCCGGAATCCGGGACGACGTTTGCCCTGGATTTTCCGCTGAGCAGGAAGGCAGTGCATGTCTGAGGCAGCAGTCATTACGCGCATGAACAACGGCGCGACCAACGGCAGTCCGTCGCCGGCCGGCTCGGTGCTCATCATTGACGATGAAGCCGAGATTCGCGAATCCCTGCAGACCCTGCTCGAGATGGAAGGCTACGAAGTTGAGACCGCGGTCAGCGGAGAAGACGGCATCTCGCAAATGGCGGATCGCCCGTTCGACCTGGTACTGCTCGACTTAACTTTGCCTGGCCGCAACGGGATGGAGATTCTTTCCGAGATCCGCTCCCACGATGCCCGCCTGCCCGTGATCATGATTACCGCGTACGGGACTGTCGAAAACGCGGTGCGCGCGATGCAGTCGGGCGCGGCGAATTTCGTGCAGAAGCCATGGGACAACGAAAAACTTCTCGCCGATGTCCGCGCCGCAGTGGGATGGCGCCGGGCGGAAGAAGAAAACGTCCAGCTCAAGCGCGCCCTCAAGCAGCGCTACAATTTCGAAAACATTGTGGGCAAGAGCGAGCCCATGCTGAAGATTTTCGATCTGGTCGCGCAAGTGGCGAACAGCCGCTCCACGGTCCTGTTGCAAGGCGAAAGCGGCACCGGCAAAGAAGTCATTGCCAAGGCCGTTCACTTGAATTCACCGCGCCGCGACCGGCCCTTCGTTCCGGTGAATACGGGCTCCATGCCTACCGATTTGCTGGAATCCACGCTCTTCGGCCACGTCAAGGGAGCGTTTACCAGCGCCATCGCTTCGAAAAAGGGCCTGTTCGAGGTTGCGGACAAGGGCACGCTGTTCCTCGACGAGATCGCCACTATGGGCCTGGAGACGCAGGCCAAGATTCTCCGCGTCTTGCAAGATCGCCGGTTCATGCATCTGGGAGGGATTCAGGAGCTGCAGGTCGACGTGCGGATCATCGCCGCTACGAACATCGACCTGCGCCAGATGGTGCGTGACGGACGCTTCCGCGAAGATTTGTTCTATCGGCTGAACGTGATCACCATCGAACTGCCACCGCTGCGTCAGCGCAAAGAAGACATTCCTCTGCTGGTGGAATTCTTCCTGAAGAAGTACGCCGAAGAGAACGAGCGGCCCACGCCGCGCATTACGCCGGAAGCGCTGCGTCCGCTGATGGCCTATTCGTGGCCGGGCAACGTGCGCGAACTGGAGAATGTAATTGAACGCGCCGTCGTACTCTCTTCCGGACCAGAAATCAGCATGGACCTGCTGCCGGATTCCATGATGGGACGCGGTTCCTCGTTCACCCTGCACGACCCGCCCTCCGACGCGTCGTTATTCGAGATTGTGGAGGACGTGCAACGCCGCGTCATCACCGACATGCTCGAACGCTGCAACTGGAACCAGACCGAAGCCGCCGAGCGGTTTCACGTGCCACTATCCACGCTAAATCAGAAAATCCGCCGGCTGAATATTGAGATCAAGAAAAAGGGGCGTGGGTAGCAAGAGCTCTCGGTTTTCTGGCCGCATTCTACAGCCGTCGTCGCAGTGGCGGAGGAGGTTCTCTGTGTTCGAAATTCCTCAACCATCGATGGCGCTAAACTCCGTCGGTGTGCCCCCACCTGACTACCTGATGTGGAATACGCGAAGGGTTGAAGATACCGTCGTTGCGAGCGATTTAATACGCAATATAGCGTCGGTCGCCGATTCCGCAACAGACGACTACCTCCGATGTATCGTGTTTAATTCCCACGGCGTGCCGGGAAAAATTCTTATGGGTACCGGGATTGGCCGCGCTGAAACTCCGCTATTTTCGGCATTGGCAGGGAAAGTGCGAACGATTGTGATCGTGGCCTGCCGGGTGGCTCAAATTGGCGAGGCGAACACGTGGAAAGACGGGAATCTTCTCTGTTGCGAGATCGCCAAGAACGCGCAGGCCTACGTGTTTGCTGCAACTGATTATCAGACTACGGGCGCTTATACCGTCATCGGCCTGCCCGTAAACATGATCGACGAGTTCGAAGGGTCTGTCTACAGGTGGGCTCCCGACGGTTCCTGCCGACAAGTGGATAACGGTTACGTGCAAAGATGGATGTACCACATGAAGATGGGCATGAAACCGGAAGAATGGAAATAGGGATTTCCGCCACTCAGAATTGATCGGCGAGAGGTTAGCTGCCAGGAGATTCAATCTTCGGCGGTCCCCCAGTGACCTCCCCTGCGGGAACACGGATACCCACTGATCGGGCTAGATCTGCGGCCTTGTTGTAGTCCGAAGTCGCCTGGTCGATTTGCACGTTGGGGACATTGCTCCCCGGCACTTTCTGTTGCTTCTTCAAATCCTCTAGAGCGGATCTTTTCTGCTTCAAATTAGAGTTCATCGCCTCCACGACAGGAACCATTTGATCGCCTGTGACTGAGGGTAAGGCTCCTAATTTCATCTTTTCCTTCAACGAAGCAAGGTAACCGAGAGCAGCGTCGACTTGCTGCTTTGTCTTCTCAGCGGTGAGGGGACCGGCCTTGGAATTGGAATTGGCGCCCGTCAGGAATCAGAATTAGCCATCAGAATAAGCTGGCCTTCGCCGAGGACGCCCATTCTCCATTCCGTAAAGGTCGGCAAAACTCCGAAGATCGGAGCTAACGCCATCATCGCGCTGACGGCTTTCTCTGTTATAGTTCGGTCAAGCCAGTGCTCGCAGCCGCGACGCCCGGCCTTCCGAATCGCATGGAACTCACCTCGCCAACGGAGTACGCCAAGCAGAAAGTACAGTCGGTGCAGGATTACACCTTGCTTGCGGGGCGGTCGCTCGCCAACCTATTCGAGCGGCCGACCTATGTGGGCGATATGGTCGAACAAGCCGACTTGATCGGTTTTGGGTCGATTTCGATTGTGTTGTCCGCCTGTTTCTTCATAGGAGTCGCCTTGGCGCTGAATAGTGCCACCACCCTTGGCCGGTTCGGGGCGCGCACTCTCATTGGGGAATTGGTTTCCATCGGCGTAGTACGCGAACTGGGCCCCCTGCTGGCCGGACTTGTCGTGGCCGGGCGAAACGCTTCCGGCATGGCTAGCGAACTCGGCTCCATGGTGGTCACCGAACAGATTGACGCGATGCGGGCCCTCGGCACCGACCCCATGAAGAAACTGGTCACGCCGCGGGTAATCTCCACCATGTTCATGCTCTTCTTCCTTACGATTCTTGGGGACTTGCTCGGCTTGATTGGCGGGAACATGGTTTCCGCAGTGTTGTTTGGTCTGGATTCGCGTCAGTATTGGAATACGGCGTGGCAGTCTTTGGTTTTTGCGGACGTGTTCATCGGGCTGTTCAAGCCGGTGATCTTCGGGTTTATTGTCGCCACCATCGGTTGTTACTACGGGTTGTCGACCCAGGGTGGCACGCAGGGTGTCGGCCGCGCCACCACGGAGGCCGTGGTGGCAGCCATGATTCTGATTATCGCAGTGGATGTTTTTGTGACCCGGCTGCTGATGGTGCTGCTCGGAGCGACCTGACGCAGTTTCCGGCATACTGAGCTCCTGGTTTTGGTGACGGTCATAGTCATGGTCCAGGTCACGGTCCAGCGATTCGTGACGAACTGAATGTCGTACAACTGATCCCATGTCTGCCCCGATAGTACCCACCGACTGCGCTGTCGCTCCCACGCCGGGTCATGGCGGCGCTGTCTTGGTCTTCGATGACGTGCATCTGTCGTTTGAGAACAACGAGGTTCTGCGCGGCGTGTCGTTCCAACTGCCATTCGGGGAAACCAAGGCGCTGTTCGGTGTGGCCGGATCCGGCAAGAGCACGATTCTGAAGCTTGCGATGGGGCTGCTGCGGCCGGATTCTGGACGCATCACCGTGCTGGGCAACGAAGTTACAAAAATGACAGAACATGACCTGTTCCCCATGCGGGGCCAACTCGGCATGGTGTTTCAGGAGAGCGCATTGTTCGATTCGCTCACCGTGCGCGAGAATGTCGCCTACCGCCTGATGGAAGAACGCGGCGTTTACGATGACGCCATCGACGTCCGCGTGCGCGAATCGCTGCGCTTCGTAGAGTTGGAACACACGCTCGATCTATTCCCCTCGTCGCTATCGGGAGGCATGCGCCGCCGAGTGGCCATCGCCCGTGCCATCATCACCCAGCCGGAACTGTTGCTCTATGATTCGCCCACCGGCGGTCTCGATCCCGTGACATCCAATACCATCGTTGATTTAATCATGAAGCAGCGCGATGTTTACCGCACCAGTTCCCTGCTGGTCACGCACCGGTTGCAGGACGCCTTCACCCTGGCGACGCATGAGTTCGATCCGAAAACCAGTCAGCTGCGGGCTCTTCCGCGCGGCCAGTATTGCGATGTGCCCATGAGTTTTCTGATTTTGCGTGATGGAAAAGTTATTTTCGACGGCGACGTTCGGCAACTCGCTCGCAGCAAAGACGAGTACATCCGGGAATATATTTCGTAAAAATTGGGAAATTTGGTATTCGAGTAATTGACACTCGAAATCTCTAGTTCAAACTACAGAGCTCAAATTACTCAATTTCTCAGTTATTTAATGTTTCAGGCCTTCACTGTGGCGCCGACGCCAGGTTCTTCCCTGCCTGAATGAACGACTCGACGTTGCTCTTATCGATGAGGCCCGAGCCTGTGTCCACGAAGCTGGGGATGGGCGCAAAGCTGTCTTTCGACCAATCCGCGTCGAGTGATGACGGCTTGTGATGGTACAGATTGTCGAGCATCTGCATCCCGACAAAAGCCATGGTATAGGGTTTCTGCGCGATGGTCGCGGCGATCACGCCCTTCTGGATCCAATCAAGCGTTTCCTGATCCGTGTCCATGGCGATCACCACTTTTCCGGTCAGGTGATAGCTATTGAGTACGCCCGCGATCTCTTTGCCGGATTGCGCTTCCAGACTGACGAATCCGTCCACCTTGTCGCGCTCCTTGCCGACGATCTGGGTTGCGGTATCGAATGCGATGCGCGGATCGCCCTGGATATCGACCACGCGGGTAATCTTAATATCGGGCGTCCGGGCCAGCGCGTCTCTGTAGCCGCGCAGACGGTCCTGCAGATTCGACTGGTCCGGCATCGTGAACACCACGACGTTGCCTTTGCCCTTGAGTTCCTGCGCCAGGCGCTGCCCACCGGTGAATCCCGCCTGATAGTTATTGGTACCGATGAAAAACAAGCGCTTGCTCGACGGCGCATCGGAGTCGATGGTGATAAGCGGAACTCCAGCGGCGAGAGCTTTATCAATGCTGTCCTTGAGTAACGCAGGGTCAGTTACGGCTAACAAAATGCCGGTCGCTTTATTCTGCACCGCCTGATCCAGAGCGTCGCGCTCGGCCTTTGGGTCGTAGGTCTGTGGCCCGGTGAAATCGGTACGCACTTTCATCTGCGCTGCTGCATTCGAGAATCCCGCGCCCGCGGCCTTCCAGTAAGGCAGCTGCAAATTCGCCGAAACGAAAACAAAGAACTCGTCGGATTCGTGGGCCGAACCGCAACTCAGGGTCAATACCATAAGGACTGCGACGAAGCTGGAGCGGAGAATCTTGCGCGAGAGGAGCATCGCATCCTCCTTTACGAAACGGGTTCCGAACGGATGCATTTTGCGATCCATTCCGCCGGTGAGAAGGTTCAGCGCCTGGATTGTAAATGAGCGGCCAGGCGAAGGCCAGAAGTCGGCGACAGGCCTTGCGTGCTTTCTTCGAGACACTGCGGACCGGCGATGAGCAGCAGGTGGTCGTAGAGCCCAGCACGGTGGCAGCGGGTAATTAGCTCGACTCGCGAGACGCTACACTCCCACCGGGAACGGCTTGGTGTG
>Ga0209274_10000233_pt1 | contig 42744 bp, 18 predicted proteins | sample HubBroMetageREF1_FD_188343 | JGI IMG/M metagenome (GOLD analysis project Ga0209274, IMG submission 188343) | Reference soil microbial communities from the Hubbard Brook experimental Forest, New Hampshire, USA - Hubbard Brook CCASE Soil... | ecosystem: Environmental > Terrestrial > Soil >...
TCACGCTGCCCAGCGCAACCACGACCCTGGCCGCCAACATCACCCTCAATGCCGGAAGCACGCTGAGCGTCACCTGGAGTGAATACGACGGCCCCGGGCCCGTTACCTTCAGCAGTCCCAACTCCACCGCCACCGGTGCCACTTTCACAGTCGCCGGCACGTATTACTTACAGCTCGCTGCCAGCGACGGGACCATCACCAACACTTCATCCCTCACCATTTCTGTAAAGCCGGCCCCGGTTGGTGGGCCGCCAGTCGTTTCGCTGAACACTCCACAAGCTGGCCAGCAGGTGACCGCTCCACTCGCCATAACAGGGACGGCGTATGCCCAAACGGATGACCAAGGTGGGCAAACTCCTACCTGGACGCTCGCCTACAGCCTGAACACGCAGGATGGCGCATCCACGCAAACATGGACCACCATCGGGGAGAGCAACTACTTCACGCAAGCTCCACAAACCCTGGCGACGCTCGATCCGACCGTCTTGCTGAACGGCACCTACTCGCTGCAGCTCACGGCTATCGACAGCTACGGTCAAACGAGTTCCACGTCGACCACGTTTGTCGTCAGCAAGAATGCCAAGCCGGGCGATTTCACACTGTCATTCAACGATCTGACGGTTCCGGTTGCCGGCCTGCCCATCACCGTAACCCGCAGCTATGACAGCCGCGATCACGGCTTCCACGACTTCGGCCCCAGTTGGTCCTTGAGCGTGGCCAACATCCGCATCGAAAAGAACCAGAACCTCGGTAAGAACTGGGAGATGAACGGTTCCTCGGGCGGCCTGTTCGGCAGCTATTGCGTGCAGAGTGCGGCTAACGTCATCGTCACCGTCACATTCCCCGATGGCACGCAATACTTATTCCAGGCAGTGGCTACTCCGGCATGTTCTCAGATCGTGCCGCCCCAGTCGGCTACCATTGGATTCGTTGAACTGCCGGGCGGCAGCCCGGGAACCGCGGGCGCAACACTCGTTCCGGCCGACGGCGGCCAAGTGATCTTTGACAACTCCGGATCCAATTTCAATCTGCTCGATTACGATGGAAATCCCTATAACCCCACGCAGTACATTCTGACCACGCGTGACGGCCACAGCTACACCATCGATCAGGTCCTTGGCGTGAGCTTCATGTCTGACGCCAACGGGAACTCTCTGACCATCGGCTCCAGCGGTATTGTCAGCTCAACCGGCAAGAGCATCACCTTCACCCGAGATTCTCTGAACCGAATCACCAAGATCACCGATCCCAACGGCAACACACTCCAGTACAACTACACCGGCAACACCGCGAGCGCTACCCTGGAGCAGTTCATCGACGGATCCGGGAACACCACGACGTTCAATTATGACTATCTGGGATCTTTCGGAGTCGGCATTCCCGAGTTAAGCAGCATAACCAATGCTCAAGGAGTTACGGTCGCCGCCGCGCAATACGACAGCTCGGGTCATATGACGCAGTTGACCGACGCCTACGGCAAGACCACGGCCTTCAACATCAACGAAAACACCCAGACTGAGACCGTCACCGACCCGCTGGGTAATCCGACCACATATACCTACGATACCGACGGGAACATTCTCGCCGAGACCGATGCCCTCGGCAACACCAGCACCTATACCTACGACTCCGACGACAACAAGCTCACCGCGACCGATCCGCTGGGCCATACCACGACTTACACCTACGACGCTTCCGACAACCGCCTTACCCAGACCGATCCGCTGGGCAACATTACCAGTTACACCTACAACCAGAGCGGACAAGCGCTGACCACCACTGATCCGCTGGGGCATACGGCAACCAATGTTTACGACGCGAACGGAAACCTGACCTCCACGACGGACGCCAACGGCAAGACCACGTCGACCGTTTACTCGTCGAATGGGCTGCCGACCTCCGTGACGGACGCCAACGGAAACACAACGCAGTTCCAATACGACGGCTCGGGCAACCTCACGCAGCAGACCGACGCCCTGGGCAACATCAGTACTTCCACCTACGATGCCAACAACAACAAGCTAAGCCAGACGGTCACCCGCACCGTCAACGGCCAGCCGCAGACGCTGACCACCGGCTACCAGTACGACGGCAGCAACCGGCTCACCCAGACCACGTATCCCGACGGCTCAACCACGCAGACGCAGTACAACTCGATCGGCAAGCAGAGTGTGGCCATCGATCAACTCAGCCGCCAAACCAGCTACGCCTATGACTCGGATGGACGCCTCACTACGACCACGTATCCCGACAACACGACCCAAACCACAACCTACGACGCCAACAGCAATCGCCTTACCTCCACTGACCGCGCCGGCAACACCACCAGCTACGCCTATGATGCCGACAATCGCCTCATCAAAACCACGAATGCGGATAACAGCTTCACCCAAACCAACTACGACGCCGCCGGACGCGTCGGCTCCGCCGTCGACGCCGACAACAACGCGACGAGCTACGGCTACGACAACGCCAACCGCCGCATCTCGCTGACTGACGCGCTCAGCCACGTCACAAACTTTACCTACGACAACAGCGGAAACCAGATCGCGGTTAAAGACGCGCGAGGGAACACCACGCAGTATCAGTACGACACACTGAATCGCCAGATCGCGGTCGTCTATCCCGATCAGACGACCTCGACTAGTTCGTACGACAACCTGGGCCGGGTGATCTCCAAGACCGATCAGGCAGGCAAAGTCACCGCCTACGGCTACGACGCGCTCGGACGGTTCACCTCGGTCACGCAAGATGCAGCTACCGGAGGTCTGAACCTTGTCACTACCTACGGCTACGACCAGGTCGGCAATCGCATCTCGCAGACCGACGCTAACCTGCACACCACAACGTACGCCTACGATCAACTGGGGCGCCGCATCGGCCGCACCCTGCCCGCGGGCCAATCCGAGAGCTACACCTACGACGCCGCCGGAAATCTGAAGACCAAGACCGACTTCAACGGCAAGACCACCACCTACACCTACGACACCTCGAACCGCCTGCTCTCGAAGACTCCGGACCCAAGCTTTAACGCTCCAGCCGTGAGCTTCACCTACACGCCGAACGGTCTGCGGCAGACAATGTTGGACGTGTCGGGCACCGCCACGTACGCCTACGACACACGCAACCGCTTGACCTCGAAGCAGACTCCGTTCGGGACGCTCTCGTACACTTACGATGCGGCGAGCAATCTGCTCACCTTGAAGTCATCGAACAGCGGAGGCGTTTCCGACACGTACACATACGACCAGTTGAGCCGGTTGAGCACGGTGACCGACGCGTCGGGTGGGACGACGTATGCTTACGATGCCGTTGGGAACGTGCAGAACTTCGTTTATCCGAACGGAGTGACGCACGCCTATTCCTACGACACACTGAACCGGCTGACGCAGATGGGAGCGTCAGCGAATGCGGCGGCGATCTCAAATTATGCCTACACGCTGGGACTGGCGGGTAATCGTCTGACGGTAGCGGAACTCAGCGGCAGAAGCGTGGCGTATGGCTACGACTCACTTTATCGCTTGACGAGTGAGACGGTCACAGCCGATCCCCACAACAATAACGGCGCGGCCAGCTACACCTACGACAGCGTCGGCAACCGTAAGACCTTCAATACGACGATTCCGCCTGCCGGCGGCAATATCTACACTTACGATTCCGACGACCGGCTAGGATCCGATCAGTACGATGCCGACGGCAACACGATCAACTCCAACGGAACTGCGAATACCTACGATTTCGAAAATCACCTCACCGCGCATGGCGGAGTGACGATCGTCTACGACGGCGACGGTAATCGCGTCAGTGAGACGGTTGGCGGGGTCACCACCAATTACCTCGTCGACACGTTGAATCCGACGGGCTACGCACAGGTCGTGGATGAATTGCAGAGTGGGGCAGTCACTCGAACGTACTCTTACGGTCTGGAACGCATCAGCGAAAAACAGAGTATTAGCGGAACGTCCACCGCCAGCTTCTACGGCTACGACGGCCACGGAAGTGTTCGTCAGCTGACCAGTTCGACAGGTGCGGTCACCGACACCTACGACTACGACGCGTTCGGCAACCTGATCAACTCCACCGGCTCCACACCAAACAACTATCTCTTCGCGGGCGAGCAGTACGACCCGGCGCTAAGCCTCTATTACAACCGGGCACGATACTTAAATACAGCCACAGGCCGCTTTTGGAGCATGGACACGCAGCAGGGCAGTGACCGGGATCCTTTGTCGTTGCATAAATATCTCTACGCCGAAGGCGACCCGATTGACCACGCCGACGCGAGCGGGAACCAAATCGATGATCTCGTTGGCTCTTTTGCTCTCGACGCCACGTTGAATGCAATATCGACGATCCAACTGCCGGGCGGCAGTGTGAGCTCGTTCATAGCAACTCAGCTCATCCCCTCGGATGTCTTGCAGGGTCTGGCGCAATATACTCCTGACGCCGCGCTGGTAGCAGCCTCTGGTCAGGTAAACCTGAACCTGAGAAATCCACTCGTGGGCGCCACTGGATCTGGTGGCATCGAACTCCTTGGATCGCTCAAGACCGGCAGGGCGGCCCTGTATGGGGATGTCGGAGCGGGGATAGCCCTCGGTGGCACAGCATCGGGCGGGGGGGTGAGTGGAATGGTCGGGCTGGTATTCGACTGCCCCAACTCCGCCGACTATACGGGGAATTTTATCAGTGTGACGGTCCCACTAGGAGCGCTGGCGTCGGGCACACTCGTGAAGATCGAGTCAGAATTGGTGCAAGTGAATGTTGCGGGCTTCGTGGCTGGAGTCCCCGTGGCCATCAGCCTCGTTTCCGAACTCAGCACTATTTCCGTAACTGGGATCTCCGCAGACAAGGCCATCACGGTGTTCTTCGCGCCATCCAAGAACGCGGATGGTTCGCGGCCGTACGGATTCTCGCTCGGAGCTGGTGCGTCGCTCTCCCTCGGCCCCCAGCCAAGTAGCTGGGCTGTTGGTAGCTTGTCCTATTATTGGCAATTACTACCGAGTCAAACCGTTCCGTTTGAATAGGAGGGTGATCAACAGAACTTCTTATACCCGAACGCGTGAGCCATCCTTAGAGCGACGTTATTTTGGAAAAAACAGCGGGAGGAAGAATGCAATGAAACAGCTGACGGGAAGATTCATGATGTGCGTCTTGGTATTCACAATGGCCCTGATTGGAGCGAGATCACGCGCTGTTTTGGCTCAAACCAATCCGGGGCAGGCTCCAACCCAGACTCAAGCCAGCAAGCCGGGCCAAGCACCCAACACGGCAGGCACGACTCAACGTAGCGCGGCTTCCAATACAACGAAAGCAGGAACAAATTCGCAGACACCTGCAAAGCCTGCGGCCGCGCGAGCGACTGCGAATTCAGCGAACACTCCGTCTGGTGCAGGCTTGATCGCCCCTCCGGGATGGACGCCTCCGGCACAATCGCAAGCTCCGGCGCCTACAGGACAGAAAACAGCGGCCATGCCGGCGAAGAAAACCTCTTCGGCCGCAAGCACGTCGGCAACAAAGCAGAAGGACAAAACAGGAAACGCCGACTCTCATTAGCGCTCAAGATATCTCTGGCTGTCGGGTGCGGTCGCTCGGGATAGGTGAAGGGAAGGGAACATGCGTCGGGCTCGCGTCAACGCTGTCATTTCGTGTCCCTCGCGCTCAATCGCTGTCGCAGGCCTTCTTTGGCTTTAGAGAGGTGTCACGGCAGAGGCCGCGGGTTCGAGTCCCGTCGTCCCCGTTTTATTCCCGCTTCGCGCTCCCAATCTTGCGTCGAAGATATGCCTCGATTTCTGTCCTGCCTGCGTGTCTCGCCCAATCGGCTGGCGTAGCTCGCCAGAGGATGTCCTTCAAGTCCAATCTTGCACCGCGTTCGACGAGGAGGCGGACCACTTCATCATGGCCGCCCCCGGCAGCCTGGTGCAGCGGTGTCGTGTGGGAATGCCCTCCCACCGGGTTGTATCGGTTTGGATCTTCGCCCGCCTCAAGTAGCAATCGAACGATCTTGACATGACCAAAATCGGCTGCCAACGTGAGAGCCAAATGGCGATCCTCACTGCTGGCGCCCGCAAGCAACCCACGAGCATCCTCGATCCGCCCCAGAGCCGTTGCCACCGGCAAATCGATTCGGGCGCCGCGCCCGATCAAGGCATTCACTGCCTCGAGCTCGCCATGCAAAGCCGCCGCATGTATTGCGCTGTTGGGATCGGCTGCGTTATCGCACAGGAGATCGATTAACGGAAGTTGCGCGCGACATTCACGCGGCACCCTTCCAGTCGAGACCAGCATGAGCGTCTCGTTCTGTGCGGATTGGCTCGGGCCAGCATCGAGAATGACCTTGGTGACCTCAACGATGTTCGCCGGTAGAGCGCCCTGGCGAACCGGATTCTCAGCGACAAATTCCAACAGCGTTGGATTTCGAAAGTAGTTCCCACCCTCGAAAACGACGTGCTGATGCACAAGATTCGGATGCTGATTCAAGTGCGCACGCAAACCAGCTACGTCACCTCTATCGAGGAGGTCCACGGCACGGCGAAATGTTGCATTTTCAATCCGCTGTTGGTGCGGCAAATCCAATCGATCGGAGAGGGTTGGTTTTTCGATGTGCCGTTTCAGCCTCGCCCAACTCGGAAATCCATATTCGCGGGCGATGGTAAGTTGCGCGTCACTGAGGCTAATCGGGGCGGCGAAGATTTCAGCGTCTGTGGCCCGACGAAAACGCGGGTGAAATTCCCTGATCTGCTGGGCTGCCTCGAGAGTTTGGGCGGTGCGCTCTTTTAGCAGGTCCTTCGCTTGATACTTGAGGTGATCGAGGTTGGGACTCGATGGGAGGGGTCGTACTGGCATGACGAACTTCCTTTCGTATGCCCCAGGTCCGCAATTTATGGGCAGAAAGTCAGTTCGTAAAAGCGAATTGTTGCGATCAGGTGGACTTCTGTCCTTTCCGCGGACCGGATGCGCCCTTCGCGCTGCGATGATCTTATCACGAGGGCGGAGAAGTCGGCACTACGGTCGCACCAGTCCAAACGGTAGCGACGTCTCGCGCGCTCCGAGCCCGAAAACTCGCGGATCGTTGGCAATCCTTACATTACCGGATCACTTAGTGTAAGCGCCTGGCTCCCCGTTTACGGATTGGCGATTTCCCAGACTGTTCCGCAGTACAAATCGCAGCCTTCAATGCCGCCATTCTGAGCTGTACCGAAGAGATTTCCAGTCGTGGGGTCACGGGTGACGATGCCGGTCGGGTAGCCACCGACGACGCCGTAAGCGAAACTATAGAGCGTTGTTTCGGTCCAGGCTTCGCCCTTGGTTGCTGGAGGCAACAACTGGAATACCGTTCCGTCGCCGTTGGCGGGGACTTCACCGTACTGGCTAGTGGTGCCGTACAGCGATTGATTGGTGGAGTTCCAGGCGAGTCCCGCCACGGGATTGGTCCCGCTTGTCGAGTTTATGTCAAAGCTGAAGAGGAGGCTCTCCGTGTAGGTTGTCCCACTCCGGGTAAGTGTATACACGGTACCATCGCCATTCGAGTCGCCTCCGGAGTTCGTGACGCCGTAGATGTCTCCAGTGGAATCGAAAATCAGATTGCCGCTCGGATTGGCGCCGTCACTCGACCCGGAAGTACCGAAGGAATAGAGGATGGTTTCAGTCGCCGCCGCTGTCCTTGTGGCTGGCGCGTACTTATATACGGTTCCCTGGTTGAAGGCGCCGCCCCATAGAGTCACTCCATAAAGATTTCCCTTAGAGTCCAGAAGGATCGGACCGTTGGGAGTATTGGCGTCGGCCGCATCGCCGAAGGAATACAAATCGGTTTCGGTGTAGGTCTTACCGTTCTTGGTCTCAAGTTCGAAGATCACGCCGGCATCCCAGGCTCCGCCTTGTACGGTCACTCCGTAGAGTGTTCCATGCGAACCAAGGGTGAGGGCCGCATTCGCAGGAGAACGTCCGTGGATGTCGTCCCAGGGAAAGGCGTAGAGCTGCGACTCGGTCCAGGCGCCGCCGGCCACAGCCGGCGGAACGAGTTTGTAGACCGCTCCGCAGTTGCAGGTCGGGTCGCCGCCGTTAAACGTGGTTCCGTAAAAGGCTCCGCTTTGGTCCCGGATGAGGTCTGAAATCGGCACCCAGCCGCCGGTTCCGTAGGGAACGAAGCTGTAGAGGGTCGTAAAAGTCCAGGCCCCGCCCGCCTTCGCGGGAGGGGAAAATTCGAACACGGTCCCGACTCCGTAGGTGCCGCCGCCGCGGGTGGTGCCGTAGAAGTTTCCCGACGAATCCTCGAGGAGTGTGCCGTTCGGCCAGAAGGTCGTGGTTTCGGCGAACGTGTAGAGCGTGCTCTCGGTCTGCGCGACTGCCGCTACGCTCAACGCAAGAGTCATGATCAGCAGCGCGTTCTTAACAGTAAATATCCGGACGGACATAATGTCTCCTTGAGCGATGCCGGCGTACCTGCCGGAGGGTCAAATTTCCACGAACTCAGTTGCCATCAAAAACTAAAATCGAAACTCTACTCCAGATCCAGCTACTTGGTGAGCCCGCAAGGACACAAGCCGTAGACGTCGAGTTCGGTCTGTGTTCCCACGTAGACTTTACCGTTGGCAATCATCGGAACCTGCATCTTGACTGCCGGACCGGCGGTATCGCGCCCCGACGCCGCCATGGTCGTGTTGTACAGCTCAGAGCTCAAGTTCGTGGCGTCATAAGCGTGCAGCACGGCCGGCTGAAACGTCGGCTGATGGTCGGCGTCGTCGGTCTGTTCGATGGCCCACACAATGCCGTTTGTAGTTCCATTCGCCGAGATGGCGGGAGCGGTTCCGGCATCAAAGGCATTATTCGTGGCCATGACGCCAGACTTGCTTACACCCGAGGAGTTCAGCGTGAAGGCGCGGATAGGGTCGCCATCGTCGCCGTTGTAAATGTACTGCTTCGTGGTCGTAGCCCAGAAGGCGGAGTTTTGTTCCCCGCCGCCGTTCGAAGCACCCGTCAGGGCAAACTGCCCGGCTGTATGGCCCATGTTGTCGCGGTTGACGATGTATCCGCTGTAGGGGTTGTCGCAGGTCGTGGACGTTTTGCCCGTGGTCCAAATGAGATTCGGAGTGGTCGAACCGGTCTGAGTCGGAAGAAGCATCGGGCCGGCTGACCCGTAGTCCAGACCGTGCGAATAGCGGCACGCCTCGTCGCTCGGAGTGAAGTAGTCGACCACGTTCAACGAATAAGTACTGCCGTTCTGGACGAGTTGTAGCTTGACCAGGCTGTCGCCCCAGTTGAGAACGCCATCCCAAAAGCCGTCGCCGGTAATCGCGTAGATGTATCCGTTAGTATCCGCCGTGACCGCGCCACCCGAAGCCCAAATACCGCTGTGGCCCTCGCCCGGAATGCCCGGAACCCTGATGCCGCCCGGGGGGGTGGCGCCGGCATGGTTTTGTGTGTCGGTGTAGAACGCGGCGAGCATCGCCAGAGACGTTGGGTCATACGCCAGGACCCAGCCGGAATCGCCCGCAAAGCCAATCACGAGCACACCCTGGGGGAATCCCGTTTCTGGTACCAGCAACAGGCCGGGCCGGTTTTGCTGGTGGCCCGGTCCGAAAAGCACATTGTTTCCGTTCAGGTAGCATCCCAGATTTCCAGTGGCCGAGCAGATCACCACCGGACTGCCGGTCTGTTCCGCTCCACTGGTAATGTTCAGGGCGTGCAGGCGGATGACCCAGTTCACGGTGGTGCCAGTGATCTCTTGCGTGCGGACCACAACGTAGAGCGTGTTCGTCGCCTGGTTGATGACGGGTGTGCCGGTGATGCCGACAAGCGGGAACAGCTGGCAGATGCCGGATCCGAACGAGCACGGCACCGGGGTTACCTTTGGCGTACCCGACGGACTCAGGAAATTCACGTGCCACAGCGGCTTCGGATTCAGCGCGGCACTGTCGGCGTCAAAAGCGTAAACGCTGTCGTATTCCGTGGCCACGAAAACCACGTTGTGGACGCCGCCGGTGGCCATTGTCAGGCCCTGCACGTAAAGCGGCTCGGCATAGACCTGGCCATCCACGGGATAGCTGAACAGTTTGCCGAACGAACCGGAGTTCACGTTCGCCGTGGTCAGGATGGTCTCCTGCAAATTTTGCGTCGTATGCTGATTGTTGTTGTGACGAGTCAGAACATTCACTCCTGTCTGAGAGAAGGCAAACGTGGACAGGAAAATGAGGGCAACGGTCAGCTTACGATGCAATGAGACCTCCAAATGCCTTGGATAGCGCTCCGGGGGGAGGAAGTAGTTGAAGACGCTGGGAACCTGAGATTGCCCGGCGGAATCAAACCAGTAGCTCATAATAGCCAGCAGCGAATTCTTTTAGCAAGATGAAAGATTCTGCAACATCGGGCGTTGCAGACTTATTTTCCAACAGGTTACAAGTTACGTTTGCACTATTTCCTACTAGGCTGCGTAGTTGTTCGCAGGACTTAACAGGGGACCGGATTAACCGGATGGTCAGTTCCGTTGCGTCGTTCTGGGCATCGTTTGGAGAGGCGACGGAAATAACGCGGTGCTCATCTGCGCAAAAAAGTGGCGCACCGAAGTGCGCCACTGAGTGAAGAACGAATCGTGAAGCCGTTGGTTCAGAGGACTACTGGCTGGTTCCTCCGTGTTTCTGCAATGGCTTCTTGCTCGTGTTCGGTTGTGGCTGGGGCTGCTGTGCCGGTTTCTCGGCCGCCGGGATCCCATTGAGCGAGCCTAGCTGCTCGATGGGTCCGAGGAACACGGCGTCGGTATCAACTTCGAGCCAGTAGAGCGTTGTGCCACTGGCCTGATAGATGTCGACGTCAAGGCCGAATGGGCCTCCCGAGACAGCCAAGTTGATCGTAGCCTCGAGCGGGTTACTGTTCGCTGTTGACATGGAATAGATGCCGGTGCTCACTGAATGCGGAGTTGAGGTGAAGGTATCACCCGTGCTCTCCGCAGGCGTGCCGGTCCAGAGGCCGAAGGGATCGCTGTCGTCCCCCGTCAGACTCAGGGCAGCACCTGTGGTCATCGTGCCCTGCGAGACCATATCGATCTCGCACTCAGGGCAGTTGGTGTAGTTGTTGAATTCCTGGAATCCAGCCACGTAGGTGCCGTTGAAGCTGGAAACCGTCGTTTTAGTTTGCGGCGTGATGACTCCCATGCCGCCGGGAAGATTCGCGTCCATGTCGATGATGACAGCTCCGCCCACATCAGCGCTCGTCGTGTTATTGGGATCGTTGATGTTAAGCGTGGGATCGACCATGTAGAGGCCCAAAGTGGCGACCTGTGGTGGGTTTCCGGGATCGACGCCGTTCCAATTCAAGCTAATGGCGCCGTATCCGTTGGCTAGGATACCCACAAGGTTATAGGTGCTGTTCGGAGAAATCGAAGCAGCTTCCACCAGGACACCATTGTCCAGTTCGTTGTCGTCCGCTGTGCCCGCAGAGAATTTCCCGGTTGTTGGATCCGTAGTGAACTCGCCCAGGGTGGCGTAGGTCTCGCTGAACTGGCCGAGCAGGGTGAATACGTCGCTAGTGAGCGACGCGTTGGTGAAGGTGGTGGACGAGCCCTGGCCGTAGGCCGAGCCAATCGCCACATCGGTAGAGTCTACGTCAATGATGCGCAGGGCTTGCGAACCGGCCGCCGGACCAACCACGTAGAAGGCGAATACGCTGTCTGTGGTGATTAGCCCGCTACCGGTAATGGTGCCACGCCCGAAGGAGTCAGTCCCGGAAAGTGCTGCGCCGGGAGAGATGGTCTGTTTGGTCTCAACAACCTCGGTAGCGCTGTCGTTGATGTCGTAGACGCCGGAGAGGCTGCCGCTACTGGCCGTGACGACGCCGCCGATCGCAACCGAAGAATCGGGGTTCGTGGCACTGGTGGTGTTATCAACGCCGACGGCGGCGAAGGCATAACTTCCGTTGGCGGCGGAAGTAACGGTCTGCAAGTCCAGGCTTCCGCTGGAAGTTGCCCAGCCGTCGTACTCCGCGATCAGCGCATGACTTTTGTTGACGAACTGGACGGCGAAGACTTCAGTTCCCAGTGGCGAACCCACCAGGGAATTGTTCGTGGTCAAGGTGAGTGTCCCCTGGCCGGTTGTGGAATTCACCGTCAGCGTGCCACCGGTGATGGTGTCGGGGGTCGGCTCGAGGGGAGACGTGCCGCCGTTAGCGTCGTTATAGTCCTGCTCGCCTCCGGTGACTGTCCCGTTTGAGTCGATGGTTACTGCGCCTGCAACGGCGTAGTAATTCTCGAAGCCGTTGAAGCTGTCCTCGCCGCTGGCATAGAAGACATACGTGTTCGAGGAAGTGCTGCCCGTGGTGTTGGTCTCGGCGAAGTTGACCGAGGTCAACGCACCGGACGAGGCCACCACGTTGTAAGGTCCTCCGGCTGTCGAATTTGCGGTGAAGATCTGCGAGGTGGCCTGGCCGTTCGAGCCGGTGACCTCGGTATCGGTGATTGCTGGCGGTGTGGTCGCGAATAGGCCGCTCGCGCCGGAAGCGGGAGCGGTGAAGGTCACCGAAACTCCGCTCACCGGGTTGCTATGAGCGTCGGTTACGGTCGCTACCAATGGATTGGTAAACGCGGTGCTGATAGTCGCGCTCTGTCCTCCTCCGCTGGTGGCAGTGAGGGTTTTCGCCGCGCCCGCGGTGTTGGTCTCGGCGAAGTTGACCGAAGTCAATCCCGTCGACGACGCTACCACGTTGTAGGATCCGGCCGTCGAGTTTGCGCCGAAGGTCTTCGAGGTGGCGACACCGCTGGCGTTGGTCACCTCGGTATCGGTTGCCGCTGGCGGTGTAGTCTCGAACAGGCCGCCCGCGCCGGAAGCGGGAGCGGTGAAGGTCACCGAAACTCCACTGACCGGCACGCCACCGTTCGTGACTGTCGCTACCAACGGGTTGGCAAACGGGCTGAGGATTGTCGCGCTCTGCCCTCCTCCGCTGGTGGCAGTGAGGGTTTCCCCCGAGGTGTTGGTCTCGGCGAAGTTGACCGAAGTCAATCCGCTCGACGAGGCCACCACGTTGTAAGGTCCGCCGGCCGTCGAATTTGCGGTGAAGGTCTTCGAGGTGGCGACGCCGCTGGAGTTGGTCGTCTCGGTGTCGGTTGCCGCTGGCGGTGTGGTCGCGAATAGGCCGCTCGCGCCGGAAGCCGGAGCGGTGAAGGTCACCGAAACTCCGCTGACTGGATTGCCACCGTTCGTGACTGTCGCCACCAACGGGGCGGCAAACGCGGTGTTGATGGTTGCGCTCTGTCCTCCTCCGCTGGTGGCGGTGAGGGTTCCTCCCGTACTCGCGGTGTTGGTCTCGGCGAAGTTGACTGGTGCCAACGTTCCGGACGAGGCGACCACGTTGTAAGGTCCTCCGACCGTCGAATTTGCGGTGAAGATATGTGAGGTGGCCTGGCCGTTTGCGCCGGTGACCTCGGTATCGGTTGTGGCTGGCGGTGTGGTTGCGAACGTGCCGCTCGCGCCCGAAGCGGGAGCGGTAAAGGTCACCGAAATTCCACTCACGGGATTGTTATGCGTGTCGGTTACGGTCGCTACCAACGGGAGGGCAAACGCGGTGCTGACTGGCGCGCTCTGTCCGCCTCCGCTGGTGGCACTCAGGACTGCCGCAGCGCCCGCCGTGTTGGTCTCGGTGAAGTCGACCGGTGTCAAGGTCCCGGACGTGGCCACCACATTGTAGGTTCCGGCCGTCGCAAGTGCGCCGATGACCTGCGAAGTGGCCTGGCCGTTCGCGGCGGTCACCTCGGTGTCGGTGCTTGACGGCGGTGTCGTCTGGAATATAGCGCCCGCACCGGTAGCGGGAGCGGTGAAGGTTACGGAAACTCCGCTCAGCGGATTGCCATGAGCGTCCGTGACTGTCGCTACCAGCTTGTTGGCAAACGCGGTGTCAACCTTCGTGCTTTGTCCTCCTCCGCTGGTGGCGGTGAGGTTTGCCGGTGGGGCGGCTGTGTTGGTCTCGGCGAAGTTGACCGAACTCAGTCCGGTCGACGAGGCCACTACGTTGTAAGGTCCGCCGGCTGTCGAATTGGCGGTGAGGGTCTTTGAGGTGGCGACACCGCTGGAGTTGGTCGTCTCGGTATCGGTTGTCGACGGCGGCGTGGTCCCGAACGTGCCGCTTGCGCCGGAAGCGGGAGCGGTGAAGGTGACCGAAACTCCGCTCACGGGATTGCTATGAGCGTCGGTGACGGTTGCTACCAACGGGAGGGTAAACGCGGTGCTGGTCGCCGCGCTCTGTCCCGCTCCGCTGGTGGCGGTGATGGTTGCCGCCGGGCCTGCGTTGTTGGTCTCGACGAAGAAGACCGAGGCCACTCCCGGAGACGAGGCCGCCACATTGTACCCGCCCGCCGTCGAATTTGCGGTGTAGGTCTTCGAGGTGGCTTGGCCGTTCGCGCCAGTCATCTCGGTATCGATGGTTGATGCCGGCGCAGTCGCGAATGTGCCGCTCGCGCCGGAAGCAGGAGCGGTGAAGGTCACCGAAACTCCGCTCAGCGGATTGCCACGGCTGTCCGTTACCGTCGCTACCAACGGGTTGGTAAAGGCGGCCCCGACGGTTGCGCTCTGTCCCCCTCCGCTGGTGGCAGTGAGGTTTGCCGGCGCGCCCGCCGTGTTGGTCAAAGCGAAGTCGACCGAATTCAATCCGGTCGACGAGGCCACGACGTTGTAAGGTCCGCCGGCTGTCGAGTTGGCGGTGCACATTACGGATGCGGTGCCGTTGGCCGCAGTGGTGGCAGAGGTGGCGGAAAGCACGCAACTCGCGCCTGACGCAGGAGCGCCAAAGCTCACCGAAACTCCACTCACTGGGTTGCCATGAACGTCGGTGGCTGTCGCTACCAACGGGTTAGTGAACGCGGTGCTGATTGGCGCGCTCTGTACTCCTCCGCTGGTGGCAGTGAGGGTTGTCGCCGGGCCCGCCGTGTTGGTCAAAGCGAAACTGGCTTGTGCGGTCGTGCCTGACGTAGAGGCCGTTACGGTATAGGGCCCCCCGGCCGTCGAGTTGGCCGTGCACGTGACGGACGCATTGCCGCTGGCGTTGGTGGTGGCTGTAGTAGCGGAAAGCGCGCAACTCGCGCCTGATGCAGGCGCGACGAATGTCACCGTCGCACCGCTTAACGCCGTTCCATTCGAGGTTACATTCGCCACTAAGGCCGCAGTGAAAGCGGCGCCAACCTGCGTGCTTTGGTTCGATCCGCTCGCTGCCGAGATGGCTATGGTTGGTGGCGGGGCCGCTGTGTTCGTCAAAGAGAAACTAGCTGGTGTGACCGCGCCTGACGTCGACGCCGTTACCGAATACGACCCGGTGGTCGAGTTGGCCGTGCACGTGACGGACGCGTTGCCACTGGCGTTGGTGATGGCTGTAGTAGCGGAAAGCGCGCAACTCACGCCGGATGCGGGAGCGGAGAACGTCACCGTCGCACCGTTCACCGCCGTTCCGTTTGAGGTTACATTCGCCACTAAGGGCAAAGTGAAAGCAGCGCCAACCTGCGCGCTTTGGCTCGATCCGCTGGCTGCTGTGATGGCGATGGTCGGCGCCACACTCGCCGTATTCGTTAAAGCGAAACTAGCTGATGTGGTCGCACCTGACGTTGTGGCCGTTACGTTGTAAGGTCCTCCGGCCGTCGAGTTGGCCGTGCACGTGACGGATGCGTTGCCGTTGGCATTGGTGACGGCTGTAGTAGCGGAAAGAACGCAACTCGCGCCGGATGCAGGAGCGGCGAATGTCACCGTCGCACCGCTCAACGCCGTTCCGTTTGAGGTTACATTCGCCACCAGGGGCGCGGCGAAAGCGACGCCAACCTGCGCGCTTTGGTTCGATCCGCTGCCCGCCGTGATGGCGATGGTCGGTGCCACGCTCGCCGTGTTGGTCAAAGCGAAACTAGCTGACGTGGTCGCTCCTGGCGTCGAGGCCGTCACCGAGTACGAACCGGTGGTCGAGTTGGCGGTGAATATCTGCGAGGTGGCGACGCCGCTGGAGCTGGTTGTCTCGGTATCCGTAACTGCGGGCGTCGCGGACGCAAACAGGCCGCTCGCTCCCGACGATGGAGCTGTGAAGGTTACCGAAACACCACCCGCCGGCGATCCGTTGGAAGTAACCGTTGCCGAGAGGGCGCCGAACGGGCTGCCGACCGCTGCGGTCGCGGTGTATCCGCTGTTCGCCGTGATCTTTATGACCGGCTGCGGCGCTATGTTTGAGTTCGACGAACCGCAACTGGCCAGGAAACCCATGGCCAGGCAAACCAGGGCGATGCTGAAAATGTCGGCGAAAATGCTCAGCTTAGATTTACGGATCATAGCGACTCCCCTCCTTGCGCGGCCTTCTGGCTGGCGCGTTCACGCGACTGCGGCGAGCGGGGGACGCCGTACTGGTTGCGAATCGTATACACCTGGCCGCTTGCTTTCACCGTGCGGACAATGAAGACCTGCTTGTCATTAATCGTCTTCATAACTCCGGTTACTTCTACGGGCTCTCCAGCGGCAACCGACAGAGCTCCCTTGCCTTGCAGGCCCCATTTTCCGAGACTGGCATCCACTTGGCCGGAGGCGGTATCGAGCATCAGGTGAGAACCGAAAATCATTCCAGCGGCGGATTTGGCGAGGACACTCGACACCGTGGCGGTGAGCGTAACTTCCTTGGTGATGTCGTAGAACGGGTGGGATTCGCGTTCGGATTGGGCAACGAGTGGAACAGCCAGGATCGCCAACAGCAGGCTGGCCAGTAGCCCCGCGATCAGTCGGGTGGGTTGGGTGCCGCGATTACTCATAGGTTTTCCTCAGTCTCGCCGAATGTTTGGGGGGTGGTCTGCGCGCAGCCCGGACGCTGCTTGCGGGGGAGGGGATAGAGTAATGTGTTCAAGGCGAAAATGCAACTCGAATTGGCAAGTGGGTGCTGCTCGAATGCGAATTAAGTATTCGCGGCTTGGCCTTTATTCAACGTCTTGTTGTGGGTCTTTTAGCGCGGGGTGCTGCTGACGGTCTTCTTCTTCAGCGACCGCGATCTGCTTGGATTTCCGATACACGTTCGCCACCGCCATCGTCCAGAACGGTACCAGATCGACTCCGGGCACGAGTTTGGCAAAAAACGAAGGCAGAAACTCCCAGTGCCATCCAAGGAGGTTCACCAGCAGGGCTGCGACACCGAAATCGAGTACATCATCTGCGGGCGACAAAGCGCCTTCTACGAATAATGGGAAGACAACGATTTGGAGTGCATCCGCAATGATGGCCAGCACCATGGCAGCACGAAAGCGTGAACCCGGCGAGATTGTGATCGTGTCCTGAGTCATGGCAGTGTGGCTACATTCTTATTCTAAACCGGACGGGATGACTATTTCGATGGCCTCTTCTCGTCTCGAACATACGACAGGCCGCGCTCCAACTCTGCTGTCAAATCTGTCTTGTCGGGCACCGTATGCACCGGCATGCCATCGGGCCATCGTCTGTTGCCGCGGCTTTAACGCGTTAACGCTTACCGTAACGCCAAAATCGAACCTCGAATTCCCGTGAATGCCCCGCTTCCAGACCACCTCGCGACGACAGCCATTCGTTACAATAATCGCGTCAACCATGGCCCCGATTCTTAAACTCGCATACGCTGCCCTGACGATGATGCTATGCGGTACTACGCTGTCCGGCCAGAATCAAAGCCCGTTCCCGGTGACTTCAGTGGTGAATGCGCCCACCATCGCGGGTCATCCCGTGCAACTGGATGGACAGGGAAAACTGATGCCGTGGCCGATGCCCAACGACATCGGCTATTCCTATTCGTCGCACGTCCTGACGCAGTGGACCATCCTGTGGGATCAATACAATCGTCAGCGCTTACCTTATTTCTACTGCTGTTTCGACTTTGACCGCACCACGTTCGAACTGGCGCCGGACCCGCACTGGGTGAACTCGACTGGCTATCTGCGAGCCATGATGCAGGGTTTCATCGAACGACTTTATCCCTATACTGGAGACCCGCGAACCCTGACCTTCCTGCAGGATTTCGTAGATTACGAACTGGAAAATGGACTCACGCCGGAAGGCTACGCGTGGTCGCAGGTGCCCTATGCATCAGCCAATCCGGGGGCGAAGCGCTACAGCGGCTGGAGCCAGCTGGGGGAAGACTACATCGAGCCGCACGTGGTCGGCGAAGACGGGTACGGCTATCTACGCCTCTATGAAATGACGGGCAACACCAAATATTTGCGGGCCGCGATTCGCTGTGCCGACGCTCTGGTCAAGAACTACAAGCCGGGAGATGAGAATCACTCGCCTTGGCCGGTGCGGCTATATGCACGCGACGGAAAAGCCGAAGGCGCGCCGATGGGTCCATATTCCGCGAACGTGATTGAACCCATCATGCTGTTCGATGAACTCATCCGCCTGCAGCAGGGAGACGTTGCAGATTACGCGCGAGTACGGGCGGCGGCCTGGGACTGGTTCCAGAAATATCCGCTGGCCAATAACGTCTGGGTCGGGTATTTCGAGGATGTTACGCCCAGCATGGGCAACATGAACCAGGTCATCCCGCTGGAGTTTGCCCGCTACGTTCTGCTTCATCCGGAAAAAGATCCGCAGTGGCGCGAGCACGCGCGCCAGCTCATCGAATGGGTTAAGACGACGCCCAAATGGCCGAAGTACATTGTGCACGGTGCCACGGTCACAACCGAGCAGGGCAACGGAATCGAGTTCTGCTGTAATGAGCCGAACCAATGCTGCGACAGTCACACCTCGCGGCTCGCCGCCGTCGAGGCGCTGTACTTCGCGAAGACCGGTGATGAGACTTATCGAGAGGCGGCGTTTCGTTCGTATAACTGGGTCACTTATTTTCAGGGACTTTCCCGCGACGCGCATGCACCCTTTTCAACCCAGTGGTGGTTCACCGACCAATTTGCCGACGGTCCACGAAGGCTGATGGACTCTTTCTGGGCTGTGCCGGAGTGGGCTCCGGCGCATGAATCGCATTTGCTCGGCTCCAGTTCTGTCGTCACGAAGATTAGCTACGGCAAGGGTTCGGTTACATATTCCACTTTCGATCCGCAGTCTTCCGATGTTCTTCGGCTGGATTTTGCGCCCGAATTCATTACGGCCAACGGCAAGCCTCTGGTCCGACGCAAAGACAAAGACCTCGATCAGCCCGGATTCGTGTTCGATGATGCGACTCGCGTGCTGCGCATCCGGCACGACGACGCCCGCGACATTGACATTCAGGGCAAGGGCGGAAGCATCCCACCACACTATGTTTCTTTCGATGATCCGCATCTTGCGGCTGGAACGGTGTTGCGTGGACAGTATCCTTCGGGCGTTGTCGATTGGGGCGAGGATAATTGGCGGATCAACGTGCCCGAGGGCCGGTTCGGAACTTTCAACCTTGCCCTGGCCGACGCCAAAGCAACCACGGCGCAATTCCGATTCTATTCGCCGCGCATTTTTGTGGGCGTAGATGTTTACAACGGCGCGACATCGGATGCGACGGTAACCATCCATTCTCCGGAGATTCGCGAAGTCTCGTTCACTATTAAGCCGGGGCAACTGCAGCGCCTGCGGACAGAATGGCGAGACGTGAGTTCCAGCGTCATCTTCGAGCTTAAGAATGGGGACGGTTTGCGCTTCGACAATCTGGCGTACGCGCCCGAGTGAAGCCGCCCGAATGAAACGGCCAGAACGAAGCTGCCCGCCTAAGAGCCGACGCGCGGTATCATTAGTGAGGCAGACCGCAATCACCACTTCGTCATGATAGTAAAGGCCGAGTTTACTCGCCGCCAGTTCATGGGCGATGCGCTCCGGGGCGTCGCCTCGTTGTCGCTCTTGCCCATTGTTGGATGGGCGAGCCAGCAGCGCACTTTTGCCGAGCCTGAACCCGTCCGATACCCTGGTTCGGATGATGCGCTGCTCGATGAGCTCGAGCGAGCCGCGTTTGATTTCTTCTGGAACGAGGCCGGCAACACGGGCCAGGTGAAGGATCGCGCTCTGCTGAACGCCAACGACAAACGGACGATTGCGAGTATTGCCGCGACAGGGTTCGGTCTCTCGGGGCTTTGCATTGCCGACGCGCGCGGCTACAGGAAGAAGGAAGAGATCGTAGAGCGTGTCCGCGGAACTCTGCGGTTCCTGTGGCAGAAACTTCCGCACGAGCACGGTTTCTACTACCACTTTATCGACATGAACACCGGAGAGCGGCGGTGGAAGTGCGAGATCTCATCAATCGACACTTCGCTTCTGCTCTGTGGAGTGTTGACCGCACAGCAACATTTCGCCGACTCTGAAATTCAGGACCTGGCAACCAAGATTTATGAGCGCGTGGATTGGCCATGGATGTTGAACGCCGGCAAAACGCTCTCCATGGGCTGGCACCCCGAGTCAGGATTCCTCAACGCCCGCTGGAACCAGTACTGCGAACTCATGATGATCTACCTGCTGGCCATGGGATCGCCGACGCACCCGATTCCGGCGGAAACGTGGAAGGCGTGGACGCGGCCCGCCGTAAAGTTTCACGGCCTGGAATACATCTCAGGGAATGACCCGCTGTTCACGCATCAATATTCACAGGCCTGGTTTGATTTCCGGGGAAAGCGCGACGCCTACGCTAATTATTTCGAGAATTCGGAGAAGGCAACAATCGCGCACAAGCAATTCTGCCTGTCCTTGCGCGAAGAGTTTCCCGATTACAGCGATCACCTCTGGGGCATCACGTCCTCCGACTCAGCAGCGGGCTACCAGGCCTGGGGCGGCCCACCGCGGATCGGCAATCTCGATGGCAGCGTGGTTCCATGTGCAGCGGGCGGTTCGCTGCCGTTTCTCTATCCGGACTGCATGCAGGTTCTGCGCGCGATGAAGGAGCGCTATCCCAAGGCCTGGGGACGCTACGGCTTTGTCGATGCCTTCAACCCGTTGACCAACTGGTATAACCCCGATGTGCTCGGGATCGATCTCGGAATCACGATGCTGATGGCGGAAAACCAGCGCACCGGTTTTGTCTGGAACACGTTCATGAAAAGCAAAGACGCCCAACGCGGGATGGAGCGGGCCGGGTTTCAGACGTAGACCGCAGGAAAGATCGCTCCCCACACAAATCTCGAATGCAACAAAGCTGCGGAATGAGCTATTTGTTCTTTCTTCATTGCTCATTCCGCAGCATAGCGGACGGGGAAACCATCGCTGTTGACAGCATTCGTTTCAGAAGCTGAACCGTGCTCCCAGCGTAGCCGTACGAGCACCCAATGCTCCCTGAGCCTGGCCAAAGTTTGAATTTGTAATGGTGTTCGAGATGCTGGTTGAATCGAAGTTCAGATTGTTAAAGACGTTGTATACATCAAATCGGAACTCCAGCCTGGCATTCTCGCCAAGCACGCGCATATGCGGAAAGCCAAAGCCCTTGGCCAGGGTAAGATCCAGGTCCCGATATCCCGGGCCTTTGAGCGAGTTGCGATGAACGCCGACCTCCGGAACCGCGGTTCCCGAGGCGGTGCCGTTAAAGGCGGTGTAGGTTGGCGTTGAGAAGTACGCTGCACCGCCCAGAGGATAGTTGGAACCGTTCTTGAAGGCGTCGTTGCTGGTACTGCTTCCCGCGCCGCCCAGGTAAGCCGCAGGGTAAAGGGCTGTGTAACCGCATTGTCCGCAATATAAGCTTCCGCCCGTAACGTTCACCAGGGGACTCCAGGGGAATCCAGAGTGGATATTGAAGATGCCGCTCAGTGACCATCCACCTGCGACTTTCTCGAGCCAGCCGCGCTCGCCGTGGAAGATAATCGGCTGCCACATGCCGAAAATCTTGAAGGCCCGGGTGACGTTGTAGTCGGAGGGTCCATATGCCAGGTTGGGGTCATATGGGTATAAAGGTTCGGTATAGGGGCGGGAAGTGTTGTCCATGCTCTTGGACCAGGTGAATTGAGCGTCGGCCATGAATTGGCGCGAGAAATTATGCTTCAGTTCCGCCAGCATAGCGTTGTAGTTACCGCTGCCGTTATTGTTCCAGAAATCCCCGCCGTTGATATTAGGGTTCAGCGTGTAACCCAAGGTCGAAGGAACGGCTAACGGGTTCTGATGGAGCAAGAGGTTGTGCGACAGGCTTCCCTGGTAACCCAGCGATGCCACGAAGTTGTGGCCCAGGTCGTACTCCCCCTCGAGCGAGTAGTGGTGCACACGCAGGGTCGGCAAGGTGCTGGGAAAGATGGCGACACCAGCCGCATTAGTCCCCGTGGGCAGGCCATTCGTGCCCAGCTTCAAAGTGAAGTTGGGATTCGCCGCGTAGCCAAAGGGATTGCTCGGACTCGTGGAAGCGCCGTAGATAATACCGGGATTCAGAGCGGTCGGACTGGCCATGGTCACGTATTCGCCAATGTCCAGCCCGGGATTCTCGTTGAGATTGGCGGTAAGCGCGATTTCTTCCTGGTTGTAGTTCAGACCGTAACCGCCGCGAACCACGAGCTTGTCGTGCAATCCGGTTGGGCTCCACGCAAAACCGATTTCCGGACCGAAGTTATTCTTCTGCGCGGTCCACCCGCTGTGTTGCTCAGTAACTGTCAGCCCTGTGAGATAAGCATTGCCCGCACCCGGATGGGCCACAAAGAGGTTATTCTCCTTTGAACTGAGAGGGCTGAAGTAGGACCAGCGCAGTCCCAGGTTCAGTGTCAGGTTCTTGCGCAGCTTGTAGTCATCCTGGGCGAAGAAGCCCCAAAGTCCCTCACGCTCATCCTGTCGGTAGGTCGTGGGCAAGCCGGTGGTGGGGTTGAAAGTTGTGTAGCCTTCGCGGCGCGGCGCATCGTTAAGAAAGTCCCAGAGGTTGAAGAATCCATAGCCCGGAATGCCGCAACCGAAGCAATCGTTCAGGTAGAACAACCGGGTCAGTTCGCCACCGAACTTGACCGTATGTGGTCCGATGATCTTGGTGGCGACATCCTTGAAACTGTAGGTCCACTGGTCGAGGTGGCTGCCAACATTCGGCCCAAAGCTATTGACCGAAACACTGCCGATCGAAGAATCGAGGCCGTCCGATGGTAGCCCCACCGGTGCTTGCGGGTTTGAGGTGATTTCATTCCAGCGCCATCCGGCGGCGTTCACGCGCGCTTCATTCAGTAACGTTGGAGAGAAAGTATGGTTCCAGATGGGAGAGAATGCTTCATTCACCTGGTTGTGATGGAAGATGTCCAGGGCCCGGTTACCGTTGTAGTTATCCCTTGACAGAGGAACCCAGTAGATGGCAAACCCGATTCGGTCCTTAGTGGTGACATCCGAGTCGACCCGGATATTGTACTGACCTTCGTTAAGGGTAGTCGGGTTGCTGGTTATATAGTTGGCGATATCGGCTACGGTGCCGAGGTTCTCAGGGCCGCCGCTGCCGTCGCCGCCAGTGCCCGGAGCACTCGAACTGACCCAGCCGGGATCCTGTCCAGCCACGACTTGCCCCGTCGGGAACTTTACAGGATTCAAAGGCGTGCCAATATTCAGGCCCCCGGTAACCGCGTGGCAGTTGCCGTGGACCGGATCAGTGCTGACGTCGACCAGGCCGGCATTCTGGCAAGTGACGGTATTGATGCCCGTGTTCAGGATGTTGTTGCCGGGATAGTTGACCAAGGTGGAGGCGATGGTTCCGGCAGGTGCTAAGGCATCGAACGCGGAAGTGTCAGCCCATTGGTTTCCCGGGACGTTGGTATGTTCACGGATCGTCTCGTAGCTGAAAAAGCCGAAGACTTTGTTTCTTATGATCGGGCCGCCGACACTGCCGCCGATTTGATTGAATCGGCTGGGGTCTCTCAGGTCAGTGTTACCGTTGCCGTCGAAGGGTTGATAGGCGTTCAGGCCCGGACGGTGCGCCGTAAGAAAGGCGCTGCCATGATACTCGTTGGTGCCGCTCTTGGACGTGATCTGAATCTGTGCGCCACTGAACCGGCCATCCTCGGCGTCGTAGTCGTTGGAGACAACTTTAAAGCTTTCAATGGATTCTTCTGACGGGGTGACGATAGTCGTTCCGCCCCACACCGCGCTGGTGGTGCTGATGCCGTCAATGACAACGCCATTGTTTGGAGTCTGTTGGCCGTTGGCGCTGATCGGCGCGCCGTTTTCGGTGTTGAAGATTCCCTGGTCTGCGCCCGAAGCGCCTCCGCCAGTTTCCGTGCCGGGCAGATTGTAGCCGCCTCCGCCGCTGGCCTGCGAACCATCGCCGAAAACGCCGGGAGCTAATTGCGCGAGTTTGAGGACGTCTCGCCCATACGAAGGCATGTGCTGCACCTGATTTGCCGAAACCACACCGTCAATGGTGGCAGTCTCGGTGTCGAGCAAGGGCGCTGCGGAAGCATCCACGTTTACGGTAGTCGATGCCGCGCCAATCACGAGTTGCACAGTAAGAGAGTTGGCCTGCTCGGGAATCAATTCGAGATTGTCGATGACTTTCTTCTGAAAGCCGTCCTTTTGCACTTCCAACCGGAAGCGTGCCGCGGCCAGTGCATTGAAGTTGAACACGCCCGCATCACTGCTGACTCGGACTTGTTTCTCGCCGGTTGCGGGATTCGTCAGAGTGAGGTTGGCGCCCGGAACCACTGCGCCCGTGGGATCAGTCACCACGCCCTGAATGGAGGTTCGATACTGTGCGTGGGCCATGGCCGCAAAAAGGACGATGCAGACGGCAATCGAAACGGTGCGGGCTACGGGAGAAGTGGTGCGGCTCATGATGCCCCCTGTATTGCTTAGATGTTGCTTGGAACTCAATATTCCCGCGTTCAAACGCTTACTAAAACTCTACAAAAGCGTTTTAGTAGTACCAACCGCGCTTATAGCACAGGCGATTTTCCGTAGTCAAGCGCGTTGTTTTCAGCGAGTTTCTCAGCGTAGAGCATTAACGATTTTGTTGGGAGGATTATGCGAGGATTATGCAATGTGCGGATCGAGCGCGCTGCTACTTGGCGCGACGAACGCCGTTCGCGGCGCGCCCGGTGGTTTCGCGGATCATCAGTTTGGGTTCGACCATGATCTCGCCGCCCTGTGAATCTGATCCTGGGTGCCGGATGCGGCGCAGCAGAGTCTCGGCGGCAATCCTGCCCATTTCTCGCAGGGGTTGGCGCACTGTGGTCAGCGCTGGATTCTGGTAAGCAGCGCTCTGAATGTCGTCGAAGCCGACCACGGAAACTTCGTCGGGAACACGCAACTTGGCCTCGCGCAGCGCGCGGATGGCGCCCATCGCTGAAATGTCGTTAAAGGCAAACAAAGCGGTAAAAGGCTGGTGCGACGCCAGCAACTTCCGGGTGGCCTCGTACCCAAGCTCGGGAGAAGGAGAGTCGCCTTGGAGTTGAGAAATGAGAGCAGGGGAAATCGGCAGGCTCAGTTGGCGGGCTGCCTTCTCGATGTTGGCCCATCGAACTTCGGTATCGGAGCTAAACTCCTGCCCCTGGATGAAAGCGATCTGGCGATGACCAAGCTGCCAGAGATGTTTAAGCGCAATTTCCGCGGCGCGCACGTGGTCCAGAACGATGTTGGTGACGCCCTTCACCTGGTTGTGTCCCGACACGGTGACCACGGGCACGGAAAGTGAAAGAGTCCACGGAGTGTCGACCGCGATCAAGCCGTCGACCGACCGCTCCAGAAAAAGTCTGGGGTATTCATCAATCAGATCGGCGCGGTGGCGATGGCTTACTACGAAGTAGAAGTATCCCTCCTGCAAAAGATGGTCTTCCACGCCGCTCATGACCGAAGCCGAGTAGCCATCGCTGACTTCGGGAACGATGACTCCGATGGTGAAGCTGCGCTGGGCGCGCAGCGATCGGGCGAAAAAGTTTGGACGGTACTTGTATTTGCTGGCGGCGGCAAGAACCCGGTCTTTGGTTTCCTGGGGGATGGTGTCCGCGACCGGCGAGCGATTGATGACCAGCGACACCGTGGCGGGCGAAAGTCCAAGACGCTCCGCCAGTTCTTTCAGGCTCACCGGCTTGGGCCCCATGCGCAGGGTCTTGCCAGCGCCTTTGCCCTTCTTTTTTGTCGCCACGCTGCGCAGTCTCGCACAAACCGAATCGGGGTAGCAAGCAGATGTTTGCGGGATGACGCGTAACACTCAGACGCAATACTTATTGACATTGCGAGGAAAAACGTTTTTCATACACTGCGAGAACGCTCTACTAACCCGATTTAGTACGTAGTGCGACCCTGGGCCCGACGGAGGTATCACCCCATGCCACTCTCAGCGACCAACCGGATCGCCGTTCGCTGGCCTCATCGCAGAAGTCGATTGAGTTTGGCATGCACGATTTTACGCGCGCTCACCTGCGCCCGAATCTGCGTGGTCCTAAGTTGCGTGCTCCCAATCGTAGGCGCGTTCGCTCAGACTACATCCAGCAGACTGTCGCCGGGACAAGCGCACGGCGTTGCGGACCCCAGTCTCGACGCCCGAGTGGAATCCATCTTGAAACGCATGACGGTGGAAGAAAAAGTCGGACAATTGGTGCAGTATTCCGCTGGCCAACCCACCGGGCCCGGAACCGGCAGGACCGACTATGACGACATGATTGCCCGGGGACAGATTGGCTCTCTGTTCAACGTGGTCGACCCGCACGAGATTAACAAGTACCAGAAAATCGCGATGGAGAAAGCGCGGCTGCACATTCCCATTCTTTTCGGGCTCGACGTCATCCACGGATTCAAGACGGAGTTTCCGATTCCACTGGGACTGACTTCGACCTGGGATCCTTCGATCGTAGAGAAAGCATCGCGCGTAGCTGCCATGGAGGCGTCCGCCGACGGCATCCGCTGGACATTTTCTCCCATGGTCGACATTGCGCGGGATGCGCGCTGGGGGCGCATGGCGGAAGGCGCGGGTGAGGATCCTTTTCTTGGATCGGCGATGGCCGCTGCTTACGTGCGGGGTTATCAGGGTTCGACTCTGGATGCGCCGGACAGCATTGCGGCGTGTGTCAAGCACTATGTTGGTTACGGAGCGGCCGAGGCGGGGCGCGACTACAACACCACTGAAATTTCTGAACATACGTTGCGTCAGTTCTACCTGCCGCCATTTCACGCCGCGGTCGAAGCGGGGACGGCCTCGCTGATGAGCGCCTTCAATTCTTTGAACGGCGTGCCCTCGACGGCCAATCCTTTTACCTTGAAGCAACTTCTGCGAAGCGAGTGGGGATTTCGCGGACTGGTGGTCAGCGACTGGAACGCCATCGGCGAACTGATTCCGCACGGCATCGCGACCGATGGCGCAACGGCGGCACGCAAAGCCTTTCTGGCCGGTGTGGATATGGACATGGTGAGCAGTTCTTACCACGACAACCTGCAACAGATCGTGAGTTCAGGTCAGGCGACGCAAGCCGAATTAGACGAAGCAGTTCGGCATGTGCTTCGCGTCAAACTGGCTCTCGGCTTGTTCGAACATCCGTTTGTCGACGAAGCGGGTGCGACGAGGGCGCTCTATCATCCGGAGAGCATCGCGCTGGCCCAGAACGCGGCCGAACAATCATTCGTGCTGCTGAAGAATTCAAACGGTCCCGACGGAAAACCGCTGCTTCCGCTGGCGAGTGGACTCCAGAACCTCGCCGTAATCGGGCCGCTCGCCTACGATTCGTCGTATCCAAATGGAGCGCCTGAAGGAGCTGGCCCGCGCATCTCGCTACCTGCAGCGCTGGCGCAACGAGTTGGCGACGACCACGTTCTTCGCTTCAAAGGAGCCGGCATTCTTGATGGCACCGACGAGCAGATTGCAGCCGCCGTGGCTGGTGCGCAAAAGGCCGATCTGGTTATTCTGGCGCTGGGGGAAAGCCCCGAGATGAGCGGAGAGGCGGCGTCGCGCGCGCATCTGGGACTTCCGGGCCGGCAGCAGGAATTGCTGGAAGCTGTAGTCCGGACCGGCAAGCCGGTAGTCCTGATTCTGTTCAGCGGACGACCGTTGACCGTGCCTTGGGCATTTGAGCATGTGCCGGCAGTCATTGCGGCCTGGCTTCCGGGGATGGCCGGCGGACCTGCCCTGGCGCGGACGCTGTTCGGCGAAACGAATCCCAGCGGGAAATTGGTAGTCAGTTGGCCGCGCAGCGTGGGGCAGGAGCCCCTCTATTACAATGCGCTCAACACCGGGCGCCCTCCCGGTGATACTGACCTGACCGGTCCACCGACCGACATTGCCAGCCGATACGTGTCGCGCTATATCGACGAACAGAACACTCCGCAATTTCCTTTTGGCTACGGAGGTTCGTACACGACCTTCGTTTACGGAGCTACTACGATCAGCGTGCGGCGCTTGAGTGCTGCAGCACTCAATAAAGGTTTAACCGCCGGAGTGGATGGAACTCCGGCCATGAGCGTCGAGACCGAAGTGGCCAATACTGGATCGCGAACCGGCGAAGAAGTTGTGCAGCTCTACATTCAGCTGCGGGGAACGAGCGTTGCCGAACCGGTCCGCATGCTGGAGGGATTTCAGACTGTCTCTATAGCTCCGGGCGAAACAAAAAAAGTGAGGTTTGAATTAAAGGCGGAGGCTTTTGCGATCTGGAACGACCGCAATGAATTCGCCGCCGAACCCGCCAAGGTAAAGGTTTGGATCAGTCCTGATTCCGCGCGTGGTTCGGCTGCAGAAGCGGAGATCGTGCCGTGAGCTTGGCGCGAAGCCGGCTCTACGATCGCAATCTTTGAGATCTCTCCGATTGGCGGATCAGCCAGAGAAAGATCAATCGGGAAAGAGCGTTACCGAACCAATCCACAAATCCGCAATGGATTTAAGATTTGGCTTGTAAGTGCGGGTGACGGTGTACTCCTGCCCGCCTTTCATCTGCAGACCGTACTCCCCGGTCGGACGTGCCCATATCTCTTCAACAAAACACTTGTTTACCAATACCGAGCGATGAATTCGAATGAATCCATAGGGTTCGAGCTGTCTTTCCACCGCCGAGATCGACCCGCGCAGTGAATAGGAGTTCGCCTCCTTCCGGATTAACACACTGTTGCCCTTGGCCTCGACAGCGAGCGCATCCCCAAGCCGAACGAAGCAAATCCTCCCATTTAGTTTCACGGCCATGCGGGGAGATGGTCCATCCGCTGCCGCCGGCAATCGTCGGGAGGCTTCCATCAAAGTACTGGGATGCTTCCTTGCGACCAGCGGATGCTTGGGTGGGGAAATCCTTCGAAATCAGCGGGCCGCTATCTGTTAACAGGCCAAAGTGTCGCCGTCATGTTTAAGCGGAGTTAGCGTGGGCATGCAGGTCGCAAACAGGTTTACCCCTTCGTGCCTCAGTTCGCGCCCAGGCATCGAACGGTGCTTTCGTAGGTTCAACTTTGATCTTGGAGTGGTCGTACGGCAATGACCCACTTTCTTGATTTTCGACCCGATCATTTATGACTGTGCCATAAGGTGGCTCCCCGCCTCTTGCAGGATTCAGTAGGGAAATTCACTTTCTTGTAGGTGCCGGCCCTGAAGGGCTGCGCAGATCACTGAGAGGGCATTACAACAGAAATCCAAATCGCGTCAGTCCGTTCTCTATCAAATGTACGGCTGCACCTTCCTTCTGTGTTCCGTAATTCGGGCGAAACAAAACCAAAACAGCCAATACAGATGGTCATGCAAATGCTGTTGTGAGTTTCGATATTGGAGGAAGAACATGCGATCGAACATCATAAACAGACTGTTTGTTTTGACTGCAGTAGTGACCTTGTTGTGTACCGGTAGTTTGTTTGCGCAGAGCACGGTGAACGGCACGATCAACGGAACCGTGATGGACTCAAGCGGCGCGGTGCTTCCCGGCGTGTCCGTAGCCTTGAAGAGCCTGGACAAAGGTTTCACCCAAGAGACCAAGACGAACGCTCAGGGTGGCTATCAGTTTCCGTTGCTGGAGCCGGGCACGTATTCGCTAACCATGTCGGCCACCGGGTTCAAGACAACCGCTGCGACCACTACAGTCAGCGTCGGTGCAACCGCCATTCTGAACGCGAAGCTTGAAGTCGGGGCTCAAGGAACGACCGTAGAGGTCTCCGGGGAATCACCTCTTCTACAGACAGAGACCGCCGAAGTCTCGACGACATTTAACGCACGCGAGATATCGGAAGTTCCAAATCCGGGCAATGATCTGACCTTTGTGGCGCAGACGGCTGCGGGATCGGTCATGAATACGGGCATGGGAATGGGCAACTTCTCCAGCTTTGGCGTCTCGGCGACCTCCAACCTGTTCACCCTGGACGGAATGTATGACAACGATCCTTTTCTGAACGTAAACAACTCGGGCGCTACGAATTTGACTCTGGGTAATAATGAGGTGCAGGAAGCGACGGTCGTAACCAATGGCTACTCCGGTCAGTATGGCGGATTTGCCGGTGCGAACGTGAACTACATCACCAAGTCCGGCTCCAATAACTGGCACGGCAACGCCAACTATTTCTGGGATGGCCGGGCTATGAACGCCAACAACTTCTTTAACGTCGGCGGCGGCGCACCCCGTCCTTTTGTCAACGCCAACCAATACGCCGCATCGTTTGGCGGACCGATCAAGAAAGACAGAGCGTTTTTCTTCTGGAACTATGAAGGTTTGCGGGTCATTCTGCCCACGAGCGGACAAGTTCAGGTTCCCGATCCGGTATTCGAGGGTGCCGTCATTGACAATCTGAACGCCGCAGCCACCGGCTTGAGCCAGTCCGTGCCGTTCTACCAGCAGATGTTTAACCTGTACAACAACGCCATCGGCGTCTCCCGCGCGGTGAAGGGAGTTCCCAACGCTACGGATACCACCGGGTGTGTGGGAAGCACGTTTACCGATCCCACGACGGGGGACTCGTTTGGTGGCACCGGGTTGCCGTGCGCTGATTCCTATCGCGGCACGGCGCCGAACTTCACGCATGAGTTCCTCACTTCGGGCCGGTTTGATTTCAACGTCACCAATAACGACAAAGTGTTTGTGCGCCTGCAGGAAGACAAAGGCGTTCAGGCGACATTCACCGACCAGATCAACTCCGCTTTCAATGCGGTCAGCACCCAGCCCGAATATCAAGGGCAGATTAGCTGGAACCGGGCTTTTGGCGCGAAGGCCGCCAACAACCTGGTTCTCTCGGACCAGTATTACAGCGCAATTTTCACCACCGCCAACTTTGCCCAGTCGATCTCAGTCTTGCCGACCACGGTCACACTTGGCGACGGGTCGTTCACGACTTTGGGCGGCGATGACTTTTTCTGGCCGCAGGGTCGCAACGTTACTGGCTACCAGCTCGTGGACGACTATTCCTACAGCCTGGGTAACGCCCACACTTTGAAACTGGGCTTGTACTTCCACCGCAACCTGGTCAGCGATCATGACTACGGCCCATTCTCCACCGGCCTCGCCCTTCCGCTCAATATCAGCGGCTTCTATTCTGGACAGGCGCTCATGTTCGAGCAGAATTTCCCCACTGCGCAAGAGCAAAACATCAAGCTGTATCAACTGGGGTGGTACTTGCAGGACGAGTGGAAGGTGAGACCGGATCTGAAGCTTACGCTGGCTCTGCGCGCCGACCACAACTCCATTCCTAGCTGTCAGACGGACTGTTTTGCGAAGCTCGCAGGGACGTTTGCCAGCATCGACCACAACGTCAACACACCCTACGATCAAGTGATCCAGACAGGTGTGGGGCAGGCCATCCCCTCATTTACGACCATTGCATGGCAACCGCGCTTTGGTTTCACTTGGGCGCCACCCGTCTTGAAGAACACAGTGATTCGCGGCGGCATTGGCCTGTTCATGGATACGTTCCCCGGTCAGATTGCGGACAGTCTGTCGAGCAACACGCCAGTGCTCAATGCGTTTGTGGAGAACATTTTCGGCAACCTGTCGCCGCAACAAGTTGCCAACGGCGGCAACATCTTCAGCGCTGCGGCTGCATCAAACGCCGCGTTGAACTCGGGTTTCAGCAGTGGCGGGACCCTCGCCTCGATCACGGCCGCCGTGGCTGCGGCAGGGGCCAGCTTCGCTCCTCCGGGATTTAACAATGTAACCTCGATCAGCGCTCCCGAGTACTGGGAATGGAACTTCGAGGTACAGCACGCGATCGGCCGCAACACCTCGCTGATCGTCAACTACGTCGGCAATCACGGCTTCCACGAAACCGCGTTTGAAAACAATCAGAATGCTTTCTGCCCGACATCCACATGCCCGAACGGCTTCATCGGTCTGCCCACAACTCAACCCGATCAGCGCTTCGGAACGGTTACACAAATCGAGACTGCGGCGGTTTCCAATTACAACGGCTTGACGGTTACGGCACAGCACCGCTTCGCTCAAGGGCTGCAGCTTCAGGCGAACTACACCTGGAGCCACGCACTGGACGAAATCTCCAACGGAGGTTTCAATGCGTTCATCGCCAACAACGGCAGCATCGGGCGAGTTGGCAGCCTGCTCAACCCAATCAACGACAACAACATTCGCCAATACAACTACGGCAATGCCGACTACGACACGCGGCACTACGTGAGCATGAACTACGTTTACGAAGTGCCCAAAGGTCCAACCGCGTTGTTGAAGGGCTGGCAGCTTTCCGGAACACTCTTTGCCCGCTCCGGCTTGCCCTACACAGTGGTTAATACGGGCGCTTCGAATGTCCTGGGCAGCGATGGCTACGGAGCCGCGGTCTATGCAAACTACGGTTCACAATCAAAGCCAGTTTGCAACAGCCCGAGCAGCGTCTCGTCCGGGCCTTGCCTGTCGTCCGCGCTCTTCCCGGACTTCGTGGCGGGTGAGGCGATTATTCCAGGATCAAATCCGCCGACGCCGTATGGTTCTGGCATGGCCCAACTCGGCGAGATTCCCGGATATGTCGGGGGAACCGAGACTCAGCGCCGCAACCAGTTCTTCGGGCCTCATTACTTCGACACGGACATGACCGTGATGAAGTACACCAACATCCCGCACATGGAGACGGCGAAGCTGGGAGTCGGGGTGCAATTCTTCAACCTATTCAATCACCCGAACTTTGAAGGGCCGGTGAACGACATCAACAACGGGAACTTCGGCCATATTCTGGACACCGTGAACACCCCCACCAGCATTTTGGGGTCGTTTCTGGGCGGCGATGCTTCACCGCGGTTGATCCAGTTGACGGTGAAGTTCAACTTCTAGTCCGCAAGGAGCAAATACTGTCGCTGGCGGAGGTATAGACAACGAAAAGGTAGACTTCGGCACTCTCCCAGCTTTCGAAGGCGATCCGTACTGGATCGCCCTCGATCGCGGGGAGAGTCCTTTTGCTCCAGAGTCTCTTTGACTAAACAATCGTCCAAGTCAAACATTGTTCCCAGCCGACGCATCCCTCCGCAATACAATCTTCGCGATGAGGCCGAGAGTCCACACCATGTGTACCATCAACCCAAAGAAATCTCTGGCGCTTGCATTCATGTTTTCTTTAGCGTTCTGCTCTGCCATTCCGGCACTTGGGCAAATGGATCTGAAGGTGTATCGCGCTCCCGATTTCGGCGCCGATGACGTGTGGCTCGACCAGGGCGCGCCGGTTCCGCATCATATCGCCGACTACCGTGGCTATGTCGTGCTCGTCGATTTCTGGGAGTACACCTGCATCAACTGCATCCGCGACTTTGGCGTGGTGAAGCGCTGGTATGGCAAATATCACCAGTACGGCCTGGACGTGATCGGGGTGCACTACGGAGAATTTGATTTTGGATTCAACGTGGACAACGTGCGCGCCGCCGCGCAACGCTTCCGTCTGCCCTGGCCCGTGGTTGCCGATCAGAAAGGCTCAACCTGGAAGGCATTCGCGTCCAACGGCTGGCCCAACCGTTATCTCGTGGATCCGCAGGGCAATGTGGTCATGAAGGTCTTCGGCGAATCTAACAACCGTGAACTCGAAGCAAAGATCCGCGATCTGCTGGCGGTGGCGTATCCCGAGGTAATGAAGATCGACGCCGACCCCGATGAGGACGACTTGAAGGCGTCATGCGGCGTCCCGACGCAGGAGACCTTTGTCGGAGAAATCTACGGACGCAGCGCGGTCGAAGATATGTCTGGGCACCACGCCGGCGACGAGGCCGACTTCCAGCCTCCGCACTCGCCTCCCGATGGCGGAGTGATGCTGGTGGGCCGTTGGCGAGTCGAACGCGACGGCGTAATTTCAGAAGGACACGGCGCGGCCGCCGAGTTGCGCTATCACGGGCGTTCACTCTACAGCGTTCTCAGCCTCCTCAAAGATGCGAAACCAATCCGCGTCAACCTCTTTCAGGATGGCTTGCCAATGCCGAAGGAAGGCGGGGGCGCGGACGTGAAGTTCGACGCCAAGGGCGCTTACATTGACGTCACAGACGCGCGCATGTACTACCTGGTGCGTAGTCCTGCCTTCACCGCACACCTCATCTCACTGCAGCCAGAAGGTTCTGGTCTCGGCCTGCATTCGTTCACCTTCGGCAACAACTGCCAGCTTGCAGATAGTCCATAGCGCGATTCGGATTGTCTTCGCGCTTGCCTTGTCCTCGCCGCTAAAAGGCTTCGAATCTGTCTTGCTACTGCGATGTGGTTTTCCGAGAGTTGTCGTCGCCTTGTGGGCCACCGCGCTTAAGCTATAATCGCTCGCCTGGAGCGCTGCTTGATTCGAGAAACGACGATTCGACACACGATGCTCGCGCTGTTGGTAGGAGGCTATGTGCTCACAACCGCAACCGTGAGCCAGGCCCAGTCCAAGCGCTTCTCGCTGAATGCGGAGCAAGCCCAAGCTGAGACCGTTCATTTTCTCGAAGACCTTGTACGGATTGATACCCAGGATCCTCCTGGCGACGAGTCGAAGGTTGCGCACTATCTTGAAGGCGTGCTGAAGAGCGAGGGAATCGAATCGGAAATCCTTGAGCCCGTGGCCGGCCGCGCCACTATTGTTGCGCGGCTCAAGGGCAACGGAAAGAAACGCCCATTGTTGCTCATGGCACACGAGGATGTTGTTCCTGTCGATCGCTCCCACTGGACGGTCGAGCCGTTTGCCGGAATCGAGCGCGACGGTGTGATCTACGGTCGCGGCGCGTCCGATGACAAGGCGATGGTGGCCGCCAATCTGGAAGTCCTCCTGCAATTGAAGCGCATGAAGGTGCCGCTTGATCGAGACATTATTTTCCTGTCCGAAGCCAGCGAGGAAATGTCTTCTGCCGCCGGCATGGCCACCATCGTCGATCGCTATTGGGACGAGATTGACTGTGAGTTCGCTCTCAACGAAGGTGGCGGATCACTGGTCGAGAACGGGAAGGTAAAATATTTCAGCGTCGCAACCTCTGAGAAACTTCCGAGAGGATTACGCCTGGAAGCTAGCGGCAGCAGCGGACACGGGTCGGTGCCCAGAGTCGACAACGCAGTCGTTCACCTCGCCGCTGCCGTTGCGAAAGCTGGAACCTGGGATACTCCTGCTCGTCTCAATGAAACCACGAGCGCATTTTTCGAGCGCCTGGCCGCGATTTCAGCACCCGAAGAAGCGGCGTGGTATCGAAATATTCTGGACCCAAAGGTACAAGAGGAACTGAAGCACAAGAAGCCTCAGTTTTACTCGATGGTGCGAACGTCGGTCGTGCCCACCATGCTCAAGGCAGGCTACAAATCCAATGTCATCCCGCCGACTGCGGAGGCGACGCTCGACGTCCGGGCCCTGCCCGACGAAGACCTGAGAAAATTTCGCGAGATGCTGGTGCAGATCATCAACGATCCGCAAGTAAAAGTCGTCGCCGAAGATACTTCGCTTTCCATGCCGGCGTCGGCTCCCAGCAAGTTAGGCACGGAAATGTTTGCCGCGCTGGAGCAAGCGCAGAAGGAAGTCAGTCCGGAGTCCATTACATTGCCCACCATGACAACAGGGGCCACGGATTCCTCATTCCTCCGAACCAAAGGTGTTCAGGCCTACGGGATCAGCGTGCCCAGGACCGAAGACGAGAGTCGGGGTGTACACGGCAATGACGAGCGCATTGAGACGAAGCAACTCGGGTTATTCGTGCGCTATCTGTTCGCGGCAGTCACCGGGGTTGCGACGCCGTAGGGTGCTCTCAAATACAACGTTCAAGTTAACAGCCGATTAGGTGTGACCCGAAGACAGGGAGTACTGTGTTGTCGATCAGGTTTGCTGGTGAATTGAAGCGGAGGGAATTTATGTCAGTCCAGAATGCCTCGAAACTTTTATTGGTGGGAGCACTCATCGCCTCTGCGACTTGTGCCCCCACGGCGGCGCAGACGTCTTTGTTGAACGAGGCTTTGCTGGATGTGGCCGCAGCAACAGCGACCTCGAGCGAGACTACATCTGGATATAACCAGCCACCGAAAAACATTCTGGACGTCATGCGCGCACCCTCGCCTCCAGAGCCCGAGGTGAGTCCGACACACGACTCGATTCTCTTGGTGTCGTGGCAGGAGTACCCGTCGATTTCGCGGGTTGCGACGCCTTTCCTCCGCCTGGCAGGCGTGCGCGTGGAGCCTAAAAATCACAGCAAGCACGACACTCCGGGAGGCTATGGCATTACCCCGTGCGCCACGGGATTCGAGCTGGTGCACATCGCCGGTGGCGCTCAAATTCATGTCGCGCTTCCAGCAGGCGCATGTCCGGGCGAGCCCATGTGGGCCGCAGACGGAAAACGATTCGCGTTCGTGAACATCGCTCTAGAGTCGGTCGAACTCTGGATCGGCGACGCCAAGACCGGCGAAGTACATAAAATCACGGGAGCCCGTCTCAACCCCATGTTCGACGACGAGATGAAATGGATGCCCGACCAGAAGACGCTTCTGGTCAAACTGCTGCCCAGCGGAATGGGCGCGCCGCCGCCCGAACCAGTCGTACCGATTGGTCCCAGCATCCAGGAGACGGAGGGCCAAAAAGGAGAGAGCAGCACCTACGAAAATCGCGACACGCTCAACAACAAGCACGACGAAGATGTCTTCGATTACTTCGCAACGTCGCAACTCGCATTGGTCGATACCGCCACCGCGGCGATCACGCCCATTGGAAAGCCGGCAAATTACGAATCAATTGATCCCGCGCCGGACGGGCAGCACATACTCGTCACCGCGATCCACAAGCCCTACTCTTACGTCACCACCTACGATCGCTTTCCGAAGGAAGTCGAAGTCTGGGACATATCACAGCGCTCCCACGTTGCTGGTCACACCATAGCATCGCTTCCACTGGCGGATCGCGTTCCCATCCACGGCGTTCCGGTAGGTCCGCGCGATTTCTCCTGGCGTCCAACCGATCCGGCAACGATCGTCTGGGCTGAGGCTCTGGATGGCGGCGACTGGAATGTGAATGTTCCGGCTCGAGACAAGATCATGCTTCTGAAGGCGCCGTTCAGTTCTCCCGCCGCGGAGGTCGCCCGCACCGAGCAGCGCTACGACGGCTTCGATTGGAGCGAACAGGCGAGCACGGCTTTGCTGAGTCAGTACGATAACAATCGGCACTGGAGAAAAAGTTTCATCATCGACGTCGATGCTCCGCAACAAAAGCCGCGCTTGCTTTGGGATCTCTCGACCGATGAGAAGTACAAGAATCCCGGCTACCCCGTGAGACGCCAGCTGGCGAACGGATCCTGGGTGGTTCGGCAGGATGGAGATTCGATCTACCTTGCAGGTGTAGGCGCATCGCCTGACGGGAATCGGCCATTCCTCGATCGGCTTAATCTCAACACTCTGAAATCCGAGCGCCTCTTTCGCTGCGACAAGACTTCTTTAGAACGATTTCTTACCTTCACCGGAGCGGACACGCGTACCTTTCTCACCTGGCATCAATCGCCGACCGACCCGCCGAATGCGTTTACTCGGACGCTGGGCAAATCCGTCGAAGATGTCCCCGCCGGAGAAGCGATTTTTGCTTCCACAAGCGTCGCGATCACCCACATTCCCGATCCGACGCCCGTGGTGCGGGAGATCAAGAAGCGCTTGGTCAAATACAAGCGCGCTGACGGACTCGACTTGTCGTTCACACTCTACACGCCGCCCGGCTATCAAGAGGGCACACGTGTGCCCACGATTCTCTATGCGTATCCTCTTGACTATGCCGACGCTGCGACCGCCGGCCAGGTTTCCGGCTCCCAGGAAACCTTCACGCAGCTGTATGAATACCGTCTACTGCTCCTGGGCGGCTACGCGATCATCGACAACACTTCGTTTCCCATCATCGGCGATCCGAAGAAAGCCTACGATACGTATCTGGAACAGCTGGTCGCCGATGCCAAGGCCGCAGTCGATGAAGCGGTGCGACTTGGCGTGGCCGACCCCAACCGCATTGGAGTCACCGGACACAGCCACGGCGCTTTAATGACCGCAAACCTGATAGCCCATTCTGATTTGTTCCGTGCCGGAGTGGCTACCAGCGGCTCTTATAACAAAACGCTCACGCCTTTCGGTTTCCAGAGCGAGAGGCGGTCGGTATGGGAGGCGACCGATGTCTATCTGAAAGTCTCTCCATTTTTCTTCGCTGACAAAATCAAGATACCGCTACTTATCATGCACGGCGCGGAAGACGCGAATCCCGGTACGACGCCAATTCAAGCCAGCAAGCTCTACGAAGCCATTCGCGGCAACGGCGGTACCGCTCGCCTGGTGCTGCTGCCGCACGAGCCGCACTGGTATACCGCCATGGAGTCGAACGAACAACTGGTTTACGAGATGCTGCGCTGGTTCGATAAATACGTGAAGAACGCGCCGCCGCCCCAGACCGGAACCCGTTAGTCTGCGGCGGTGAGGTGTGAGGTTAGTCGCGCCCTCAAGCAACCGTCCCTTTCGCGGCCGTTTGGCTTGGCGCCTCGCACACGAGCACCTGGTTGATCACCAGCCAGTACAGTCCAACGGTCTTGATGGTTTCCCGGAACTGATCGAAGTCAACGGGTTTTTGGATGTAGCTATTGACCCCCAGTCCGTAGCCCTTGACCAGGTCGCGTTCTTCTTTCGACGAGGTCAGAATCACCACGGGAATATTCTTGGTGCGCTCATCCGCTTTAATCCGCCTGAGAACTTCCATCCCGTCCACTTTGGGCAGCTTCAGATCCATCAGAATGAGCTTTAAGCTCTCCAACGACCGTTCGTCCTGAGTGCTATCAGGCAAGAGGAACTCCAAGGCCTCCTCGCCATCGCGAACGACGCGAATGTGGTTGGCCAGGTTTTCTTTGCGCAGGGTGTGCAACGTCAATTCCACATCGTCCGGATTGTCTTCCACCAGCAAAATCTCGATCGGTCGTTCGGTCATGTTTGCTCTCCTGCGATGGCCGCTCTGGCCTCGAGTTCCTCCTTCTCGGAGCTTGCGAAAGAACCTCCGAGAGTGAAGTAAAACGTTGCTCCCTTATCTAACTGGGCTTCGGCCCAGATGCGGCCACCGTGCTTCTGCACGATGCGCTGGGCCGTCGCCAGGCCCACCCCTGTGCCTTCGAAGTCTTCGGCGCGGTGCAGACGCTGGAACACGCCAAATAATTTATTGGCATATTTCATGCTGAACCCCACTCCGTTGTCGCGAACGAAGATCACCGGGCGGCCGTTTTCCTGATTTTGGCCAACCTCGATCTGTCCAATCTCGATCACGGCAGGGGAGCGGGGACGCGAATATTTCAGAGCGTTGCCGATTAGATTCTGAAAAACCTGGCGGATCAACGAGGGATCGCATTCCACGTCGTGCAACTCCCCCACCTTCCATTCAATCCGCCGGCCCGCGCACTCGGGCGCCAGTTCTTCGATCACTTCATCCACGGTCGACTTCAGTCCCGCGGTCCGCAAAATCAAGTCACGGCGGCCCAGCCGTGCCAGGCTCAGCAGGTCATCCACCAGTTGGCCCATGCGCCGTGTGCCGTCCTGAATACGCTGCAAATGATGCTGCGCCTCTGGCGGGAGACTGGAGCCATATTCCTCGCTCAGGATCTTCGAGAACCCGCTGATGTGGCGCAACGGGGCCCGCAGATCGTGCGACACCGAGTAAGTAAAAGCCTCCAGCTCTTGATTGGCAGCTTGCAACTGGGCGGTGCGCTCGACCACGCGCGCTTCCAGTTCTTCGTTCAGATTGCGAATTTCCTGTTCGTCCTTTTTTCTTTGTGTGATATCACGAAAGGCGATGACCCCGCCCCGGGCTATGCCATCTTTGTCTTGGAGCGGGTTGGCGCTGGTTTCGATCCATACTCCGGCATCGAGTTTCGTGTTGCGCACATACATTTCCGCAGTGCAGGCCCGGCCCTGAATGGCGAGCAGCAGAGGGTTTTGCTCGGGCGGGAAAAGTGTCACCGTATCGGGGAGATACACTCCGTAGTGTTCGCTCCAGTGCTCGGGTGGAATGTTCTCCGCGCCCCGGCCAACGATCCTGGTGGCGGCGGGATTCCAAAGCAAGAATTTCCCCGTCTCGTCAGCCACCACCAATCCCTCGGAGATGCTGTTCAGAACGGACTGCAGCATAAGGGACTGCGTCTCGAGCGCGCGCTCGGACCGCTGCAATTCCTCCGTTTGCAGAGTGCGCGCCGCTTCCGCCTGCTTGCGTTCGGTGATGTCTTCGACAATTCCGAATATATAAGTCGCATCACCGGACGGCTCACGGTAGTGGTTGCCGCATGCCCAAATCCATCGAGTTTCCCCGTCCAAGCGAGTGATTCTGCACTCAAAGTCCCATTTCCTGCCTTGGCTTATGCAGCTCTGGAAATCCTCGCGTACCCTTTCCCGATCGTCCGGATAGACGTGGCGAAGGAAAATATCAAAGCTCCACTCCGGCAAAGGCGAGTGGTAGCCAAAAATTTCGTCGTGCAAGAAAGAGCGGGTGGCTTGGAGCGTTGTGAGGTTGAGCCCCCAGTCCCCGAGCTTCGCAGTTTCCAGGGCAAATTTTCTTCTTGCGTCACTCTGGCGCAAAGCCGCTTCCGCGCGGTTGCGCGCAGTAATGTCGCGGGCAATTTTAGAAGCACCGACAATCGCGCTGCTGCTGTCCTTTACTGGCGAGATCGTGGAGGAGATGTCGATTCGAGCGCCATCTTTCCGCACGCGAACGGTCTCGAAGTGTTCGACGCTCTCACCCCGTCGGATGCGGGCAAGAATGTCAGCTTCCTCGTTCGCGCGTTCCGGCGGGAACAGCATCAGCATCGGTTTGCCCATGACCTCCGCTGCCGAGTAGCCGAACACCTTCTCAGCTCCGCGATTCCAGGCGTTGATGATGCCGTTGAGGTCTTTGCTAATGATGGCGTCATCGGAAGAGTCGACGACGGCCGCCAGGTGTTCCCGCATTTCTTCCACCCGCTTGCGCTCCGTGATATCCGCGCGGATCGCCATGTACTGGCGGGGCTTGCCATCGGACTCGAGGAAAGGAACAACGGTCGTATCGACCCAGTAGAGCGAACCATCCTTAGCGCGATTGCAGATTTCGCCCCGCCACACCTCACCGTTGGCGATGGCGTGATACATCTGCTGGAAAAACTCCCTGGAGTGGTGGCCAGAGTTGAGAATGCGGTGGTTCTGGCCGATCAGTTCCTGTTTCGAATACTGACTGATGGCGCAGAATTTCTGGTTGACGTAGATGATCGTCCCCTGCACGTCGGTGATCGCGACAATGGCGTGCTGGTCGAGAGCGAATCGTTGATCCGCCAGATCCTTGAGAGTTCGCGCATTGATGCCGGAGGTTTCCTTCAGAGCCTCCTCCAGCTTCCGTTGCTCCGCGTCGTTGCGGTCAACGACTACGGCAGCCCAGCCGACAGCACCAGCCAGCAAAGACATCGTGACCAGCGAGGAGAGAATCACAACACTCCACTCCGAGTAAAGCCCGGTAGCAGTGATCTGCCAGCGGATCCAGCCCACCAGCACCGGGATGAAGGCGGCCGGCAGCAACCGTCGCGCTAGACTTCCGCCCAGGCTCTGCCGGCAAAGCAGCGCTCCCAGCCCCCGCTCGGTGCGAGCACAAACTACCCCAAGCGAGAAGACAGCGAGGGTGACCGACGTTGGCAAGGCGAGAGACAGATGTGCCGCGTAGATTTTAGGATCAAAAGCAAAGCTCAGGATTCCAAAGCTCGCGGCCGCTCCCGCCGCGAGGGAGAGAACCTCAGCCGGTCGCGTGCCCCGCCGCGTTCCCCAGTCGATCACCAACAGGGCAAGACTAAGAGCCAAAAAGGCGCCAGCGCTAATCGGCGACATGAGGCCAGGGCGCACGGTGGCATTCTGCTGCGCGGCAGGTGCCACCAGCAGCCACTGATCAATGCCAAAGTCCAGTCCAAAAACGTGCTCCACCAAGCTGAGGAAGCCCACCATGAACACGATGGCTGCCGCGGTTTTAGCGGTAACTTTCTTGATCCATGCGAATGACTGGTTCCGGTTGTTCCTTAGCAACCACAAAGAAATGCCTATCAGCAGGAAGCAGGCGGCGGTGTTCGCCACCATCATGACGGGAGCGGCTCCCCAGGTGTTGAAACTTGAGATGTGAAGAGTCCAGCCCGCCAGACCGGAGAGCCCGACGGAAATCGAAAACAGGCTGGCAGCGGAGGCGAAGGAGCCTAGCCGCTTGACCAAGCCGATATCGGCGGACGTTTCCATGCGACGAAAAGGGATGAAGGATGCTCGGCGGCACCGCATTGCGATGGCGCGCAGGCAATTAGGTTATCGGCAGAGACGGCGGTAACATTACTCCTTGCGCTTAACTGACATTCCGCCGGTTTCAGGCATGCCCAGTCGCATTGGCGATTTGCTGCCGCTCTTCCGGAGTTAGCCCCACAAACTCGAATCCGGAGCGCAGGTCGCTCGTGTAACGCACTATGGCCACCGCGGTGAGTGCACACCCCGCGATAGAGACGTCAATCTCCACCAGTTCGCCCGCCCGCAAGCCGCCCCGCATCATGGCGGCGAGGCCACCCTCACTGATGTCGAGGCTGATACCGCCC
>Ga0209274_10000234_pt1 | contig 42519 bp, 30 predicted proteins | sample HubBroMetageREF1_FD_188343 | JGI IMG/M metagenome (GOLD analysis project Ga0209274, IMG submission 188343) | Reference soil microbial communities from the Hubbard Brook experimental Forest, New Hampshire, USA - Hubbard Brook CCASE Soil... | ecosystem: Environmental > Terrestrial > Soil >...
GAATCTCTGGAGCAAGGGTCAACGCCTGCGCAACTCAGTTCTTCCCTGCCCCCGGCGCGCGCTGGATCTTAACTCCCGCCAGAATCCGCTGCATTTCCGGATCGTCGTGCAGGTTATTGAACAAGCGGTTCCCCGCGATGCCGACAACGTCATCCTCGTGCTGATCGTAAGCGATTTTCAGATACTTCAAGGCGTCCCGCTTATTTCCTTCGAGCGCGCAGCTCCCGGCCAGTGCGAGGGACGAAAATTTTCCCTGATCGTAGAGCTTTTGCTGTTCATTGCGTATGTTCTCGAACATGGCGTGGGCTCCGCCAGCCGCATATCCCTTCTCGGCAGCCGAGGCCACAACCAGCGCCACGCTGTCATGACTCAGTACCGCGCTCTTCCTTAACTCCACCAGATAGTTCGGATAGTCGCCCATGTCCAGATAAATTCTCTCCAGGTACCGAGGTGGGGACACGAACTCCGGTTCGGCCTTTTCCATTTGCTGCAGCAGGTCAAGCGCTTCCTGCCGCCTTCCCATCTCATACAAGATGATTCCCTTGTCCGCCAGCACCGACTTGGATGTGGGGTCGAGCGCCTGCGCGCGCTCAATTTCCGTCAGCGCTTCCGGGTAGCGGCCCATCGTTGTGAGCACCGGCGCATACCAATGGTGGGCATTCGCGTTGTTGGGGTCGAGTTCAATGGCGCGGCGAAATTCGCGATCGGCCGTCGCAGCGTCCCACATTCCCCAGAACGAAACAAAGGCCAGCGAAGCGTGCGCCTGCGACGATTTGTCGTCGAGCTCAACCGCTTTGCGCGCCGCAGCCAGCGCCCGCGGATAGGCGTCGCTACTCTTCATCGCGCTATATTCGCGCAGCAGGTTGTAGGAGTCAGCCAGTCCAGTATAGGCATCCGAGTATCCCGGATCGTGCACAATCGCCTGCGTGAAATAGTCCACGGCCTTTTGCAGATCGTCGGGCGTGCGCTTATTCCAGTAGTAGCGGCCTTGCAGATAAAGATCCTTGGCTTCCTGATTCGCCGGATGCAAGCCAGCATTCACAGCCGGGTGCGGCGAATTGCCTGCGGCCTTTATCCCCCGAAATCCGAAGAGCATGATCCACGCCACTAACAGTAGTGCCAAAACCAGCGCGGCATACTCCAACTTTCGCGACCGAAACGCAAACGCCGGTGGCGAAATCAAACTATCGGGAGTGGCCACGGAACTTTCCACCGAACTTGCTGCCAGCTCTAACTCCGCCTCGCGCGTATCGGACGCAGGCAGCGTGACTGGGCTCGAAGCCGGGACTCCAGAACTTGGGACTGCAGAAGTCGGAGCGATCCAGCGGTACCCCCGGCGCTCGATGGTTTCTATAAAGATAGGATTCTCAGCGGGGTCGCCCAGCGCATCGCGCAGTCGTTTGATGGCGCTGCTGATGGCACGGTCAAAATCGACAAAAACATCCGGCGGCCAAAGCGCCTGCCGGAATTCTTCGCGCGTCACAACTTCATTCGGCCGGCTGAGCAGGACTCCGAGCGCGCGAAAGGGTAGGTCCTGAATCTTTACCCTGGTTCCTTTCTTCCGCAGATCCCCCGCGCGCAAGTCCGCCTCAAATACACCGAAGCGCACAACAGTCTGGGGTTCGCTGGACACAGTCAGAGGCGTCGACGCTCCCAGGGGAGGGCAGGTGCAAGTCTATCATCCCGGAAAGCTCCGTTGGATGGCACTTTCGGGTCACTCCGTTCCAGACAAGAACTTCTTGTAACCCATTGTAGGCAAAAAAAATATCCCGTCGCTTCGATAGAGCCGAGCCGTCGCTTTACCCCAGCCCACATCCAGAGGATAGTCGGCGTGCGTTCGCGGTCGTCTCCGCCAGTTGGCGAGCGGCCCGCCGGCAACTCAACGGTTCAAACCCATAGCGGCAGAGACTCGAATCAAATTCAGGAGAAAACAATGACTACAGTTCTCAAGGCGAAGCTTTTCGCCGGTATATTCCTGGTGGCGATAGCTATCGCTGCGCCGGCGCAAACGGTCAGCACGATTTACGAGTTCAACAACACGTCGGACCCAAGTGATCCCGCTGGCGTAATGGCGCAGGGACAGGACGGGAACTTCTACGGAGTTTCGCTGTCGGGCAACGGATGCTGCCAGGGCATCGTTTACAAAATCAGCTCCGAAGGAGCGATCACGAGCTTGTACTCGATGGGGCAATCGGACGGAACGAACTGCACCGGCCTGACTCTGGGTACCGATGGCAATTTCTACGGCACCTGTAAAAACGGGGGCACCAACAATTACGGCACGCTTTTTAAAGTGACGTCCGCCGGCGTCCTGACCGTATTGCACAACTTCGCAGCCCAAGGATCGACTAGCGACGGATGTATACCCTACGTGCCTCCAACCCAGGCCAGTAACGGAGATTTTTATGGAACCACCGCTTTTTGCGGGACAGATAATTACGGGACGGTGTACAAGCTCACACTGGCGGGAGTGTACAGCCTGGTGTATAGCTTCCAGGGTCCGCCGAATGACACGGTGCTGCCCTTGGGCTTGATCGAAGGCACTGACGGCAACTTATGGGGCGTGGGAAACGGCTGGATCATCAGCGGAGGCGGAGTATTCAAAATGACCCTCGCGGGTAAGGAGTCGCTGGTATACACGTTCGAGCCCAATGCGGATGGCGCTTACCTGGATGGCGAGGGCCCGGATGCCAATCTGATTCAGGGCTCCAATGGCGATTTCTACGGAACCACCGAAGAGGGCGGCAGTGCGAACGAAGGAACCATCTTCTCGCTCACTGAGAGCGGCACAGAGACGGTGCTTTACAGCTTCCCAAATCAGACGGACGGCGCGTATCCTTCGTTGCCGTTGACGCAGGGGCCGAATGGCCTGTTGTTCGGCGCCGCAACGGATTGCGCGGGCGGGGGCTGCGGGCAAGCCGGACTCTTCGACATCACTACCAAGGGCGCGTACACGAACGTTTATCTCTACCCGCTGGTTTGCTCAAACTGCGGTCAGCCTGAGGCTCCGCTCTTGCTTTCCACCGACGGCACGTTTTACAGCACGACCGAGCAGGGCGGGATCGGCGTTGGCTCGTTCTACAGCCTGAGCAATGGCTACAGCCCCTTCATCTCCCTGGTGAATGTGAAGTCCGGCGCGGAAGGCGCGAAGGTCGGCATTCTCGGCCAGGGTTTCAGCGCGAAGTCTGTCGTTAAGTTCGGAGGCACAAAAGCCACCACCACAAAACTCACCGACACCACCTACATTCTGGCTACGGTCCCGACGGGTGCGCTAACCGGCGACGTCACCGTCACGACCGGATCAACCGTGCTGTCCACCACCGCGAGCTTCAAGATCACCCCAACCTCCAAAAGCTTCACGCCCCCGAGCGGCCCAGTCGGAACCGTAGTGACATTCAACGGCACCGGACTGACTCAAACCACGAAGGTGACCGTCGACAACATATCGGCGTCATTCGCTGTGGTCTCCGACTCCGAAATCACCCTGACTGTTCCCACCGGAGCCGCGACCGGCAAAATCGTCGTGACCACAAAAGGTGGCAGCGTTAGCAGTTCCACCAGCTTCATTGTCAATTAGGGGTCCGCAGTCGCATCTCTGATTTACGGTACTGGGTCAGTTTGAAAGGAAACTGACCCAGCACCTATTTACGAAGGAGTTGCACCCATGAAATACGATCACCCAGGCCGAGGCGTTTAAATCATCCGCGTGTAACAAAAGTGGTGGAGTATAGAGCAATTTCAACAGCGGGCTCGGATCTCGGACGGTTGGGGAGCACACGAAAATTTGACTCACAAAATCACAGCAGGCAAGATAGTTGCTTACTTCAGGAGCGTTGCATCGAGGCACATAAACCATTGCTTGTCATCGATTTGCGCTGGTGCCGGGAGGGGGAATCGAACCCCCAAGGGCCGAAGCCCGGCGGATTTTGAGTCCGCTGCGTCTGCCAGTTCCGCCATCCCGGCTTGGGTAGGCTTCCTTATTGTACGGCAGCGTTTGAGAATTTTGCATACGATCAGGCAGGCAGCGGATTCTGCACCGGCGCCGCGATCGTGGGCAGCTCCACGCGGAACGTAGCACCGTGGCCGGGACGGCTCTCGACGCCGATCGAGCCCCGGTGCTGGGTAACAATCCACTGCGCGATGGCCAGACCCAGGCCCGCACCGCCCTGCGCACGGCTTCGCGCCTTGTCCACGCGGTAGAAGCGTTCGAAAATCTTGCTCTGGTCTTCCTTTTCAATTCCTACTCCTGAATCCTGAACCTGAATCACCATGCGCTCACTTTTCGATTCGAGCGACAAGTGCACCGAGCCTGGCGAGGACGTGTATTTGAATGCATTGTCGAGCAAGATATCGGCCAGCCTGCGCAGCAGCATCTCGTCGCCCATAACGAAGACGAAAAAATCTGGCACGTCAACCCTGGCTGAAAACTGCAGGTTACGAATGGTGGCCACCTGCTGCCAGCCGGCGACGACGCCGCGCAGGGTCTCGCGTAAATCCACCGGCTGCAGGTGGAGCGTCTCGCGCCCCGAGTCGGCGCGCGCCATCGAGAGCAACTGTTCGATCAAAGCAGTTGTGCGTTCCGCTTCCACCAGGATGTGACGCATCGACTCCTTGTATTCGGCATTTTCCCGCGATCGCCGCAAGGCCAGTTCCGCCTCCGTGCGGATCAGAGATATGGGCGTTCTCAATTCGTGCGATGCGTCGGCGGTAAACTGGGTGATGCGCAGAAATGCCGATTCGATCCGGTCGAGCATTTCATTCAAAGTGTCCGCCAGACGCTGCAGTTCATCTCCCGTATCCAATTTCTGCAAGCGACCACTGAGATTCGTTCCGCTGACTTCGCGCGCCCCTCGCACCAACGCGTCTACAGGAGACAGAGCTCTCCGGCTAAGCCAGTAACCGCCGCCCGCCGCGGCAACCAGCAGCAGCGGGGCAAACATGAGCAAATACGTGCGGAACTGTGCCAGCGTTGCCACGACGTCTCCGGCGGGAACGCCGATCTCAACGGTGTAGACGTGCCCGTTGACGTTGTTCAGCTTGGCATAGGTGAAGCGGTAGGGCTGGCCATCAATCTTGCGGCTCTTTAACATGGGCCGCTTGACTTGATCGGGCGCTAAGAGAGCCGCCGGGTGCGCATCGAGGAACGTGGAGCGATAAATTGCCTGGGATTCGTCCACGTAAATCGCCAGATAATCGCCCGAGTGTTCAATGTCGTACGCCTCGTGGGTCTCTTCCTGCAGCTTGGCAATCGAGGCATCTTTCTTCTGCGCTTCCAGAAAGCTCTTCAGGTCGTCGACCTGCGCGGCCAGGCCGTCGTCAACCATGTCATAGAGATTGTGCCGCAGGATCAGCCACATGCCCGCGCCGAAGACCAGTTGGGCGACAGCGAAGATGGCCAGGTACCAGAGTGTGAGGCGTAGGCCGATGGAGAGTCTTCGCATGCTGGTTTTCATAATGCCCGTCGAAGATGCCCGGCTTAAATTATTATTCCCGACCATCATTACCCGATTTTCATTCCCGGAGTCTCATGCGTGCCCATGGGGACGAATCATGTAGCCCACGCCACGCACCGTTTGAATCAGTTTAGGGCGGCCCGGCGAATCGATCTTGTTGCGCAACAGGTGCATGAAAGCATCCAGTGTATTCTCTTCGATTTCGCGGTCAAAGCCCCAGACCGACTCGATGAGCGAGCGCCGCGAAACCACCTTGCCGGCGCGGTACATCAGGCGCTCCAACAGATTGTATTCGGTGCGAGTGAGTGCGACTCGCTCATCGCCGCGCAGCACTTCCCTGCTGGCCGGATCCAGAACCACATCGGCAACGCGCAGATGGACATCCTGCGCCACCAGGGCGCGCCGTTTCACCGCACGCAGCCGGGCCAACAGTTCGTCGAACGAAAACGGCTTAGTCAGATAATCGTCGGCTCCCCCGTCGAGGCCGCGAACAATGTCGGGCACCGAGTCGCGGGCGGTCAGCATCAGGATAGGCGTTCCAACTCCTTCCGCGCGCAGACGCTTCGCCAGTTCGTAGCCGTTGAGCTTGGGCATCATGATGTCGAGGATGATGACGTCAAACTCGTAGGCACTGGCCATCGCGAGTCCTTCCGCGCCGTCCGATGCGCACGTTGCCATGTGGCCCTCCTCGGTCAATCCCTGGCAAAGAAGATCGGCCATGCGCACTTCATCTTCGACGATCAGCAGCTTCATGAGGATCAAAACTTCGAATACTCAGACGAAGTTTAGAACGGAACGCGAGGCCCACGCACAATAATCCGGCAACCTGAAAAAATTTTAACGCGTTCTTCATCACTGCGTCACAACGCCCCTCTAGACTTCTTAGTCATCCCGATAGATCAACGACCCCGTCTGACGGAGATCACACTTTCCGGGATGCATCGCACAAGGCGCGCGGGGTCGCGACGGATTTCCCCGGGTTGAGCAGTCTTCATTCGCTGTTAGATGTTGCCGTCTCCAATTCGAAGGAGATCAAGTCATGAAATCCGAGCACTTCCCCAAGAATTTCTTTCTCGCTTTGCCTTTGGCAGCAGTACTGGTTCTGGCACTCTTGACAAACCCGGCCTTCGCCCAGTCCGCAAAAGGCACCCTCAACGGCCGTGCCGCTGACACCGAAAGCGCGGTGCTGCCGGGCGCGAGAGTACGAGTCGAACCGGGTGATGTGGCCGTTGCGACCGATCAACAGGGGGAATTCACCGTCATCGACCTCGCACCCGGCGCCTACAAAATCACGGTATCCTACGTTGGCTTCCTCCCCTATACCGCGGATGTAAAGGTTGTTGCCGGCCAGGCTACGCGCGTCGATGCCGTACTTAAGGTCCAAGCCAAAGGCGAAGTGGTCGAGGTGGTCGCGGATGCACTCGGCGAAGCGCAGGCCATTAACGAGCAGCGCACCTCCGACAACATCCTGGATGTTATGCCCGAGGGCGTCATTCAGAGCCTGCCGAACGAAAACATCGCCGACGTCGTGGGCCGCATGCCAGGGGTAAGCCTGGAGCGCGATGAGGGTGAAGGGAAATACGTACAGATCCGCGGCACCGAGCCGCGCCTGAACAATACGACAGTCGATGGCGTAGAACTTCCCGCGCCGGAAGACAACGTCCGCCAGTTTAAGCTCGATACTATTCCGTCCGACATCGTCGAGGCCGTTGAAGTAAACAAGACCCTGGCCGCCAATCAGGACGCCGACGCCATCGGTGGAACCGTGAACCTGGTGACCAAGAAAGCCGGCGACCTGCCGACCCTGAAACTCGAGAGCATCGGCGGATTCACTCCTATCGTAAACACTCGCTACATCGGCCTGGTGACCGGGACGGTGGGCCAGCGCTTTGGCGCCAGTAAACGTTTCGGCGCGCTGTTTTCCGGCAGCTACGACTACAACGGCCGCGGCATCGACGACATCGAACCGACCCCGAATGATACGGCCGTCCCCAGCTACAACAGCATGGACATCCGGGAGTACAGATATCAGCGCAAACGGTATGGCTTCGGCGGTTCGCTGGATTACAAACTGAAAGACCCCGCCTCTGGCATCTACCTGCATTACTTCGACTCCGACTTTAAGGACTACGGGAACAAGTGGGTCTACTCGCTAAACGACGCGGGAAATCCAAAGTTTTCGACGTCCCAGCGCGCACCCGACTACGGAGCAGCCAGCATCGCGATCGGCGGAAAGCATGTCTTCGCCAGTTCTTGGTTAAGCTGGGAGCTTTCAGCGGCGCGGTCGCGCGAGTTAGCAGCAGCAGGAAATCCGGGGGCCACGTTTAAGACGGTACCCGGCAGCGCTGCGGACAATCTCACGAGTTGCGTCAATACACCGGGGCCTAATTTCCATCTGCCGCAGTGGGACCCGTCTTGCTTCGGCGCCCCCACTTACGATCCAACGCAATACTATTTGAATGAGTACGACGGCACTACTGGAACCACCTCGCAGGTAAATCTGCAGGGCGCGTTCTCCATGGCCAAGAACTACCACTTGGGTTCGCACTTCTCCACTTTTGAATTTGGCTTCAAGGCCCGCAATGCGCACAAGGGGCAGGACGCCTATTCGCCGGTCTACGATGAACCGGGCGCGAACTGTTTCAATGCGCAGGGAAATGCCGTCCCCCAATGCTCGATGGTCTCCTACCTGAGCGGATTCACCAATCCCCACTACTACTTCAACGCCTACCCGCTCGGTCCAGTCACGAGCTACAGCACGATCGCAAACAGCTTGAACAGCCTCGTTAGCCAGGGATTCAATACGCTCGACGCACCCGCCACCGCCTTCGGTTCCGATGCCAGCAACTTCGATCTGACGGAGCGGGTTTCAGCCGCTTACGCCATGAACACGATTGAATTCGGACGCTTCCGGCTGCAGACCGGCCTCCGCGTCGAGGCCACGCAACTGAACATCCTCGGCTTCTACATCCCGAACGATGGAGTTACGATTTACGCTACTCCCCAACCGGCCAGCCAGTGGTATTGGGACCCTTTGCCCAGCGTCCAGCTTCGTTATCGGATCACCGATGACTCTGACCTTCGTGCCGTTTACGCCCGCGCCATCTCTCGTCCCAATCCGTACGACATGGTGCCCTATGTAACCCAAGATCCCACTACGGCCCCGACCACCATTTCCGTCGGCAATCCGAACCTCAAGCCGGAACACGCCAACCAGTATGATCTGCTCTATGAGCATTATTTGAAACCGTACGGTGAGTTCCAGGCCGGCTTCTTTTACAAACAGTTGAGCCAGCCGATCTATTACCTCGCCGACCCGGACTACCAGGGAACGCAGTATCCGTCGTATCAGGGCGACATCCTTGACTACATCGAAAACGGTGTGAACGCGAAGTTGTACGGCGTGGAGGTTGCCTACATTCAGCACCTGGGGTTCTTGCCCGGCGCCTGGAGCGGCTTCGGCATCACAGCAAACTACAGCCGGACTGGTTCAAGCGCCGGCACTTTGCCGCTTCGAACCGACAACCCGGCACTGCAACGTCAGACCCCGACTATGTTCAATCTCAGTCCCACCTACGATAGAGGCCGTTTCTCGGCCCGGCTGGGCGCCACTTACAATAGCGCGAGCATCTACCAGTATCAGTGGGAACAATGCACCACGGCAGTAGCCGCGGCAGGGGCAGCAGGCACGGGCCCCGGTTGCGAAGATCCCGCCTATCTTGGCCCCAAGGGACCGCTGGGCGACAATTACCTCTACGCCCACCTGCAAGTCGATGCACAAGCCAGCTTCCGCCTGCAGCGGACTCTGACCGTGCTCTGGCAGGGCCTGAACCTCACTGACCAGGTCTTCGGCTTCTACAACGGCAGCCCCTGGTACGTGACGCAGCGCGAATACTACCGGCCGACTTATTCCTTCGGCCTGCGCTGGGAGCCACGCCGAGAATAACGAAGAAAAATCAGCAGCTCATGATGGGACTTTGGGCGACGTTCAGGAAGCCTTCAGGTTGCCCACGTAATATGAGAATACTCAGCATCTCGATGATGCTGGCGGGCCAACGTCTTGTCAAAGATCCGACCCATAGGAGAAAGTACATGACTGCAATCGCTTGGCGAACGCTTGCCCGCACCACGTTTCATCTGCTCATCACCGTCCTTCTATCGTTCCTGTTTTTGGGCGCATCGACGCCGCCGATCGGTGGATATTCCGTCCTCAAAAAGATTCCCATCGCCGGCAAGGGCGGCTTTGACTACCTCACGGTCGATGAAGCCGCTCGCCGCTTATACGTCTCGCACGAAACGCAAGTCGAAGTGCTCGACATCGATTCTCTCACCGTCGTGGGAAGTGTTGCGAAAACATCCGGAGTTCACGGAGTCGCCATCGCTCCCGAACTCGGCCGCGGATTCGTCAGCAACGGCCAGGCATCCACGGTCACAATTTTTGATTTGAAGACACTGAAACCGATCGCGGACGTGCCCACAGGAAAGAAACCCGACGCCATCATCTACGATCCGGCCACGGCGCGCGTCTTCGCCTTCAACGGCGGCAGCAACAGCGCCACCGCAATTGATGCCGCCACCGGCAAAGTTACAGGCACCGTCGACCTCAAGGGCGGACCGGAATTCGCGGCCGCGGACGGCAACGGTTTCGTCTACAACAATCTCGAAGACGAGAGCCTTGTCCTCAAAATCGACGCGCGCAAGCTCACCGTCGAGCAGCGTTGGCCCACCGCCCCGTGCGCCTCTCCTAGCAGCATGGCGATGGACCGCGCCAACCGGCGTCTATTTCTTGGTTGCCGCAGCAAAGTCATGGCGGTGGTTGACGCCGACTCCGGAAAAGTCATCACCACGCTGCCCATCGGAGATCACGTCGATGCCACCGCTTTCGACCCCGAGACCAAGCTGATCTTCAATTCCAACGGCGAAGGCACCATCACCGTCATTCACCAGGACAGTCCTGACAAATATTCCGTCGTCGAGACGGTGAAGACCGCGCCCCGTGCCAAAACCATGGCGCTCGATCCGAAGACTCACCGGCTTTTCCTTTCCACCGCGGAAAACGGGCAGTTCGAAGTGCTGGTCGTGGGACAATAAGACTGGAGCACTAGAACTTTGATTCCGCACCCGGAGCCTTCCCTTATGTGTTCGAGTACGAGTTCGATGAGGCGTTCGAGACGCACCGCGGTCACGCCAACAGCAGTTGTATCTTTCGCAAGCGTGATGCTGCTGGCGTTCGCCAGCATATTGATCGGATGCACCAGCAAATCGAGCGCGCAAACCCCGGCCGTCGATTTGCAACTCGACGTGAAGGCTCCATTTCACTTCGTCGCCTACGGTGACTCACGCTTTCACGATCCCAAAGACACGGAGGCAGCCAATCCTCCGGTGCGCGTCGCGCTGGTGCAGGCCATTGCCGAAGTCAGCCCGGCATTCATCTGCTTCACCGGCGACCTCGTTTACAACGGCTACGACACCAACGACTGGAAGGTCTGGGACAGCGAAACCAGCCCCTGGCATGACAAGAAAATTCCGGTCTATCCCGCGCTCGGCAACCATGACTTGCATGGCGACGAAAAACTCGCGCTCAGCAACTATTTTCAACGTTTCCCCGATTTGAAGAACAGCCGCTACTACTCCGTACGCGCCGGCAATACTCTAGCGCTGGCGCTCGACAGTTCTCTGGATGAAGTCTCCGGACCGCAAGGCCAGTGGCTGGCCGACAAGCTCGATCACGTCCCCGCGGACGTGGATTTCGTGTTCGTCATGGACCACCATCCTCCCTATACCAGTTCCTCCGACACGAAAATGTTCGGCGGTGGACACTCCGCACGCGGCACCGAGAAGGCGCTAGCGAAAATGCTGGAGGAGCGTCAGGCCCATGCTCGCTTCCGCATCGTGGTCTTCTCCGGACACGTCCACAATTACGAACGCCATGAACACAGCGGCGTCACTTATTTTGTTTCCGGCGGCGGCGGGGCTCACGCTTATCCGATCGATCGCGCTCCCGACGACCCCTTCCAAAGCAAGGAAATCAACTACCACTATCTGCTGGTCGAGGTCGACCATCAGCAATTGAAAATCACCATGAACCGCCTCGACCTGACCAGCGGCAAGCCCGTCTGGACCCAACCCGATTCAGTGACGATCAGAGTCCCGGCAGCCGCCGCCGCACAGGCGGCCGGCAAGTAGTTCCTTCCTCAATCCGTCAAGCCGAGTAGTGGTACAGTACATTCAGGTCCTCATTACTACGCATGTTGGCTCTCACACGACTCTGTCATCCTGAGCGTAGCCGTTTTTCAGGCGTAGCGAAGGATCTCCCGCTGAACCGGCCACGCGCGTAAGCCAAAACTACGTAAGCCAAGCTACACGACTAGCTCAAGTCGAGGACGTATGGGCAATTCCCGCTTCATCATTTATCCTCAAAGGTTGTCTGACGCTCGCCGAGGCCTACCGTTAACCCAGTCCTCGCATTCAACCAGAGCGAGACGTAGCCAAAAACCAAGAGCCCAAAGCTAAGAGCCTTTATGAAAACCGGCATCATCGGCCTGCCCCAGGTAGGCAAGACATCTCTGTTCCGAATCCTGACCAAGGCGCATCTCTCCGCGCAGACCAGCAACCCACGCGAAGCCCACATCGGCGTCGCCAAAGTTCCCGACGACCGCCTCGACCGCCTGGCAGCGCTCTACAACCCGAAGAAGCTCACGCACACCTCGGTCGAATACGTCGACCTCGGCGCCATCGGCCAGGATTCGCTGAAAGAGACTGCCTACATTGGCCACCTACGCCAGGTGGACGCGCTCGCCCATGTAGTCCGCGTGTTCGAAGACCCTGCGGTTCCATTGGTAGCGGAGATCGATCCCTTACGCGACATCAAGAATGTCGAGTTCGATCTCATGGTTAGCGATCTAGGCCAGATCGAAAAACGCCTCGAGCGCCTGGAAAAAGATCTCAAGAAGATGAAGACACCAGAACTCGAAAAAGAATTCGAGTTGCTCAAGCGCGCCAACGCTCACCTGGGTTCCGAAAAGCCGCTGCGCGAAATGGAGATGACGCCCGAAGACAAGAAACGTCTTCGCGGCTTCATGTTTCTAAGCGAGAAACCGATTTTCTATGTTCTCAACATCGGCGAGTCCACCGAGCTGGGCAAGGAACTCGACGAGGCAGTCAGCAGATACAAACTCACCGAGAGCGCCGCGCGCCCCAACGCCGCGGCCACAGCCATCTGTGGCAAGGTCGAGGCCGAGCTTGCGGAAATGAGCGACGCCGATGCCGCGGAATTCTTGTCAAGCTACGGACTCACGGAGAGCGGCCTCGTCCGCCTCATCCGCACCACCTACAAACTGCTGGGCCTGATCTCATTTTTCACCGCCGGCGAAGACGAATGCCGTGCCTGGCAGGTCCCCGCCAACTCCCGCGCCCAGGAAGCAGCCGGGGCCATCCACTCTGATCTGGAAAAACATTTCATCCGCGCCGAGACCATCCGCTGGGACCATCTCCTCGAAGCCGGCTCCGAAGCCAACGCCCGCGCCAAAGGCACCCTGCGCCTGGAAGGCAAAGACTATATTGTGCAGGATGGCGACGTGATGCATATTCGCCATAGCGGCTAGGTCTCGGTTGAGGACTGAGTACCGAGAACTGTTATCATCCCGGCTGTCCGCTCATGAACCCCATCCTCATCAGCATCCTGCTCGGCCTGACCGCTGCCGCCGCCAACGTTTTCGGTGGCGCCATCATCGTGCAGCGGCACTGGGAGCGGCGATATCTCCGCTACTTTGTCGCGCTGGGCGCGGGATTCATGCTGGCCACGGCTCTGGTTGAAATGGTTCCAGAGAGCCTCGAACTGCGCGGAAGATCAGCCGCATTTCTAGTGCTGCTTGGCTACCTGATCATCCATTTCTTCGAGCACACGGTCACGCCGCACTTCCATTTCGGCGAAGAGACCCATCACGACGAATTCATTCATTCCCACAAGGGATACTCCGTGTTGCTCGGCCTCATCATCCACACGTTCTTCGACGGCATCGCCATCGCTTCCGGATTTCTGGTATCGAACCGGCTGGGCTGGCTGATTTTTCTCGCGATCTTTCTGCACAAAATTCCCGAAGGCTTCACCGTGAGTTCCGTCATGCTGGCTAGCGGACGCAGCCGGGGCACGGCCTGGGGAGCGTCCGTGATGCTGGGAGGTTCAACCCTGGCGGGCGTTCTCACAATGGCGCTGTTTCGCCATCATGTCGGCGCGGGCCTGCCGCTGGCGGCTGGAGTCACGATCTACGTCGCCGCGTCTGACTTGGTGCCAGAGGTCAACAAAGAGCCTTCTATGAAAATGGCCTTATTGGTCTTCGTGGGCGCGGGAGTCTTTGTCTTGCTCGATCAGGCGTTCCACGGGCACTGAAGCTCTTCTTGATTCAGGTGTCTTCAGGAAGGTCGTCGACCCGTCTTGTGTGCCGGCAACGCCAGAACATGCAGGCCCGGCATCTTCCGGAAGTCTTTCACGTCCGAAGTCACCAGAACACCGCTATTCCCAGCCGTCGCTGCTGCGAAACAGTCAGCGTACGGCAGACCATATCCAGCTTTCAGCCGGGCGGCCCGCGCGGTCACAGACTCGTCCGCATCCAACACCGCCACGGGCAGCATCCTGACCCGGTCCATGATCTTGCCGGTTTCGGCAAACCCCTGGGACTTAGCGATTGTGTAATACACCTCGCCCCAATTCACCACCGACATCTGAAGAGGTTGCTCCGCGTCTCGAGCCTCCTTGAACAGGCGGCTCACCAGGTCGGCGCCGGGTCCACCCGTCAGAAAACGATACAGGGCGTTGGCGTCGAGCACGTGCATCTTCATTTCAGCTTCCGGTCCGCCCCACGCTTCACTCGTTCGGAAAGGCCACGTCCCGCGAGCATCCCCTGCATGGCATCGATGAACTCGTCGGTCACCGGCTGCATGAAGAGCCGCCCTTCCTCCTCGAGAAAAGCGACCCGGGTTCCTTCATCGATCTGGAACCTGCGCCGGATCTCAACCGGAATGACTACCTGACCCTTCGCCTTGACACGGGCATACTCAATGGCCATAGTCCCACATGATAAACACAAGTCTTACTCAAGTCAATCAGGTTGGAACCAAGGATGGAAGTTATAGTCAACCGACGGCCGTTGCACTATCCCAGAATTCTCCCCAAACCTAGATACATGGCCACACGGCGGTCCGCCTTAATCCACCGTGTGCTTCGCCGTGTAGCCGTCGCGCGCGACAATGTCGATCTTCACGTTCTTGCCTTTTTGGTCGGTGACCTTTAGCGGGGCGCCGTCTGGGCCGACCACTTCTACTTTCAGCTTGCGGTAGGTGCCATCCAGCTTCGAGTTGGTCGGTGCATACGACAGCGTGTACTGGTTGCGAATGTCATTGGAAATGTCCTGAAATTCCTCGCTATACTCCGCCTGAAAGCGCGGGAAGTAGGCGCGCCCTCCGGTCATGGCGGCGAAGGTCTTCATCTCGTTATCGCCCTGCAGATAGTCCATCTGTGAGACCGGGATACCCATGCCGTGGATGTTGCGGCAGGCCCCGCGGTGCGTTTCACAATACTCCCGCAACATCCACCCTACGCTGATCGGGAATATAGTCACATCCTTGGTGTCTTTAATCTTTTTCATCATCTTGTCCAGCGTTAGCTTGCTGAACGTGTCGATCCCGGTGGTCACCAGAATCACATACTTCTTCCCTTCCACGCGGTCGAGGCGATCCAGCGTGTCATACAAGGCATCGAATAGATTGGTCTCAGCAAAGCCCGGAATGCGCAACTCGTTCAGCGCTCCGTATACAGCCTTCTTGTCTTGGGTGAAGTCGACCAGTATGTGCGGCTGCATATCGTAGTAAGCCACCGCGACCCAGTCGTCTTTCTTCAGTGAATTTGCGAACGCGTACGACGCCAGCAGGGCATCTCTCAGGAAGCTGTAGCTCGTGGACGCAAACTCCACCAGCAGCACGGCCGTAATCGGAGCCTGTGACACGTTGAAGTGGGTCACCTGCTGCGCTACACCATCTTCCATAATGCGGAAATTATCTTTCTTCAGCCCGGGAATGAATTGACCGTCCTTGGTCGTCACTAGCACGTCCACATTAACCAACGGCACGTTCACTTTCAGCGAATAGTCGGGGATGTCCTCAAGCTTCTTCGGCGTAACCGGCGGCGGTGGCGGCGGAGGGTCTTCGGCCTTTTTCTTCGGGATCGCGTACGGACCTACGTTATCGGTAGGACCTCCCGCTTCGTCCGGCACATCCTGCTTGGGCTTGCCGTCGTCCTGGTTTTGAGGGGAAGCCTGAGGGGAAGCTTGAGGGGAAGTCTGCGATGAAGTCTGCGACGGCGTCTGATTCTGCTGGTCTTGCGCAGCGACTGGCAGCACACCGCAGAGCAGCGCCAGGCCGATCAGCGCACCCCCGATTAGCAGCGGCCGCTCCCCTACTATCTGCTTTAAACTCTTATCTTTGTGACGATTAAACATTGGTGAACCCCGAAAACTCTCTGTGCTAGTATAGACGCAAGGATTCGCAATTGGGATGTTTTGCCCGGTCCCAGATCTTTCCCCCTCCTGGCAACGAGTCGCAGTTGGTCTGAGTCTAATTCTGTAATGGGACCTGTTGGCGGGTCCTGAGTCGGTGCATTTCATGAGAAAAGTGCTTGCGCTTCTCGTCTTAGGTCTATCCCTACCCACAAGTATTCTGTCCGCCCAGACTGCACAGCCTACTATCCCGGTCGACCAGATTCACGCCGGCATGCGCGGCTATGCGTTAACGGTATTTGAAGGCGTGAAGCCGGAGTCCATGGACGTCGAAGTCCTCGGCGTTCTGCGCAATGCGAACGGGCCTAAGGGCGACATTATCCTGGTCCGGCTGCATGGAGCAAAAGTCGAATACACCGGCGTCGTTGCCGGCATGAGCGGCAGCCCTGTCTATCTCGACGGCAAGCTCGCTGGGGCGCTCGCCTTCCGCATCGGCGAATTTTCGAAAGAGCCGATCGCCGGCGTCACTCCGATCGCCGACATGCTCGAGATTAACGCCCTCGACAAATCGCCAGCAGAAGAAGCCGCTGCGACCAAGCCCACCGTAACCGCGGCTGCGGGAAAAACCGCCGCCCCGGGCGACGGAAGCACGCTCCCAAATTCCGCACAAGATTTCGCCACCTACCTGAAGCCCATCGACGCTCCGCTGGTCTTCAACGGATTCTCCGAAGACGCGGTGCGCCGCTTTGCCGGACAGTTCGCCTCTGTCGGAATCGTCCCCGTGATGGGCGCAGGCTCCGCCAGCAATGACAAACAGCCCGAGCCACTCGAAGCCGGCTCCGCCGTCAGCGCAATTCTGGTTCGCGGTGATATGGATATTGCCGCCACCTGCACCGTAACTTACATCGATCCCCAGCGTCTGCTGGCCTGCGGACATCCCCTGCTGCAGTTCGGCTCCGTCGATCTGCCCATGGACAAGGCGCAGGTTCTGGCTACGCTGCCCTCGCCGCTGAACGCCTTCAAGATCGTCAACACGACTGAGCAGGCGGGAGTCTTCGTGCAGGATCGTCACACCGGCATCATGGGCGTCTTCAACAAACAGCCCGACATGATTCCGGTAACGCTCACCATCCACGGCGGAAACGGCGCTCCCGAAAGAGACTTCCACTTTGAAGTGCTCAACAATCCCCGCCTGAGTCCCGTCGCGATCATGGCGACGGTTTTCAATGCCCTGCATGGGGTGAATGAATACGGTGAGGAAATCACCTACCGCCTGAATGGCAGCATCGACGTTAAAGGCTTTCCAGAAGTTTCGCTCAAGAACATGTTCGTGCCCACCGAAAACGGTCAGCCCGCCGCCATGGCCGCCGCGATGTCTCTGGGTGAGCGCTTCGGACGCATCTACGACAATCCTTACAACGCGCCGGCGGTGAACAGCGTGAAGCTCGATTTCGACCTGGTTCGCGAGCGCCGCTGGGCCCGCCTGGAAAGCGCCCGCACCGACGTGACCGAGGCTCGCCCCGGGGATGAGATCATCGTCGAAACCGTGCTCGCTCCTTATCGCGGCGAGCGCGTGGTGCGCCAGATTCCGGTGAAGATCCCCACCTCGGCCAGCAAGGGGACGCTGCGCATTCTGGTGAGTGACGGCGAAACTCTCGACCGCGTGGGCCGCGCCAATCCAGCCTTCGGACGCAAGCTCGACCTGGCTTCGACCATTGCGCTGCTCAACAAAGAGCACGCCAACAATCGCCTCTACGTTTCCTTGCTCGAAGCCGATCCCGAAGCCCGTGTGGCCGACAAAGTCATGCCCACCTTGCCGATATCGATCATGAACGTGATGGACGGCATGCGCGGCAACCAGGAGATGATCGTCAACGGAGAATCCAGCGTCGACGAAACCGCAACCCCACCGCTGGACTACGTGGTGAGCGGCGCCCAGTTGCTCACGGTGACGGTGAAGTGAGTTGTTTGCGGTAGTGGAAGGGCATTGCTTCAGCTATGCCGCTGCAGTCTCGGCCAACGAAGGTCCCTCAGCTTGCCGAAACTCGATCTTGGGTGGCGCAGCGCTTCCAGCGCCGCGATGAAGCCTTCTTTTCTCGGCAGGGCCTTAGCCCCTGAGGCCGCTAACCCCGAATTTTTCAGCCAATTCTCCGCCCCTGTGGGTACGCCGAAACATGGCTTAGTCTTTTTCTATATCGACGGGGCGTCGAATCCCAACGGGAAGCCGTCCGACGAACGGCGGCTCTTTCCCCACCGAATTGTCCCCGCTGAAGGCAGGCAGCACCTCGAGCGGATCGTCGAGCAATGCGGTCGTCCCAGCCGCGACGGCGACCTCAACTTCTACCGGGGCGCTGAACCCTCCGTCTGATGGCACAACGCTCGCGAGTCCGTTCGAGTCGCTGGTCGCGTTGCTCTGGCTTACCTGCAGAATCACCGGCATGGCTGAATTACCTGGGTTCGTTTCGCCGCCACTGCCTATGGAAGTTGTTCCACCCGGCCGCAGCACGGTGGTTTGAAACGCCACGCCGGCAGCGATCACCGGATTTGGCGGCGATGAAGAATCCGTAACCCGCACCACAACTGGCTGAAACGCCTGCCCCGTGGATACCTGCCCTGCTCCCGAAATGGGTTGCAGGTTCTGTTGCGGAAGCGGCACCGGATACGCATAGAAGGTCTGGCAAGGCGCGTTCGCGGGAGCCACGCAGGCGACGATCTGAACATAGGCCGCGATTTGCGTAAGCGCCAAACTAACGGTGGCATAGCCGCTTGAACTGGTTGCTGCGCTGGCAGAGCTGAGTGTTCCCGATCCATTGACCACGGTGAAATTCACAGTCACGCCATTTTGCGCGACTCCATTGCTCAGAACGCGCGCCGTAAGCGGCAGGCTGACGGTGGCTCCCTGCGCAATCCAAAGATTCGGCGTAAGCACTCCAATATCGGAGGACGTCTCGATGGCATTGAGCGTCGCGCTCACCGATTGCGTTGGACTATAGACCCCCGGGGCGAGCGTCGCGGTAATGGTCGCCACGCCGACAACAGTCGGTGTGAGCCAGGTTGCGGCATCCCCACTCTGGTCGGTGACGACCGAGCACGACGATACTCCACCGCAAACTGAAAGCTGCACGTTGTTGCCGGCAAACCATCCGATGGTTGCGCCGCTGACTGGTGTAACCCCATCAGATGCCAGCACCCGCACGCTGACTGGGTTTGCCGCCTGCGTGCCCACGGAAGTGGACGGATTCAGCCCGCTCAGCAGAATCAGGTTGTCGCTGGCAGCGGCGCCGTAGGTTAGCACTCCGGTCATGACGGACGAACCGCCGCTGGCTGGATCGGCGATGGTAATGTTCTGCGGCCCGTCACCGAACGGGGGCGCGGCCAGAATCATTTGGCCCGAAGTAACCGCGAGTGGCGTCGTCGCGGCGCTGCCTATGGCGGCCGTAAGTCCCGGATAGAAGCCAGTCCCCGCCACGGTGACCGCGCCGCCGCTCACGCTGACGCGCGCCGGCGAAACGGAATCACCATAGAGCACGTATGCCTGATAAGCATAGTCAGGGCGGCCATCGCCCCGCACATCCGAAATCCCGATCAGGAAGTTGCTCGTGGTCGAGACCTGTGCGTCCAGCCGGGTCATCCCATAAACAACCTGATTAAACGGAGACGACGTGAATGCCGGAGGCGCTGTGCCTGGCGGATCGGACGCAGCCCACATGCCGATTACGGGCTGGGCCTTCAGCTCGCTGGCAATGCCGGATTCACCGAGCGCGGTCACGGCCACTGACAGCGTGCGATTGGCTTGCGCCGTCAGAAGGAAATACGGCATGTCCCCATAACCGCTCAACAGCGCCTCCCAGTCTCCCGCCGGGAGCACTGCAGCCGGTGCGGTCCAGGTGGACGCGCTCGGGGGCAAAGGTGGGGCACTGCTGCCCATGAGAATGTCTTGCTCGACCTCATTGCCCAGAGTAACCGTTACGGTGATGGGCTGGGCCAATCCGGAAGGCGCAACTGGCCCCGGTGAGTACGGGCCGACTCCGTAAGACCATGTTGGATCAAGCGCTTCCACACTCAGCTGATATTGCGCGCTGCTGCCGTTGGGCGGCTGCAGCCCAGCCAGGTCGTAGAAGCCTTCGACGGTTGAGCTGGTCGATCCCCATTCGGACAACGCATCGCCCAACGCGTCGTCGAAGCCGGTGATGGGGTTGCCCGCGTCGCCGGTAAATAGAAAACCTGAAACCGCCGAAGCGGCGTACTGCCCCGACGGCAACCCGGTCGAGGGATCGATCCAGCGCGCCACCACGTTCACTCCCTGCATGGGCTGCGTTTCGTTTCCGTTCGCGTCAGTGAACCACACCGATCCGTAGATGCGCGCCGTAACCGCTGAAAACACCAGCGACCCAGGAAAGCTGGATTGATTCTGCGGCGTGACCGGATACAGGCGCGACAGCGACGCGACGTCGTCCATGGCCAACTCATAAGGATCGGGGTAGCAGAGAGTCATGGGCACGCAATCCAGAGGGTCGGTAAAGTGCATCACGGGGAATCCCGCGTAGTCGTCGGGGGTAGGCGGCGGCGTGCCCGTCTCGACATTGGGATTCACCTGCGACCAGCCCATGCCCAGCACGCTTCCTATCACCCGCTCCAGGCGGTAGTCCACATCGTCGAGTTGCAACTCCGTCAGCGCGCACTGGCCGTTGATCACGATGAGCGCATGCTGGTAGGTCCCCTGCACGCTGTAATTGTCGTCGCCGCCGTAGACGGCATTGAAGAAGCACTGGCTGGCGTCCCCGGCGCCACTTCCAAGCAGTGCGTCCGTCACCGTGCCGTCGTAGTCGTAGACGATGCCCACCGGCGTGCCGACTGCGGTCGGCTCAACGTCTGCCGGCATCGTGATGGTGCCGTCGGGATTGACATAGACATTCGTGCCGTTAACGTCTTCGGCGAGCTGGCCGCCGCTCGTCGCTGTGATCGCGGCCGTCGGAACGGAAGTCCATACACTGAAGACCGCGGCGACGAAGTCGTTGGCGGCAGCGTTCGGCAGCAGCGGGCTTAGGTCACCCTGATCCGTGTAATAGGTAATCGTTCCCTGCGCCCAAACCAACGGCTGGCCCGCGGCGCCCGCTTGAAAGTAGCTGGTGCCCGCAACGTTCTTGGGGCCGCCTGCGCGGGACAGCAGCGCGACAGAGAGCACCATCGCCCCCGCCGCGACCAGCCTCAACAGAAATGAGCGCGCGGCAAACGCCCTTCGGTTTGTCGTGATGCAGTCCTCGGATCGCAACTCACTCCTCCTTACTGGCCTGCCGGACTGCCTGAGCGAAGTCGCTGAAACGGACGCGCGACTTGCCACCCAGAACAGGATCCGTTCGAAAAGCCGAAACATGTTGGGCCGAGAGCAAGACGCCACCCGCCGGATCGATCGCGAAACGTCCCATCGCTCCCCCCACGCTGCTCGTCAGGCCCAGCTTGCTCGGGGGATAGAGAAAGAGAAGCACACGTTCGCCCACGCGGTAGCGCTGGCCGCCCGACCACAGGCCAATCCATTGCGAGATCTGAAGATCATCTCCCGGAGTAGCTCCGCGAATTGCGTTCTCAACGTGGAACGTAATGGCGACAATCTCAATCGCCTGACCGCTGAGTGCGGGATTGGGAGCGATGGCCGTGACGGTGCCAGAAAAAATCGTCCCCGCAGCTTGAGCAATCAGGGGTAAGCCAACCTTTACCGGAAATCGGACTGGATGTCGAACCGGAGATCGGCCCGGTGGCAATCCCGGTGATGGCGATCCCGGTGGAAAGCCGGGCAGAGTCACGGGCACAACGGGCCGAAGCGGGCCAGACGCCCGAGCTTGGACCGGGTCCGATGGCAAGTCCGGCGGCAGACCCGGTCGCAGCGGGGCGGCCAAATCGGGCGCACGACTGACCCCGCCAGACTGGCCGCGCAGAAAGCCTGGCGCCAGAATCAAGATTGATACCGCGAGCAGACACGTGCAACTTCTCCCATGCATGGGGAGACCTCAGGAACCTGGACGTCTGCTCGGAGGAATACCGGAGAAACAAGTCAGCATAGTCCGTCAGAGGCAACAGAAGCTGTGACCGATGTCACACGAGCCTGTGGATTTCGGAGGCGAAGCTCCCAAACCGGTGGATGTGCCGATCATCGATCATCTCGAACAGTCGATAGAAAATCGATAGCAGACCTCCTCTGGAGCAGTATGAAAGGAAAAAGGCCCGGATCAGGTGATCCGGGCCTTTCTTTGTTCAGTTCACCTTGTTCAGTTCACCTTGTTCAGTTCACCTCGTTCAATTCACAGCGCTTCGTTTACCGCGGCGAGCAACGAAACATGCCGCTCGCTGTTCAGGCCGGTCCTAGTTCTTCACTTCGAGAGTGACCGTTGCTGTTTGCGTCACGCCTCCGCCCGTGCCCTTTACGGTAATCGTGTGCTTTCCTTTCGGGGTGCCAGCAGCTACCGCGATTGTCATCTGCGAGTGTCCCGCGCCCGGTGCCGCGATGGACTTGGGCTTGAAGGTCACGGTTACGCCGCTGCCTTCTCCACTTGCGGACAAGGCAATCGCGGAGTCGAAGCCGCCGGAGACTGTCGTCGTAATCTTGACGGAGGCAGAGGCGCCTGCGTCAAGGCCGACCGTTGTGGGAGCCGCAGCGATGGTGAAGCTCGCGGCAGACGTTACGGTGAGACTAACGGTGGTGGTTTCGACGATGCTGCCAGAGGTTCCGGTCACCGTAATCGTATACGTACCGGCGGCCACAGATGAACCTACAGTCAGCGTCAACGAGGAAGTTCCAGCCCCGGTGATCGAGGTTGGGTTGAAGACTGCGGTCACGCCGGTGGGTTGGCCGCTCGCAGACAAGGTGATACCCGAGTCAAATCCGCCAGTCACCGCGCTGGTGATGGTGGTGCTTGCCGAACCGCCCGCCACTACCGAGAGCGCATTGGGCGAGGCCGAAAGGCTGAAGCCAGCAGCCGGAGCTCCGGCAAGGGCGAGCAGCAGGTTGTCCCCGTTCGGACTTCCCCAACCAGTCGACAGGTCGTAGCCGACAGTCGTCCCGTCGTTATTGCCTCCACTGGTAATGTCGTGGAAGTCAGTGAGGTAGTCCGGCCCTTCACCGATCGCATAAAGCGCCGGATTGATGAAGCCGAGCGTAGAGGTGTTTCCGTTCAAGAGATACTGTTCGTTGGTAAGAGCCAGGTAGGCGGCCCACATGGGCGTCGCAAAGCTGGTTCCACCGTAGTTGTTGGCGCTGCAAGTCGTTTGGTCGGCGCAGACGTAGAAGGTGAAATTCGCATTGGCCGAAACGTCCGGACCATTGCGGAAGGTTTGCGAGCATTTGGCGCAGCCGGCCGCGGCAGTTACCTGCCACGATGGAATCGCAAAGTCATCCGGCCCAACGCCGCCGCCAGTGTCCGACCAACCGGTTTCCGAGGCCCAGGGACCAGCCGCGCTGGCAGTCTCTAAGTCCGTTCCGCCGACAGCGACAACATAAGGATCGTCCGCCGGCCAGTAAAAGATACTCTTACTCCACTTCCCATCATCACCGGCCGCTACAAAGAAGTTCTGACCCTGCGCCGCAAATTCCTGGAAATAGACGTCGTCGGTGGTGTTGTCCGTCGGCCTCCATAACCAAGAGCAGCTCAACTGAGCATTCAGCGGGCTCGCCGTGGCCATGCCGTTGAGAATGCCAGGATCATCGAGGGTTTGCCCCGACAACCCGCCAGTTCCGATATACATGACAAGGCTGGACAGCCCCGGCGCCATGCCAAGTGCCTGGGTCATGTCGATGGTTTGTTCGGTGTCATCGCAGCTGGGTTCCTTGCAGAGCGTGCTCTGCGTGTCAACCGACAGGAGCGTAACCGGTACGTTGTTGGTTTGGCCGACATTCGTGTAGTACGTCGTCAGGTCGGTCAGATCGGTGCCGATGAATTCAAACAAGCCGAGCGACTGGCCCGTGCCGGTGAGAGTCGCCGCGCTGTTTCCATCGACATAGTATGCCTGCCTCATATCGCTGCCGAGGAACGAGGCGCTAGGACCGGAGCCGGTCGTGGCGTTGGACTTGACCTCAGACTTCGAGACTGCATCGATCCGATGATAGGCCGGTTTCGGAGTCGAATAATTGTCCAGCCCGCCGATGTGCCACAGCTGCACAGCCAGGTCCGCCGTGGGTTCCCGGTCGGGCCCGAAGAAGGTGCGGTTTTCCGTGTCGTGCTGGAAGACGCCCATTTTGAGGTTGAAGGCTTTCTCAATGTTCGCCACCGAGCCTGTGACATCCAGGTTCATGCGGTTGCGAGAAGTCTTTACTACGCTGAAGCCGTTGTCTTTCGCAAAGCGAATCACAGCGTCGTAATCTTGCTGGCTGGGGCCAAACCTTTCAGTGAATTCCTCCACGGTAAGGAAATGGCGATAAGAAGGACTGGAAGGATCGTAGACTTCCTTTAGGAAGCTATCTAATCCTGCCTGATTGCGGTGCGGAAGAACCAGAACGATGCGCATGGACTGCGTTGCCGGCAAATGCCCGACTAATGGCGCCCGCCCGTTCACGCTTACGTCACGTACGTGACGCGTTAGCACGGACTGGGGCTGCGCCTGGCAAATAATGTTCGCGCCCGACACGATCGCGGCGATCGTGAGCAAAAATACACTAAGTCTTCGGATCACGGTTTCTCCTTAGGATTAGACGGAACTTCCGTTTGGGTCAGGGGAGGGTAACGGGAATTCCCGACTCGCCATTTTCTGGCCTGCGGATAGTACTACGTTTTCCCGTCCAGTACGCAGAGAATTTGTAAAATCTGCAAAATGAAAATGGAAGAGCGTCGAGCCACCGTAGAAAAACTAAAGACACTAGGTATTATTTCTCCAAAGCCGCGCCTGGCGCAGGATCCCACCGGAATCGACGCGTGCCTGCTTTTTCACCGTGCGCTCGCGGCGCATGCCCCCGCCTCCACATCAATTGCAATTCACGAATGTTGCATGCAGGAATGTTTGCAGAAAGGAGCGTGCGGCACCTAGAATGCGGTGCTCTTAAACGAGCCATCCGTTTCTCACCCTGGAGGCAAGATGAACCTAAGCCTAAACATGAACCTAAGCCTAAGAAAGACCGCATTGACGGTCGCAGTTCTTTCGATCGGCACGATGTGTTTTGCGCAAAGCCCAAGCATGGGCACATGGAAGCTCAACGAAGCCAAGTCGAAGTTAGTTGCCGGGCTCCCAAAGAACACAAGCGTTAAGTATGAGGCCGCTGGCGACAGCGTCAAAGCCACCGTGGATGGCGTCGATCCACAAGGCAAGCCAACGCACACGGTCTGGGTCGGCAAGTTCGACGGCAAGGACTATCCCGTGACGGGCGATCCAACTGCGGACACTCGCGCCCTCAAGCAGATCGACGCTCATACCCTCGAGTTGACATCGAAAAAAGGCAGCAAAGTAACGATGACCGGCAAGATCGTCATCGCTGCCGACGGAAAAAGCCGCACCCTCACAGTCAACGGCACCGATCCGATGGGCATGAAACTCGAGGCTACCTCCTTTTACGATAAACAGTAAAAAGTAACGACCGGCTGACCAAATGTGGGTGCCCCATCCTTGTCGCGTCCTTCGCGACAGGGTGGGGCCTTTGACTTATAGCTCGGCACAAAATCAAACGCGGCACGAGGTTAGCCGTGAAATTCGGATCCCAGCCGGCAATATCATCATCGGCGTCATCCCGAGTCCGGCGTCATCGCGTCTTCGTCATCCCAAGTTCGGCGTCATCCCGAGCGGAGCCGCTCTTCAGGCGAAGCGAGGGATCTCCCGCAGCACTGATCTCGAACGAATTCGTGATCTGCTGCCTGCTGTCGGACCCGTACGTGGTGGATGTTTGAAGTAGAGAATTCCCCTCCGCTACCGTCACAACGACCAAGGCTGCCCACCTGTCGCGATTTTCAACAAGGTGGGTACCTCGAAAGTAGCCCCCGCGCATTTGGAGAGCAGTAGAAATGGTTTGCTCCAGCGAGTGCCCCACGTCTCGCCGATTTGCTGGACGTGGGAAGCGATGCTTCCTGCGGGGCCAATCGCACTCCGCAGCCTGGAAAGCACGCTCCGAAATCCACAAGCACCACCCCCATCGTGTGACGTCCAACCTTGACCTCAAAACTAAAGAAGCAGATGATTTCAAGGCGGATGCGACAGGCACCGCTACCGCGCCAGCCGCCATAAAGTCTTTGTTGTCAAGATTTTGACCTCTAAGCCCTAGGCGCTCAAGATTTTGCAGACCATTTTTCGCAAAACCCGCGCCCGTCAAGGCTTTCAGAGGGGTGGGGGGGAGGGGGGTACCCAGCAACCCACGATTTTCTTCACATGAAACGCGCTCACGCGCCGCGCTATGCCCTCTCTTCCAACTATTTTTCTGGAGATGTCCAAAGGTCGAGAAGTGCCCCATTGAAGGCAGATCGCACGTCGGGTTTGCTCATCTCTCACGCTCAATGGGACAATAGGCTTATATGCGAAAATCGCTCACCACTATGATCCAACTATTGGCCGCCGGGACGATGATGCTGGGCAATGCCCTGGCGCAAACTCCAGCGACACCAGCTCAAACCACTCAACCAGCTTCCAGCCCAGCCGCCGCTCCCGCCAAGCCACAGTCGGCGACCGCGGCCAAAAAGACGCCCGCAAAACCCGCAACCACCCTGACACTGACCACCCAGAAACAAAAAGCCAGCTACGCCTTGGGCATGCAAATTGGCGGAACTCTGAAGCGCCAAGGCGTGGGCGCCTCCGTGGATGCTGCGCTCACCGCTCGCGGCCTGAAAGACGCTCTGGCCGGCAGCAAGATGCTGCTAACGGACGATGAAGAAAAAGCCGCTCTGACCCAACTGCAGACCGAAGTCCGCGCCGCTCAGGAAGCGAAAGCGCACGAAGCCGGCTCAGCCAACCGCAAAGAAGGCGAAGCCTTCCTCGCGGAGAACAAGAGCAAAGAGGGCATCGTGACCCTGCCCAGTGGTCTGCAATACAAGATCCTGACTGCAGGAACCGGTCCCAAGCCCACAGAGAGCGACACCGTCAGCTGCAACTATCGCGGAACGCTCATCAGCGGCAAGGAATTCGACAGCTCAAGCAAGCATGGCGGCCCAGCTTCATTTCCGGTGAAGGGAGTCATCAAGGGCTGGACCGAGGCGCTGCAATTGATGCCTGTGGGATCGAAGTGGCAGTTGTTTATCCCTCCAGATCTCGCCTATGGCGATCGTGGCGCCGGCGCCGACATCGGTCCTGGCGAAACTTTGATCTTTGAAGTCGAGCTGGTCTCGATTGGAGAGCCGAAGAAATAAAGCCATCGTTTCTTCAACCACCGGGACAACAAGATTACCGTTCTGGTTACGTTCCCTACTCAATGCCCGACGGGAAGCCGTCTGCGCTCGCAGACGGCCTTTTTCTTTGGCCGCGTGCCCGGTCTAAAGCTGTTTCCCGCGCTGCCGATGTAAAGGGCAGTGAGGGAGAACAACGTGAAAATTCTCTTAGTGGAGGACAGCAAAACCATCCGACGGGAAAATGAATCCGCTTTGAGCAATGCCGGCTACGAAGTAATCTGCGCCGAAGACGGCGAATCCGCGCTCCAGTTGGCGAAAGAACATCAACCGGACCTGGTCCTGCTGGACATGATCCTACCCAAGATGAGCGGCCCCGAAGTTCTGAAGCACCTGAAGGGTGAGCCGGCAACGGCCGAGATTCCAGTAGTTGTCCTGAGCGGTCTTTCCGAGAAGAACCGGGAAAAGTTGATGGACGAGGGCGCGGAAGACTATCTGGAAAAAAATGCGCTGATGCCCGAGCCGGGAGTCAATCTGCTACCGAAGCAATTGGAAACCGTGATCTGCCGCATTAACCGCAGGCGCGGGATCGCGTTTTCGAAGGTCCCCGTTCACGACTGAAGGTCCTGCCAGATCGTCCTACAAGCCTCATCCCACAAAGGCTCGTCCCACGAAGTTCGTACCAAGAAAGTTCGTACCAAGAAGATTCGTCCCAATAAAGATCGTCTCAATACAGACCGTCTTATAAAGGGTGCTGCAGATGTTCTTCGGCCGAAAGATTAGCACCCGCCAGAAGCAGCAAGCCCGAAAGAAACGCCCAGAACATCATGGTTACCGAGAGCGCGAACGGGCCATACACTTCCTGAAAATTCAGCCACGGCAGAGCCAAAATATAAGCGTACTTCAGCGCCTCGGAGAGCAGGCCCATGATGATAGCCGCAGGCAGCACGGCTCTCGCCGGAACCTTCCCGTTGGGCAGCAGCCAGTAGATCAGGAAGAAGATTGTGATGCTGGCAGCGATGGCGAAAACCTTCATCACCAGAAATCCCACCAGCCGCACCACGCCCGTTCCGTAACCATGCAGCAGGAATTCCATAAACGCGACCGGCGCGGCAGTCAGCGCGATCGAAAGCAGCGCCAGCACGCCGCAGGCAAAAGCCAGGCCGAACGAGACCAACTGATTGCCCAGGTAGGAGCGATTTTTCTCGAAGTGCCAGATGCGGTTCAGTGCCACTTCCAGCGGCAGAAACACGCCCGACGAAGTCACCAGCAGAATCGCCAGCGATACAAACTGCACCCGCTGCCGGGAGTTGACCATGGCGTTCAGGTTGCGGATGACGAATTCCTGACCCGCGGGCAGGTAGTCGCGCAGCAGTTGCAGAATCACTTCGTACATGACGCGGGAATGAAAGACGCGGCGGATCAGGGTCATCAGCAGGACCACAAAAGGAAAGAACGCCAGAATCGAATTGGCCGCGACCGAAAAGGCGAAGGTGTGGACGTCGGTCCGCATCAGATATTTTACGGTTGAAACCACCAGCCCGGAACGCCCAAGCGACGAACGGAATGAAGACTGGAGCGACGAACGGAATGAAGTCCGCCCCGGCGACGGGGCTGCCGCAGGCAGCGGCGCAGCTTCGGCCTTGGGAAGCGTTGGTGTGGGAGGGTCTGCCATGGCGACGATCGAACGTACGACGACCCATCGTACCAGAGGTGGGAGATCGGGGCTGAGAAGGCCTAAACCTAAGTGTTAGCGGTGGTTACCGGGGTATTTCTTTATCTGCGTTAAAGTTATCTGTAATGACCGCAAGTCACCTTACGATTTCTTTCTAATTTCTCTTGCGAATCGTTTTAATACTGCTTATTATCTGTTGCTCAATACCGGAAAATGGTCCGGTGGTGAGACCGGTAACACTTAGTTAACGTTTTGTCGGGTGTGGTGGAAACGCGCCAAATGTCGGGCTCCGAAGTTCACGCAGCGGATGTCATGCCGCGGTGAGGACTGAGGAGTCTTTTCCTTTTTTGGGGTAGTTCTTCTGCACATGCAGTTCCGCACATGGTTGGGGCTACAGAAAGTTCTACCGGCTTCTTTGAGGGGGCTTCAGACGACCGGGGCGACGATCGTAAGACAGCTGGAGAATAATTCTTTGCGATTCGGTGAAAGGAGTTTTATCCGTGAGAGAGAAAGGTACAGTGAAGTGGTTCAACGGGGCGAAAGGGTATGGATTTATCCAGCGCTCCACGGGGGAAGATGTGTTCGTGCACTTCTCAGCCATCCAGGAGAACGGCTACCGCACGCTCAATGAGGGAGAGACCGTGGAGTTTGACCTGCTGAAGGGCCCCAAAGGCTTCCAGGCGGCAAACGTTGTCCGCGCATAGAAGACCGCGCATAAACCTGCGAACCATTTAAAAGCCCTCCCGGTCCCAGCGGGAGGGTTTTTTGTTGGACGGCTTTTATGGTTGGCAGAAACGGCGGAGGCAGTGGGAACGAAGGTGTGGAATACGAGCAAGTGGATTACGAGTAAAATGGCGTGTTCGTATCAGCCTGGCTGGCGAGGGTGTTCCCTTGACCCCGTGCAGAACGTTTTCTCGCGCCGTGCGAAGCCACCGCTCAACGCATCACACGTTTCACTCGCTGCGACCGTCGCTGCGCGTTGCCTTTGTCCTGCTGGTTCTCGGAGCAGGAAGCGTTGCGTTTGGACAAGGAAACTCCGGTTCACCCGCGCCGGCGTCGATGCAGCAGGTCGCACCGGGCGAAACGCGCGCTGCAAATCCAGCCTCAGTCACGGCTGACAGGCCGAGCCGCTACGTGCTCCTGGACGTGGCTGCGACGGACATTCAGGGCCGTCGCGTCGCAGGCCTGGCGGAAAATGACTTCCGGGTTATCGAGAAGATCGATTGGGTGAACCAGGTTCCCGAGAAGATTGCGTCCTTTCAAGCGATCAATCAGAAGAACAAGATCAGCCTGCGGAGTTCCGCTGAAACGGGCGAACTCCTGAGCACTCCCCCACAGGCACACGGTGACCCGATAGCCGCGCGCGAACCCGCAGAGCCTCTCACGATTCTGTTACTCGACGATCTCAACACCGATCTCTTTGCTCCATCGTTCAGAGAACAAGTCGCCAGCATGGCCGATCTTAACTGCGAAGGAGCTTCTCTGGATCCGCTCTGTGTTACTGCGCCGGTTGCGGTCCTGCGACTTGGGCCGAAGCTCGAGTTGTTGCAGGACTTCAGTCCTTATCGCACGGATCTGCAATCCACGCTGCACAGCGCTTTTGCCGAGAAACCATCTGAATCTTCCCAAGCGAAGTATGCAGGAGCAACGCCCGTTGCCGCAGCCGAGAGTTCCGGATTGGCCGGTAGTCTCTCGTCGTTGCCGCCAATCCGAGATTGGAATCGGCTGCCCAGAGGCGGCAGCGACCCGGGGCGGCGCGCACAGTTGACGATGGATGCGATACGCGCGATTGCGCGCCACCTGGCGGGCTACCCAGGACGCAAGAGACTGATCTGGATCTCTTCCTCGTTTCCATTCAGCATCGCTCCCGATCCCCGTACGAATCGTTCCGACGATCCCATGAGCTTTCGCGGCCAAGCTGCGGTGGTGATGAACGCGCTGGCGAGCGCGCGGGTCTCGGTGTACCCGGCCCGTCCGGGACTGGTTCCGAAGCGCAAGAAAAATGACGATAGCCACCCGCCTCGACCTTCCGCTTTAGCTGCAGCTGCGGCTGCAGTTTCGGTCACGCCTGCGCAGGCGAGCGCGGAGTACTTCGCGGCCACTGCTCCGATGGAAGAATTCGCAGCAGAGACCGGGGGTGAGGCGTGCATCGACGACCGGGATCTCTCCGATTGTTTCAACCGCTTATTGCGCGACGGGGTCTCCGATTATCTAATCGCGTATTCTCCATCCGCAGAGAACTGGAAAGAGGGCTTTCATCGCATCATCGTCACGACGCCCGACCGCGGCGTGCACCTGTCCTTTCGCCAGTACTATTACGTGCCAGATAAGAAGGCGGCGGCTGGTCCGGATATGGAACTGAAGCAAGCCGCGTGTGACGACCTGATGACTGCGACCGCGCTCAAGCTGACGGCCGAGGTTCAGTCCTCTGCTCTCGAGAAGGCAAGGTTTTCGCTGGCGGTAAATGGCCAATCGCTGACAGCGGATTCGTCCCCAGACCACAGCAGGCAACTCCGTCTGCATCTTGACTTTGCCGTATGCACTTTCGACGCGCGAGGAAAGGCGCTGCAGCACGTGCAATTTCCCACGCGGCAGGACATGAGCGCGGAGGAATTCACTTCCGTCCAGCAAGCTGGGATCCGGCGTCTGGTGGAATTTCAGCCTGCGCCAGGAACGGCGCTTCTGCGCTGGGTAGTGCGAGATTCGCTGTCGGGCGATTTAGGGTCGGTCGACGTGGTATACCAGGCGCCGCCTGCGGTTTTCGTCGCAGGCACCATCCCAGAGACAGTGGCGGGCACTATCGCCGACACTGTCCCGGACACTGTCGCGGACACTGTCCCGGACAACGGGAAAACGGACCATCCCGCTTCGGAGCATACTTCCAGTTCGTCCGCTGAACCAACAGGTCGGGCGAAACAAGGCGCGCCTTCGGAACAGCTAGACAGCACGGACGCCGACCTTCCAACTTTGGAGACAGATTCAGAGATCAAGCCCTACTGCGCTGCCATCGCGGGGGCAAGCGAGCATTCCGCTGCGCTGGCCGAGCTGTGCCGGTTTGCGCTCTCGATGCCCCGAAACATGCCGAATGTCATCTGTGACCTGGAGACCCGGCGCTTCTGGCGCGCCTACAATATCGCCAACCGGGATGTCGTAACTGCGACCGTAACCTACGCGAATGGCCAGGAGAACTACAGCAATATTCAAATTAACGGCGGCGCCGCAAATGCTCGGACCTTGAACAGCAGTTGGTCGACTGGAGAGTTTGCCTCGATTCTGCAGATGGTGTTCTCGCCCGCGAGCGATGCGTCGTTCCGGTTCAGCAAAGAAGCACGGTTGAACTCGACGCCAGCCCTGGTCTTCGAATTTCAGGTTGACCAATCGAGCAACCTCCTCTACTACTTGCACGCGTTTTACTCGAGCGGATGGGGCGTTACGCTGTTTCCTGGTTACCGCGGAAAAGTTTGGCTGAACAAATCCAACTTCCAACTGATGAGGCTGGAGAAGGGTGCCAGCCACATGCCCGCGTCCTTTCCCATCACCCACGCGTCCACCGTAATTGATTACTCCAATGTGCCTTTGGGGGACGGAAGCGACTTTGTGCTGCCCGGTGAGTCCGAGATTGAGACCTGTTCGAGCGAGGAAGGAGCGGAATGCGCGCACAACGTCGTGCGGTTCAAGAATTGGCACAAGTTCCGCGCAAAGACCCGCATCCTAACGACTGAAGAGCCACACTAGCGGCCCCGGCGGGCTTGTTGGAATCGCTCGAGTGGCGGGCCGCGCTTGCTCAGTTCGCAACGAAATTCAACTCTAGAATCGTCATGCGAGGCTCTTGGCAGATAGGCCTTGGCGTCGATCGTTACTGTACTTCTGCCGGACTTCTTCCGCACTTCTACCGGACTTTTACCGGGCTCACCGAACTTCCAGTGAGACCACGTCGCCATTCATTGATCCGCCGGGCTTGTAGTTCACTGTGACCTGCCGGTTTGCCCACGCACAGGAGAAATCGTCGGCGCCAATCAGGACGAGTGACTTGTAATCCGCAGCGCGCAGTTTCAGCTCTAACCCATCGACATTAAGGGTCAGGATGGCAGCCGGACTCTGCGAACAGTCCACGTCGACGAGCCGGCCTTTGACGAACTTGGTAGGGCGCATGTCCGCCGGGCCGCCAGATTGCGTTGCTTTCTCGGCTTCGGCGCGCTTGGCCGCGTCTTCCTCGAGCACATCGAAGGGGGACTTCTGCGCAGAGAGTTTGGCTTGCGGCATGGTTCCTGCGCTCAACGGGATGCCGTATTTGCGCTCGGACGTGGCGCGCTCCAGAAGTTCCTTAGAGAGGGCCACGATTTGCGGATTGCTGCTGGCTTTCAAGCGGGCGAATAGGACGTCGGCTGCATCCCATTTCTTGCTGGCCACATAGATCTGGGCCAGATGGTAGGTGTAGAGTTCATCGCGCGGACTCAGGTTAATGGCGGCGCGCTCAGCTTGCATGGCTGCGGCGGGGCCTCCGCCGGCGTTGTGCGCCAGGGCCAGCAGATCGTAGGCGTTGGCGAACTCCGGGTACCACTCCAGCACGGCCTTCAGGTCGAGCATCATGTTGGGCAAGCCCTGCATTTCAGCGTGCTTGGCTTGCGCTTCGCGATACTTCTGCACTGACAAGTAGTAGCGCAGCCACATGTCGCGTGGATTCAACGCGGCAGCGTCCGCGATCTCGGTCGTAGCCCCTTCGAATTCTCCGTGCTCGATATGGTCCCAGGCCAGAATGCGATGAGCGAGAGCGCTGCCGATGGCATTGCTGGGAAGCAGGTTGGGATCCTCACCGGGACGCTTCTCCTGATTCTTGGATTCGAATTTCTTATCGGCCAGGTTCGGGGTCGACGCCAGGGCGTGCAATTCCCGCAATCCGGCATCACGACGCTCCGGGATGCGGATTTCCACCTGAGCGTAAAGTGCGCGCTCATCGTCCTCGGGCAAAGGCTTGATAGTGATTGCGCTGTCGTCGGGCCCCACGGGAACCGGGAAGCTGGTTAATGTCCCTGTTCCTGCTCCAGTTCCTGTTCCGGGGGGGTTGGCGCGAGCGGGATGAGCCAGGTTCGGATTCGTTGTCCGAGCGGCATCGGGAGCGACCAAAGGCACACTCTGGGCATGGAAGTAATCCTTGATCGCGTTTTCCATCTGCGCGGAACTCATGCCGTAGGCTTTCTGTATGGCCTCTTCCACCGGGAGATGCTGGTTCAGGACGAGACCGAAGTAGGCGCCAGTTTCCGGCAGCTTTTGCTCGTGGAGCAGGTAGTGTATGACCATCCACGACTCGGCATAGTAGAGCGTATGGCGCGTGCCCTGGTTGCGGACCGAGGAATCGGGCTTCATGGCGAAGAGCTCGGGCAGCGGCATCCAGACCTGAGCGGCCAACAATTCGGTGAGCGATTGCGGCGGCTGTGGGTCGCTGCCCATCTCGACATGCTTGTTGTCCACGCGAATCGTGCTGAAATATTCGGCGAGGCCGTCGTCGAACCATCCCTGGGCCGGCGGATAGTTGTAGCTCAACAGCGTGGCGGCAAAGTCGTGCGCCACGGCGCGCCAGGATTCGTCTTCAAACAGATTCAATACGATGAAATCCTGATCGTCGCCCGACAGAAAGAATCCGGGAATATCGATGGGCTGGACATCATTCAACTGGCTTGGCGAAGCATTAGCCGCCTGAAGGTTGATTTGTCCTGCGGTGGCTGCCGGAACGTGGACGAGAGGCGCAACCTGGTAGTAAGTCTTGTCATCCTTGAAAGCGAGGATGGTCAGCGGAACCGACTGAACCAGACGCTCCTTCCCCAACAGCAACCCGAACACTGCACGCATCTGCTCGAAGCGCAGGGCGACTTCGCGTCCTTTTTTTTCTCCCGCGTCGGTGATAACAGTGAAATGCGTGGAGTGGACTTCAAGCCAGGGAGAAGGCTCCGCCGCAGGCGCGAAAGTTGGGGTTAAGCTGAGACAAAGACCTACGCACGCTGCCAGGAATCGAACGGGACTGCGGCCAATGCGGGCCATGGGTAACCAGAAGACGATCTGTTCTGAAAGCCTAACAGAATTCAGGTGGACGCGAGGAATCTCCTTGCAACACTGTGAAAGATTTTTCATCAGGAAGGAACTTTCCCGCAATCGTAGGCGTACCGTCAGAAGGAGAGGTGTGGGTTCATGCTGATGTTGCGGGTTGCGGGATTTTGTCTGGCGGCCTCGATTTCGCTCGCGCCTTCGTTCCCGCCGTCGCCGCAAAGCTCAACGCCGGAGCAGGCGAAGGCTGATGAGGCGGGGGCGCTGCCGAACGCCGACGCCATCATGGCACGCGTGGCGGCGAATCAGGATCGCAGCGAAGACTTGCGCCGGCACTACATCTACAAGCAGCACACGCACATCGTTACCCACAAACCGAAAGGCAGGATGTTGCGCGAAGAAACTGCCGACTACGACGTGACTCCGATGCCCCATGGAACTCAGAAAGAACTTAAACAGCTGACCGGACGCTACTGGAACAAAGGGAAGTACGAGACGTTCCAGGGCGAGCCGGTTCCAGAATCCGACAGTCTCGACGCGAGCTTGATCCACGATTTTCGCGACGATCTGTCGAATGAGAAGACGAAAGACGGACTCGCGAAGGACTTATTTCCTCTGACCACGGAAGGGCAGAAGGAATACGACTTCACGCTCCTGGGTCAGGAAGTGCAAGACGGGCGCAGCGTGTACCACATTGGTTTTCGGCCCAAGGATAAGAACGATATTTCGTGGGCGGGCGAGGCATACATCGACGCTTCGGAATTTCAGCCGGTGCAAGTTTTCACCAAACTCTCGCGGCGCATTCCGTTTGGAGTGCGAGTACTTCTGGGGACCGATGTGCCGGGCATTGGGTTCACCGTGACCTACAAGCGGCAGGAGGATGGAGTCTGGTTTCCCGCCACGTTCGGGACGGAGTTCCGAATTCATGCCTTGTTCTTCATCAACCGGGACGTGTCGGTGTCGCTGCACAATACTGGTTTTCAGCGCACGCATGTAGAGAGCAAGATGAAGGTTATAGGGCCGGCGGAGTGAGGAATGCTTTGGTGAGCTGATTCCAAGGCGACACCAGACAACGAGGCTGCGCCCCGCCGAACAGGCGAAGGCGGTCCCACAAGAGTGCTTTGGGCTTTCGGGAGCTCGGCTGGCTACAGAACTAATCGCCGCTGGCGTGGTGTTGCGTGGGAACCAGAACCAGGCGCGGGCGGCCCGCTTCCGACTGCGGCTGCGACTTGCGGCCGAACGCGTTCAGGATGCAGATCACGGCGGCGTAAGCGGCGAAAACCCCCAGGCTTACGGATGCGATGACAGTAACGAAGAGGACGACGGGCATAACAATCGAGATCACGGTCAACCAACCCCTTAAGAGAAATCCAGAATCTGCTGCGGCGCCTCTCCCACCCTTACTTATTTCCTCAGCGCGAACCTTGCAGGCGTTTTAGACCGAACGACTCAAATCTAACCGCGTTGACGCTCCGCGCTGTTGACGACTAAGATACGGAGTAGAGCTGTGCAATCCCACTTTCTAACAATTCTGCGTGCCTGTCGACGTTACGGAAGGGGTATGAACCCCGGCGAATGATGGCGATTACCAAAATTTCCGTTCGCGGGGCCCGGCAGCATAACCTCAAGAACATCAACGTTGAGATTCCGCGTAACACCCTGACGGTGGTTACCGGCCTGAGCGGGTCGGGCAAGTCGTCGCTCGCCTTCGACACCATCTACGCCGAGGGCCAGCGCCGCTACGTGGAGACTTTGTCGGCCTACGCGCGGCAGTTTCTCGACCAGATGGAACGCCCGGATGTGGATGCAATTGATGGACTTAGCCCGTCCATCTCGATCGAGCAGAAGACCACCAGCCGCAGCCCGCGTTCAACCGTTGGAACGATTACCGAAATCTACGATTATCTTCGCCTGCTATTCGCTTCCATAGGCGTGCCGCATTGCCCCAAGTGCGGCCGCGCCATCAGCCGCCAGTCAGCGGACCAGATTGTCCAGCGCGTCATGGCGCTGAGTCCGGAAGATCGAGTCATGGTGATGGCGCCGATCGTTCGCGGACGCAAGGGCGAGTTCAAGAAGGAAATGGAGACGCTGGTCAAACACGGGTATACGCGCGCGCGCATCGACGGAGAGTTAGTCAGCCTCGACGACGAGGTCGCGATTAATCTCGACAAGCGCAAGAATCACACCATTGAAGTCGTCATCGATCGTCTGCTGGTGAAGCCAGGGATCGAGCATCGTCTGGAAATGTCGGTCGGTCTGGCGATGAAGCTGGCGGGCGGATTGGTGCAAGTCGCGGTAGTTGGCGGTGAAGAGCAACTTTATTCCGAAAAACTGGCATGTCCGGATTGCGGCATCAGCGTGCCGCAACTCGAGCCGCGTTCGTTTTCGTTTAACAGCATGTATGGAGCATGCCCGGAATGCCACGGCTTGGGCAGCAAATACGATTTCGATCCGGCTAAGGTGATTACCGACTGGTCGAAACCGCTGCTCGAGGGCGGTTTGGGGCCTGGGTCGGCGTCACAGAATCTGATTCATATGCTGCAGATTTCGTCGGCCGCGTATGGCATTGACCTGAACACCCCGTTCGAGAAGTTTCCCGAGAAGACGCAGGATTTTCTGCTGAACGGCGAGCCCGGACGCGGCGGCAAGACCGGCTTTCACGGCATCTTCGGATATTTGAAACAGAATCTGGATGAGTCGACTTCGGAAGGCTATCGCGACTGGCTGATGGATCACATGTCGGCCACGCAGTGTCAGGCATGCCACGGCAGGCGCCTGCGGCCGGAGAGTCTGGCCGTGAAAGTGAATGGTATGTCGATCGCCGACTTCACCGCCATGCCGGTCGAGCGATCACTGAAAGTAGCCGAGGGCATCAAGCTGGCCGGGCGCGAAGCGGCCATTGCCGGTCGCGTCATGCACGAAATAGTCGAACGCTTGCAGTTTCTCAACGCGGTGGGGTTGGGATACATCTCGCTGGATCGTTCAGCCGCGACGTTGTCGGGCGGAGAGGGACAGCGTATTCGCTTGGCGACGCAGATTGGTTCGAAGCTGCGCGGCGTGTTGTATGTGCTGGATGAGCCGTCGATCGGGCTCCACCACCGCGACAACGGCCGTCTGTTGACCGCGCTCGAAAATCTGCGCGACCTGGGCAACACCGTGCTCGTGGTGGAGCACGATGAAGAAACTATCCGCCGCGCGGACTATGTTGTCGATCTGGGGCCGGGCGCGGGGCGGCATGGCGGCAGCCTGGTCGCGCATGGCACGCCGGAAGAGATCATGCGCGATCCGACTTCGCTGACCGGGGCGTATATCTCGGGGCGAACCTCGATTGCGATGCGGCCAGAGCGGAGACATGCCAACGGTACGGCGCTGACCATTCTGGGAGCGAAAGAAAATAATCTTAAGAATCTCGATGTAACTTTTCCTCTGGGCGTTATGACCGTGGTGACGGGTGTTTCCGGCTCGGGCAAGTCGACGCTGGTGAATGACATTCTTTATCGCGCGCTGGCGCGGCAGCTTTACCGCTCGCGAGAAAAGTCGGGCGAGCACAAAGCAATTTCCGGCGCAGAGAATATCGATAAAGTCATTCGAATCGATCAGTCGCCAATCGGGCGCACGCCGCGTTCGAATCCGGCAACCTATACCGGAATGTTCACCCAGATGCGCGATTTCTACGCCATGCTGCCGGAATCCCGTGAGCGCGGCTACAAGGCGGGGCGATTTTCGTTCAACGTTTCCGGCGGCCGCTGCGAAGCCTGCCAGGGCGAGGGCCAGCGCCGCATCGAAATGAATTTTCTGCCCGATGTCTACGTGCTGTGCGAAGTCTGCGGCGGGCGGCGCTACAACTCGGAAACTCTAGCCGTCAAATACAACAGGCACTCGATTGCCGACCTGCTGGAAATGCCGGTCTCTGACGCGCTCCCGATTCTGGAAAATATTCCGCAGGTGAGACAGAAGCTGCAGACACTGGTCGACGTCGGCCTGGGATACATTCATCTGGGCCAGTCGGCGGTTACTCTCTCCGGCGGTGAAGCGCAGCGCATCAAGCTGGCGCGCGAGTTGAGCAAGCGGCAGACCGGAAAGACGCTCTATTTGCTCGATGAGCCGACGACCGGACTGCACTTCGACGATGTGAAGAAACTGCTCGATGTGCTGCACCGGTTGACCGACCTGGGCAACTCGATCATCATCATCGAACACAATCTGGACGTGATCCGCAACGCGGACTGGATCATCGATCTCGGTCCCGAAGGCGGCGAAGAAGGCGGACGCATCGTCGCCCAGGGCACGCCGGAAACCGTGGCGCGGGTGAAGAAGTCGTATACGGGGCAAGCGCTAGCAGGGTATTTTGGGAACGGAAAGCGGGGTGCCTAGCTCTTGTTGAATGCTTGACGTTATTAACGGAACCCGTTAATATTGAGCACAGTGATCAAGACCTTCGCGGACAAAAGCACGAAGGAATTCTGGGACAACGGCAAGAGCGGGGGAATGCCTCCTGCGAACCTGCGAAACGCCGCCAAGAAAAAGCTGGCGATGCTCCACTCGGCACACAGGCTGGAAGATTTGCGAGTTCCCCCCGGCAACCGGCTCGAGGTTTTGCGTCGTGACCGCGCAGGGCAGCATAGCATTCGGATCAATGATCAATTCCGCGTTTGCTTTGTGTGGCGCAACGGCGACGCCTACGAGGTGGAGATCGCGGATTACCATTGATTCCCCAGATTGAGCGGAAGAATGAATGGCGGGAGATGGAAGTCATGAGCATTAAGAATGAAGGTTCGGCGGGCTGGGCAGTGCATCCGGGAGAAATTCTTCGCGAGGAATTTCTCGCGCCGATGGGCATCTCCGCCTACCGACTGGCGGTGGAGTTGCATGTTTCTCCCCCTACTGTCAACGACATTGTTCGCGAGAAGCGGGGCATCACGCCTGAGATGGCGGCGCGCCTAGCCAAGTATTTCGGGACGACTGAGCAGTTCTGGCTGAATTTGCAGGACGCCTTTGCGGTTCATCAAGTCAGGCGAAAGTATTCCAAGGAACTCAAAGCCATTCGGCCTCTTGCCGCAGCGGCAGCACAGTAGAGGAGCACGTACCGAAATTAGTGTCTTGGTGAGTGTTCCGAAGAGAAAGTTATCTTGTCATCCTCCGACGATTCGCAATTTAAGCCGCAGACCTTGGTGAGCGCGGAGCCGCAGCTGCCGGGCGCGGCCGATCCGTCGGCCGTTAATCTCGCCACAGCAGCGAACATTGCTGCCGCTCCAGCCGCCCCGCCGCCAATAGAGAATCCCGTGTGGAGCGGGTGGGACGTGCTGCTCATTGCCGGGCTGACGATTGTCGCCATGCTGGTCCTGCAGATACTGGTGATCTTTGGGGCGCTTTGGCTGGTCTATCCGCACTCGTCCTTCGCCGACGTGGCGCAAAAGCCCATTCTTCTGCTGGGGTCGCAGTTTCTCATCTACATCGCGGTAGCCGCGTGCATGGTCATGCTGGTCGAGGGCAAATATCATGCGCCGTTCTGGCACTCGATACGCTGGAACTGGCCGCGCTCGCAATGGCAACTGCTGATGCTGGGCGCAGTAATGCTGCTCGCTCTCGGCCTGCTGCAAAACATACTGCCCATGCCCAAGGACACGCCTTTCGAACATCTGTTCGACCGCCCACGCGACGCCTATCTGCTCGCCATCATCGCCGTCAGCGTGGGGCCGTTGATGGAGGAACTGTTCTTCCGCGGTTTCTTCTATCCCGTCGTGGCGCGTCGCTGGGGAGCGGGTTGGGGAATCTTTCTGACCGCGCTGCCGTTCGCTCTGATGCACTTGCCGCAATACGGTTGGGCATGGGGCGCGATGCTGGTGATTTTGATTGTCGGCGTGGTGTGCGGCATTGTGCGCGCCGTCACTCGTTCGGTGGGGGCGAGTTTCCTGGTTCACGTGGGCTACAACGGGTCGCAAATGCTAATCGCCATGGTGATGACGCAAGGCTTCCGGCACATGCCGAAAGCCCTAGCCCAGCTTTGCCTGCACTAAATCCTCGATTCGAACAATGGCCGGGGTTTCGATCGCCCGCGCCGCGGCCGTCACTTGCCGATCCACTGATCCACCCAATCATTCACCGTCTTGTACCAGAGCTGCGAATTCTGCGGCTTCAGCACCCAGTGGCCTTCGTCGGGGAAATAGAGCATCTTCGAGGGCACGCCTTCCATCTGCAGCGTGGTGAACAGATCGAATCCCTGCGACACGTCGAGCCGGTAGTCGCGCTGGCCATGGATCACCAGCGTCGGCGTCTTGAAATTCTTGGCGTACTGGTGCGGCGACCACTTCTCATAGCTCGCGCGATTGTCGTAGGGAGTGCCTTTGAACTCCCAGTTGTTGAACCAGAGTTCTTCGGTCGTGCCCCAGGCCGACTCGGCGTTGAACATGCCGTCGTGCGACACCAGGCACTTGAAGCGGTCGGTATGGCCGAGGATCCAGTTGATCATGTATCCGCCGTAGCTGGCGCCCAGCGCGCACTCGCGGGTTTTGTCGATGAACGGATACGTCTGCTCGGCGTAGTCGAGTCCCTTCATCAGGTCTTCAAACGGAGCGCCGCCCCAGTCGCCGTTGATGGCGTCAATGAACTTCTGCCCGTATCCGGTCGAGCCGTGGAAGTTGATCATGATGACGACGTATCCGCTGGGCGTCGCTGAAGTTGGCGCCGCAAACAGTTCGGCATTCCAGCGATAGCTCCAGTCATCTCCCCAGGCCCCCTGCGGCCCTCCGTGAATGAGGAACTTCACCGGATATTTCTTCTTCTCGTCGAAATTCGGCGGAGTCACAAGCAAACCCTCGACTTTGTCGCCATTTGCGCCGGGGAAAGTAAACAAACCCATGTCCGGCATGTTGATTTGTGATAGCAATGCATCATTCAAATGAGTCAGTGCCTGCGGAGCCTCATCTTGCGTAACTGAGAGTTTGTAGATTTCTGTTGGGGCATAAACGGACATTCGAGTGTAGATAACGTACTTACCGTCTGGGCTGGGAGCAGGATCGTCCGAGTAGCCGAATTCTCGCGGCATGAATATCAGGGATCCAGTTCCCCGCAACGTGCCAGACCATCTCGGATTGTCCATCACGCCATGACCTGACTCTGTCACGCCAGCTAGGAAATGGCGCGGATCGTCGGGCCTAATCTCCGCGACAGGGTCAGTAGGTACGTCGACGCGGACAATGCTTTGTGTATCCGAGTGCTGGGCAACATAGAAGACGGTCTTGGAATTTGGCGCCCATGCAAGCGTCTCAACCCAGTTGTCAGCGCTCTCCGTCAGACTCGTCTTCTTTCCCGTCTTGCGGTCGTAGAGCATCAGCCGGAAGCGGTCGCTCTCGTATCCCGGACGCTGCTGGGCGCGGTAGGCGATGTAGCGGCCATCGGGCGAATAGAGCGGCGTCGAGTCGCTGGCGGGATTGTCGGCAGTGATGTTCTTGGCTTGGACAGGTCCGGCCGGCCCTCCTCTGACCGAGACGATCCACAGATCGTTATTGGTGGAAGCCGCCGGATTCTTGTCGTGATTCGAGGCGTAGCAAATCTCCTGCCCATCGGGCGAGAAGGCG
>Ga0209274_10000235_pt1 | contig 42411 bp, 35 predicted proteins | sample HubBroMetageREF1_FD_188343 | JGI IMG/M metagenome (GOLD analysis project Ga0209274, IMG submission 188343) | Reference soil microbial communities from the Hubbard Brook experimental Forest, New Hampshire, USA - Hubbard Brook CCASE Soil... | ecosystem: Environmental > Terrestrial > Soil >...
ATTCGCCGCCCCCAATCGGCCAACACCTTCTTGAGGCGCCGCTCCGTGCTCCTTAGGGCCTCGATGTCTGCTGCGATACCCTTGAGTTTGGCCTGGGCAAGTTGGTAAACGCGGGCGCAGGGTGCGCCTCCGGCGTCGCGAGCTTTCAGGACTTCAGCCAATTCCGCGAGTGTAAATCCGATCCGAAGCGCCCTTTGCACTACAAGTACCCTCTCCACGGCGCTCGCGGGGTAGACGCGGTAGCCAGCCTCGGTACGCGAGGCTCGCGGCAGAACTCCGATCTTTTCATAGTGTCGAATCGTGTCCGGACTCACACTCGCTGCCTTGGCGAGAGCCCCCGAACGAAGAGCTTTGGAACCGCTGCTGTGCTCCATTTGCCTCTGCACCTTTGGCCTACTATGAGAAGTATCGACCCTTGAATACATTCCAGAGTCAAGGTATTTCTTGCGGCATCCTCGGCCTCAAGAAGCCTTCCAGGTTGCTATCATAGCCGCGTGCCGAGCACCAAACTTCTTGCCCTGATTGCGGTGTTCTTTTTCACCAGCGTGGTCAGCGTCGTCACCGGCAGCACCTCTCTCATCACCGTCCCGGTCATGATTGCCTTCGGCATGGAAGCCCACGTGGCAGTTGCCACCAATATGCTGGCCTTGACCTTCATGAGTGTCGGCGGCTCCTTGCCCTTCGTCGGGAAAGGCATACTGAACCACGGCCGCCTGCCATTTTCTGTTGGCCTCACCATTCTTGGTTCCGGCCTGGGAGCGTTGCTGGTCCTTACGGTGCCGGTTAGAGCACTGCAAGTGGTCATCGCCGCGGCAATGATCGCCGTAGCCGCTTTTTCCTTGTTGAGCAAGAATGTGGGATCGCCGTCGCATGATGTTCCGACGCCACGAAGGGCCGAGGGCATCGGGCACGCGGTCACTTTTCTTCTGGCAATCTATGGCGGGTTTTTCAGCGGCGGCTATGTCACCATGCTCACGGCTGCGTTCGTAGTGCTGTTTGGCATGACGTTCCTGCAAGCTGTGGCCACCACCAAGGTCGTCAATGTATTTTCTTCCGGCGTGGCAACGCTAGTGTTCCTCTGGCGCGGCGTTGTGGATGTGAAGCTGGGAGTCATTCTGGGCATCGCCATGTTTTTGGGTGCCTTGCTCGGAGGGCAGATCACTCTGCGGCTTGGCAATATTTGGCTGCGACGGATATTTACCGCGGCAGTGGTCGGCCTTGCGCTCAAGATGCTGCTTTCCCGAATGTGAATATTGAACAGTCGTGGCAAACTTCTTTGCCGGTTGTTGGCGCGAGGCAATTTCCAACCGCACGACGAATCGAATTCATGGGGTATTTGACCACGCGCAACTTGCTCCCGTAGAATAGAATTTTGGTTCCCACCGGAACATCCTCCTAGCGCAATCTAGGACAAAAAGGTAATCAAGGATCATTTTCCAATGGCAAATCATTTCTCGGCGCTGAAACGCGCCCGTCAGACCACCAAACGAACCGCCCGCAACCGGGCCAATGCTTCGCAGCTGCGCACCGCGCTGCGCAACCTGCGCGAGAGCTTGGAAAAGGGCGAGAAGACCAACGCGGTCGCAACCTACCGGGTAACGGTATCGGCGCTTGACAAGGCGATCCAGAAGGGCGTTCTGCACGAGAACACGGCCTCGCGCTACAAGTCGCGCCTGTCGGCCCGGCTGAACGCGCTCAAGTAGGCTCCGACACAGGTGCCGGGACGGTTATCCAGAGGCTTGGAAATTCTTCTTGACCTCCCTCAGCGGTTTGTTATACTTAGGCGTTCTCAGGACATTAAAGCAGTTTCTGCCGGTCCCGACGAACCTCCGCCCACGTTGCCGCATCTCCTTAAGAATTGAGCAACTTTCGGGTTGGGCGGGGCATCTATTTGGGTAATTCTGGCAAATCCCTTTGAAGCTGGCCCGAATTGCAGTTTGGCTAATCGTAATCGACCCTCCCGCACTGGGCGGACGATGGGATCGCGGCCTAAGTTATTCATATTGAAGGAGAACGACCGAACATGCGCTCCGATCGCGTTTTTGACGCGCTACATACTTTGCGGAACCGGTATATGCTTTGCCAGCTTGCCTCCAAGGCAACGCGCAAATTTCATAAGCCGAACACCCGCATTCAAGAAACCATGAACGATGTTTTTGACAAAATCGCCGATGCGGAACGTCATGACATCCTAAGCGAACCCGAGAACTTTGCCGAAGCACAACGGCGAGCTGCTTAAGCGGCTCCGCCGTGTGCCCGCACGGCGGCAAAGCAATCCATCCCCGCGAGAGAAAAAGACAATCCCTCCCGAAGAAAATCATCCACGCAGGTAAATATGACCATCGCAGAACTAAAAGAAAAAAACATTACCGAGCTGACCAAGATCGCCCGATCGTTGGAATTGCCGGGCGCCAGCGGACTCCGCAAACAGGACCTCATCTTCAAGATCCTGCAGGCGCAAAGTGAAAAAGAAGGACACATCTTCGCCGAAGGTGTGCTGGAGATCCTCCCTGACGGCTACGGCTTTCTGCGCTCGCCCGACTACAACTATCTGCCTGGGCCGGACGACATTTACGTGTCGCCCTCGCAAATCCGCAAGTTCGACCTGAAAACCGGCGACACCATCAGCGGACAGGTGCGCCCGCCGCACGAAGGCGAAAAGTATTTTGCCCTGGTCAAGATCGAGGCGGTCAACTTCGAATCGCCCGACGAGGCCCGCAACAAGATCCTGTTCGATAACCTGACGCCGCTGTATCCGCAGGAGCGGTTGAAGCTAGAAACCGTCCGCGAAAACATCAGCGCCCGCGTCATGGACCTGCTGACCCCGCTAGGCAAGGGACAGCGCGGCCTGATCGTCTCTCCGCCCCGCGCCGGCAAGACCATGCTGCTGCAGAATGTTGCCAATTCCATCACCACCAATCATCCCGAAGTTGTGCTCATGGTACTGCTGATCGACGAGCGCCCCGAAGAAGTCACCGACATGCAGCGCTCAGTGAAAGGCGAGGTAATCTCGTCGACCTTCGACGAGCCCGCCGCCCGCCACGTACAAGTCGCGGAAATGGTAATCGAAAAAGCAAAGAGACTAGTCGAGCACAAACGCGACGTAGTCATTCTGCTAGATTCCATCACGCGTCTGGCCCGTGCCTATAACACGATTGTTCCGCCCTCCGGCAAAGTCCTCTCCGGCGGCGTAGATTCGAATGCCTTGCAGCGTCCAAAGCGCTTCTTCGGATCAGCTCGCAATATCGAAGAAGGCGGCTCGCTAACCATCATCGCCACCGCGCTAATCGACACGGGCTCCCGCATGGACGACGTGATCTTCGAAGAATTCAAAGGCACCGGCAATTCCGAAATCATCCTCGATCGCAAGCTGGTCGATAAACGAACCTTCCCAGCGATTGATATTCAGCGTTCGGGCACGCGAAAAGAAGAGCTGCTGATTCCAAAAGAAGACTTGCAGCGCATCTGGGTGCTGCGCAAGGTGCTGAATCCGCTGTCACCGGTCGAGGCCATGGAGTTGCTGATCGAGCGCTTGGCGAAAGCGTCGTCGAACAGCGAATTTTTGGCTAAGATGAGCCAGCTGTAAGATTGTGTGGGGCGGGCGCCCTCGCCCGCCTCAACTCACGCTGTGATCGGTGGCTCTCTGGGTGGGATTCCGACGGCCCGTTCCCCTGTTGAGATTTTCGCAAACTCTGGGGCTGGCGTAGCCCTCCGCTGACACAATTCAAGAAGTGGGTGCCCCATCCTTCGCGGGCCTTTGCGAAGGTGGGAGGCACACTGATCGCACCACAGGCTTTGCTTTTCAGCGACAATGGGCCTGAGCAGCACCCCGCTATCGGATTGGAACTCGCGACTCGCTTGACACCCTGCCCTATAATAGTACCTAGCTGCAGCCCAGCGAGGCCGCTGCTGTAATCGAATCCAAGGTCTTTGAAATCTATACTTTGCGAGAAATAGAAAGTCGAGCGCACCAATTTCCAAAGGCCAAGCCCCAGGCGCAGCCAGCAACCTCCTTATTTATCTATATTTTGCAATTTTCCCCTTTAGAGTCAAAGATCTACGAGGAACTTCCCGCTAAATCAATGATTCTAATAGATCGCAAATTAGTTTTTTTTCGCAATCCTTTATCGTGTTCCCGGACCAAGCAAGGTATCTCGCGACTAAGTCGTTTTTCCTGAATACTTTGCATATAAGTACATATTCCTGAATACTTTAGCGTGGGAACACGCGCTAACTCGATGATTCTAATATACCGAGGGGATGGGGGTGGGTACCTCAAGCAATCGTGCCCACCTCGTGAGTTGACCTGATCCAAGATCAGCCCTGATCGATCGCATCCCACTACCGCCCCGGACGAATCCGTGATTAAATCACAACTCGAAATCTAAGGAGGCGGAATGCAGCTGCGCATGGAGAGTCGTCCGGTCGGCGATGTGCTCTTGATTCAGTGTCACGGACGGATCGTGGCGGGAAATGAAGTCTATACCTTGCACGCTCAGGTAGGGGACTCCTTCGTCAAGTACAGCGACGTGGTGCTGCAACTCGACCAGGTCGAGTTCGTCGACAGCAGCGGACTCGGAGCGTTGGTGCGCCTGATGCAGGCCGCACGAGCGAAGGGCGGCGACCTCAAGCTCAGCGGAGTGCCAGCTAAGATCCTAAAAACTCTGGCGATGACCAACCTGCTCTCGCAATTCGAAACCTACGATTCGGTCGAAGAAGCGATCACGGCAGCCTATTTGGGCTCACGCTATTCGCGCGGAAAAACCGGAGACGCAAGGCCGCGGATGCTTTGCGTTTACGAGTCGACGGATGTGGGCACGTTCCTGCGGGAAGTGCTGTGCAGCGCCGGATACAACGCCATGACCACCGCAACCATCGACGACGCTCGCATTCTGCTCAAGGCAACCAAGGCGAAACTGGTGGTCGTTTCCGCGCGCATGCAATCGGTGCATGGCAAGCCGACCCGCAAGGCGCTGGAGGAAATCGATCCGGCCGTCTCTCTCCTCATTTTGGACGAGAACTTTGCCAGCCAGGATCCCGGCGAGGCGGCGGAAAAACTGTTGAGCTGCGTTGGCAACTGCCTGGCTCCGGGTTCGAATTAACCGCCGAAGATTGCGTAGGGACAACCGCAGGCGGCTGTCCCTACATTTCACGCGCTTCCTCTGAAGTAATTCGCATCCCGTAGAACGACCGGTAGACGAAGAAGACCGAGACCGCGAAGAAGGCTAGCGCCAGGATGTGCGTCAAGTTGTCGCCCTGGTCGCGAGTCAGCGAGACGGCCAGTTCGACCGCCAGCAGTCCGAAGAGCGTTGTGAACTTGATCACCGGGTTCATGGCCACCGATGATGTGTCCTTGAAAGGATCGCCCACCGTATCGCCGATCACCGTGGCGTCGTGCAGCGGCGTGCCTTTCTGTTTCAGTTTGGTTTCGACAATCTTCTTGGCATTGTCCCATGCGGCGCCGGCATCGGCCATGAAGATGGCCTGGTAGAGACCGAAGATCGCAATCGAAATCAGGTAGCCGATAAAGAAAAATGGCTCCACGAAGGCAAATGCGAGGGTGGCGAAGAAGACCGCGAGAAAAATATTGAACATACCTTTCTGCGCGTACCTGGTGCAGATCTCAACCACCTTCTTGCTGTCGGCAACGGAAGCCTTCTCTGAGTTCTCGAGTTTGATGTTGGCTTTGATGAACTCCACGGCGCGATAGGCGCCCGTAGTCACGGCCTGCATGGATGCGCCAGTGAACCAGTAGATCATGGCGCCGCCCGTGATCAAACCCAAAAAGAATGGAGCGTGCAGCAAAGAAAGCTTCTCCACGTTCGTGGTCAAGCCATTGGTCAGAGCCATGATAATGGAGAAAATCATGGTCGTGGCTCCGACTACGGCGGTTCCAATCAACACCGGTTTGGCAGTCGCTTTGAAGGTGTTGCCCGCGCCATCGTTCTCTTCGAGCAAGTCTTTGGCGCGTTCAAAATTCGCGTCGAGGTTGAAGTCCTTCTTGAGTTCTCCCTTGATGTTGGGCACCTGCTCGATCAGCGACAGCTCGTAAACGGATTGCGCGTTGTCCGTAACGGGACCGTAGGAGTCGACCGCGATGGTTACTGGACCCATGCCGAGAAAACCGAAAGCTACCAGGCCGAAGGCGAATACAGGAGCGGCAATCATGCTAGCCGCCGCGCCCAGGCCCATCCCGCTAAAGAGATAAGCCAGCGACATGAGAGCAACCATCGCCAATCCCAGCCAATATGCGGAAAAGTTTCCAGCGACAAGGCCGGACAGGATGCCAAGCGATGCACCGCCTTCTTTGGATGAGGTCACGACTTCGTTTACGTGACGCGAGTCGACCGACGTAAAGACTTTGACCAGTTCAGGAATCAGCGCTCCCGCCAGCGTTCCGCAGGAGATGATCGAAGCCAGCTTCCACCATTGCGTCAGGTCGCCGCCGAGGTTGGGGATGATGAGATACGAAATAAAGTAAGTGGCAACGATGGAGACGATCGAAGTAAGCCAGACCAGCCAGGTAAGCGGTATTTCGAAATTCATTTCGTCCACGTTGCCGAAGCGGGCTTTCGCGATGGCGCTATTGATGAAATAGGCGAGCGCGCTGGAGACCAGCATCATGATGCGCATAACGAAAATCCACACCAGCAACTGCACCTGAATCGTCGGTTCCTTCACGCCCAGCAAAATGAAGGTGATCAACGCGACGCCGGTCACACCATACGTTTCGAAGCCATCGGCCGACGGACCGACCGAGTCGCCGGCGTTGTCGCCGGTGCAATCGGCAATCACGCCGGGGTTGCGGGCATCGTCTTCTTTGATTTTGAAGACGATCTTCATTAGATCGGAACCGATGTCGGCAATCTTGGTAAAGATGCCGCCCGCGATACGCAGCGCCGCCGCGCCCAGCGATTCGCCGATGGCAAATCCGATGAAGCAGGGGCCCGCATAGTCGCCCGGCACGAAAAGCAGAATGAAGAGCATGATGAGCAGCTCGACCGAGATCAGCATCATGCCGATCGACATTCCGGCTTCAAGAGGAATCTGATAAACCGGGTACGGTTTGCCGGGCAGAGAAGCAAAGGCAGTCCGCGAATTCGCAAAGGTGTTGACGCGAATCCCAAACCAGGCCACGCCGTAGCTGCCCGCGATTCCTACGAGGCTGAACACAAGTATGATCACGACGCGGGGAATTTCGAAATGCCGGAGCACGCCAAAGTAGAGCACGATGATAGCGGCAATAAAGGCCCACAACAGCATCAGAAACTTGCCCTGGGTGATGAGGTAGGTCTTACAGGTCTCATAAATCAGTTCGGAGATTTCGCGCATGGAGCGGTGCACGGGCAGGTTCTTCAGGCGCACGAAGATAGCCATGCCAAAGCCGAGGCCGAAGACGCAGAACAGCAAACCGATCATTAGCAGGCGATGCCCGTCGATGCCGAGGAACGAAACTGAAGAAAGGTCGGGCAGTTTCAGTGCCGCCTCGCCACCTGCTTCGTCAGTTGAAGTGGCGGGTTGCGCCAGTGCGCATCCGACGGTCAGAAGCAGCAGCGGGGCCAACATTGCCAAAGTTCTCGCCAGGCGCCGTTTCGCAAACCAGTTTCCCATGGACGCAAGATTGACGTTCCAAGTACGCATTAAAATCCTCCTAAAGATCCATATCAGGGGTTGTGGCGTCGCTCCGAGCACGCTTCCACCGCCAGGCATAATAAAAAGAGGATCGCCGATTTGGCCGCGTCGGAATTTGTGCCGCCAGCATGTGGCCCAACCATCAGGCTGCAAACCTCGACACAAAACAGTCGTTTATAGCACCTTGCCGGAAGGCGGGTCAATGAGGACACCACGGGATGCGGATGACCCGCGTTTCGGGCCCGCGTGAATCGAGCCGCTTTCGTATAATTGAGCATCCGTCATGCCCGCCTCTCTTGACTCGATCGTCGCTGCCACACGCCAGCGCCTGCCGCAAAGCCGGCGAGACTCCGACGTGCGGGAGTTGGAACGAGCCGCAGCCGCGCACACTCCACGCGGATTTCGGTCGCAGCTGCGCCGAATCGGGCAAGACGGAATCGCGGTCGCAGTTATAGCCGAACTGAAAAAAGCCTCGCCCTCAAGAGGCTTGATTCGCGCCGATTTCAGACCATCGGAACTCGCGCGCGATCTTGAGCGCGCAGGAGCCGCCGCACTGTCGGTGCTGACCGACGAACAGTTTTTTCAGGGATCGCTCGATTATCTGCGGGAAGCCTCGTCCAGCAGTTCCCTGCCCTGCTTGCGCAAAGATTTCATTCTCGATGAATTTCAGATCCTCGAAGCCAGGGCAAATCGCGCCGATGCCATTCTGCTGATAATGGCCGCACTGGAGCAGAAAGAACTGGTAGCGCTGACCGGGATCGCGCGATCTTACAGCCTCGACGTTTTGTGCGAAGCGCATGACGAAACGGAACTGCAACGCGCGCTGGATGCCGGTTGTGACCTGATCGGAATCAACAGCCGCAATCTGCGCACCTTCGACGTCAATCTCGAAACCGCATTCCGGCTGGCGGACAAAATACCCGCCGCATGTGTCCGCGTGGCCGAAAGCGGCATCCAATGCGGCGCAGACCTAGCTCGCCTGCGCTCCGCCGGTTACGAAGGGTTTTTGATTGGCGAATCGTTGATGAGAGCGGAACACCCAGGTGCGGCGCTAATGAAGTTGATGGAAGAAGCAAGAATAGTGGTCAGTGGCTAGTGGAATTTACTGACAACTGACAACTGACAACTGAGAGCTGACAGCGGTTCTTATGACCTGGATCAAAATCTGCGGGATCACGAACCTTGACGACGCGCTCGCCGCCACCGATGCGGGTGCGAACGCGCTGGGCTTCGTCTTCTATCCGCAGAGTCCGCGCCACGTCACCGTAGATGCCGCATGCTCGATCGTGGCCAAGCTGCCGCAATCGACGAAAATGGAAAAGGTCGGCGTTTTTGTCAACCAGACCTTGGACCACGTGCGGGATGCGGCCAAACAGTTAGGTCTTACAGCCGTGCAATTGCACGGCGACGAGAGCACGGAGTTCAGCCGCGCGCTCTTCCAGGGCCTGGCCAATGGATCTCCCCGCCCCAAGATTTTTCGCGCCTGGCCCGCAAAGATTTTCGACGCCCCGGCTGAACAAACGGTTGGATGGGATCCAGTCGCGGCCGGATTGGTGGAACCCGACGAGGCTTACAAAGGCAAACGCGTACACAAAATCCACGTTGCCAAGAATGGCGACCTCTTTCTCGAAACCCACGGCTTCCGCCCGGGCGTGATTTCGGGCGTCCTGCTCGACTCCTCAACCGCGGAAAAGCGCGGCGGAACCGGACAGACTTTCGACTGGGAACGCGTCCAGCCGTGGGCTGGAATCATCAACAGCATCAGCAAGCTGATCGTGGCTGGCGGCTTGGGTCCAGGCAATGTGCAGGAGGCGATTCACCTTCTTCATCCCTGGGGCGTGGACGTTTCCTCCGGCGTCGAACGCGAGCCCGGCAAAAAAGATCCCCGAAAGGTTCGCGCCTTTGTCCAGGCCGTGCGCGCCATGGAAGAGGCCAACTGACGATGGCGAGCGCGACGACAAGCAAAACGATAAGCGGGAAAAACCGGCCAGAAGCCGCCCGTGCCGGACGTTTTGGCGTTTATGGCGGACGCTACGTTCCGGAAACGCTGATGGCCGCACTCGATGAACTGGAACGCGCATACGAAAAAGCCAGTCGCGATCGCAAATTTCAGCAACGTCTCGACCACCTTCTGAAGACATATGCGGGACGCCCCACGCCGCTGTCTTTCGCCCGGCGCCTGACCGAAAAACTTGGCGGCGCGAAAATCTATCTCAAGCGCGAGGATCTACTCCATACCGGCGCGCACAAAATTAATAACTGTCTTGGCCAGGCTCTGCTCGTAGAGCGCATGGGCAAGCATCGCGTGATCGCGGAAACCGGGGCCGGCCAGCACGGCGTCGCCACGGCCACGGTCTGCGCGCTGCTTGGTTTCGAGTGTGTGGTCTATATGGGCACAGAGGACATGCGCCGCCAGGAACTCAACGTCTTCCGCATGAGGCTGCTGGGCGCGGAAGTTCGCGGCGTTGATTCCGGTTCACGCACGCTTAAAGACGCGATCAATGAAGCTATGCGCGACTGGGTCACCAACGTGCGCACTACGCATTACCTGCTCGGCAGCGTGCTTGGAGCTCATCCTTATCCGACCATGGTGCGGGATTTCCATCGCGTCATCGGACGCGAAGCACGCGCGCAAATTCGCAAGGCGGAAGGCAAGCTTCCCACGGCCATCATCGCCTGCGTCGGCGGCGGCTCGAACTCCATCGGCATCTTCTACGACTTCCTCAAAGACAAGAAAGTTCAGCTGATCGGAGTCGAGGCCGGCGGCCGCGGCGAAGCTCTGGGTCAGCATGCTGCGCGCTTCCGCGGAGGCTCGCCGGGCGTTCTTCAGGGCACTTATTCCTATGTGCTCCAGGACGCATCGGGGCAGATTGCGCTTACGCACTCAGTCTCGGCTGGCCTGGACTATCCGTCAATTGGCCCCGAACACGCGATGCTCAAAGATACGGGTCGCGCCCACTACGTGCCTGCCTCCGACGCTGAAGCGCTCGAGGCAACTGCGGTGCTCGCTCGCACCGAAGGCATTATTCCGGCGCTTGAATCCGCGCACGCTGTGGCTGAAGTCATCAAGCGGGCTCCGAGAATGAAGAAGTCAGACGTCGTAATCGTCAACATATCGGGGCGTGGGGATAAGGACCTTGGAATATTGCGGGAGAACCTCAAGCTCGATGGATAATTTGTAACTTGCGAATCCACAATAGCAAATTACAATCCACAAATTTCTCATGCCCTTTCACTTCGAAAATAAACCATCGCTTATCGCCTACGTAACTTGTGGCGACCCCGACCTCGCCACGACGCGTGAGGTGATCCTCGCAGCTATCGACACGGGCGCGAGTGTGATTGAGTTGGGAGTTCCCTTCAGCGATCCTTTGGCCGATGGGCCGGTGATTCAGCGCGCCAGCGAGAGGTCGCTCAAACATGGAACTTCGCTCCAGCACGTGCTCACGCTCGCCGCAGAAATCCGCGAGCATTCCCAATCCGTTGGCCTGGTGATTTTCTCCTACCTAAATCCCATTCTGCGCATGGGCCTCGCGAAGTTCTGCCAGGTGGCGCGATTGGCGGGGATTGACGGAACACTGATCACCGATCTGCCGGTCGAAGAATCCACCGAGTATTTGCGCGAGGCGCGCAAGAACGATCTCGCGACCATTTTTCTGGCTGCGCCCACCTCGACCGACCAGCGTCTGCAGTCGATCGCCCAGGTTTCGAGCGGATTCGTTTACGCGATCTCCCGCACCGGTGTCACCGGCGCGCGGCAGCAGATGACCGGGGATGCCAAGGCCCTGGTCAAACGCATTCGCCGTTTCAGCAAGCTTCCAATTGCTGTCGGCTTCGGAATTTCTACCCCGGCGCAATTCGCGGCGGTCGGCAAATTTGCTGAAGGCGCAGTTGTCGGCAGCGCTATCGTCCACATCATTGAACAAAATCCCGGACGAGAAGCCGCAACTGTGGCAGAATTCATAAACCAGCTGTCAGCTGCCAGCTCTCAGCTCTCAGTTCGGAAATGACGGCGTGCCTGTGGGAAATCTTCGGTTGCAGATTGCCGAGGCCTCGATGGACCGAACAGAGAGCTGATAGCTGAGAGCCAACAGCTTTCCTATGGACATTTCCGATTGGCGCAAGAAAATCGACGAACTGGACCGCAAACTGGCGGCGCTGCTTAACGAGCGCGCGGCTGCGGCCGTCGAAATTGGACGATTGAAACGCAATACCAGCGTGCCCATTTATGAACCGGATCGCGAGCGCGAAGTGATCGCTAATGTGCAACGCAGCAACACCGGTCCATTGGCCGAACGCGATCTCGGTCAGATTTACGAACGCATAATGGACGTGATGCGCAGCATCCAGAAGCACGAAATCGTTCCCGACTCCGGGCCAATCACGCACGAGGCCGAGGTCGATTGAAAAATTTAAGAACGAATTTGAGAGATAGGAAATTACCCCGGAGCGACGCGGACACCGATCTTCGCACGCTGATGTTCGTAATGGCATATTCCGCGTCCTCCGGCCGGACAAAAAGAGCGCACTCATGATTGTAGCAATGCAAGATTCGGCCAGTGAAGATCAGATCCAGCGGGTGATCGATCAACTGGTCCAGTTCGGATTTGAAGTCCACCGTTCCACCGGGGCGCGCCAGACCGTGCTCGGCGGCGTTGGAGTTCCCCGTGATTTCGACACGGGCATAATCGAAGTGCTGGCGGGAGTGCAGGAAGTTCACCGCATCACCTCGCCCTACAAACTGGCCGGACGCAGCTTCCGTCCAGAAGGAACCGTAGTTAAATTTGCGAATGGAATTGAAATCGGCGGCAAGAAAATCGTGGTCATGGCCGGCCCCTGCTCGGTCGAATCCCGCGAGCAACTGTTTACGGTCAGCGAACTGATCGCCCAAGCGGGAGCGCGCGTGCTTCGCGGCGGCGCGTTTAAGCCCCGCTCTTCTCCTTATTCGTTTCAAGGTCTCGGCCTTGACGGGCTGAAATTGCTGCGAGAAGCGGGCGATCGTTTCAAACTGCTCGTGATCAGCGAAGTCATGGAAATTTCCCAGATCGAGCTGATGCTGCCTTACATCGACATCTTCCAGGTGGGCGCGCGCAACATGCAGAACTTCAATTTGTTGCGCGAACTGGGTAAGGTTCGCAAGCCCGTATTGCTCAAGCGCGGCATCGCTGCGACGTTCGAAGAGCTTCTGTGCTCCGCCGAATATCTGCTCGCCGGCGGCAATTACGAAATCATTCTGTGCGAGCGCGGCATCCGCACGTTCGAAACTTATACTCGTAACACGATGGATATTTCCGCGATTCCGATCATTCATAAACTCTCGCATCTCCCGATGACTGCCGACCCTTCGCACGGCACCGGACGCCGCGACAAAGTGGCTCCTATGGCGCTGGCATCGGCGGCCGCCGGTGCCGATGCCATGCTCATAGAGGTTCATCACCAGCCGGATAAAGCGCTCTCCGATGGTGCGCAGTCGCTTTACCCGGAACAGTTTGCCAAATTGATGGATCAGCTGCGCATGATCGCGCCTGCGGTGGGACGCGAGATCGCGTAAACTGCTTGCCAACGTAATGGCGGCTGCCTGCCGACCTGAGGCCTATGAAACTTCTTACTGCAGCGCTCTTGCTGTTCTTGCTACCCGCCTGCGTCGCGCAGGTCAAGATCGCGAAGCCCCTACAAGACGTCGCATTAACGGATCTCGCATTTATGTCCGGTCACAACCGTGGCGAGTATGAGGGAGGCATCGTCGATGAGCACTGGAGCGAACCGGCTGGCGACAGCATGATGGGTATGTACCGATACATAAGAAACGGAAAAGTCCAGATCTATGAACTCCTCGTGATCGAACAGACCGCTAAGGGGCTAGTGTTGCGTCTCTGGCATTTCGATCCAGGGCTGGGCGCGCACGAGGACAAATCCGAGGTCTTGAGCTATCCGCTCGTCCGCTTTGCGAACGGAGAAGCGGTGTTCGAACGTCCGGATAAGACTGGGCGTCTCACCTATCGAGCGGTCGGTAGGGCTGTTCTTGAAGCCACGATTGAAAACGCGGGGAAAAAGACCGAAGTATTCCAATACCAGCACTCCTCAGACTGAAATGGCCTTCAGGCAAGTGACCATCATCGGAACCGGCTTGATCGGAGGCTCGGTGGGCCTGGCCCTGAGGAAGCGCCATCTCGCCGGACGAATCGTCGGATGTGATCGCGCTCCAGTCTTGGAGCGAGCCGAGCACTGCGGCGCTGTCGACTCCGGGAGCACTCATCCGGCGGATGCCGTGCGCGGAAGCGATCTGGTCGTGCTGGCTACACCCGTGATTCCGATCCTCGATCTGATCGAGCGGCTTGGCCCGGCGTTGCTGGCCAAGACGCTGGTCACCGACGTTGGCAGCACGAAGGCCGAAATTGTTCAGCGCGCCGCGAAATCGCTTGGGCACAACGCGGGTCATCGATTCCTCGCCGGGCATCCGATGGCGGGCCAAGAGAACGCCGGGGTGGAGTTTGCCGATGCCGATCTTTTCGAAGGCGCCGCCTGGCTCTTCACGCCGCTCCCCGGCCAGAACGTTCACGCCGGGAAATGCGGGGAATTCATTCATTGCGCGGAAAAGATGGGCGCCAAAATCGCCGTCGTCGATGCTGCGGATCATGATCGCTTCTGCGCCTGGATCAGCCATCTGCCGCAGATGATCTCGACCGCGCTGGCTGCGGCGCTGGTTGACGAATTCGGCCCCGACGCGCCGGTGCTCGACGTAGGGGGACGCGCCTTGCGTGAGATGACCCGCATCTCCGGCAGTCCGTATTCGATGTGGCGCGATATCGCCATCACCAACAAGAAAAATCTCGGCGACGCGCTGCAGAAGTTGGAACAACGGCTTGCGCACATCCGCGAGAATCTGGACTCGCGAGAACTGGGGGTGGAATTCGATCTCGCGCACCAGTTGAGAAAGAACTCACCACGGAGACACGGAGACACGGAGTAGAACAAGAAATGAATTCCTCCGTGTCTCCGTGGTAGATGTTGTTCTCCTCCGCGCCGCAATTTCCTATAGAATTCTTCCTGCTATGCACAAAGTTGTCGCGAACGCCGAAGAGGCGATCCAGGATGTGTTTGACGGCGCCACCATCATGGTGGGCGGATTCGGGTTGTGTGGGAATCCTGAAAATCTGATCCGCGCGCTTGCCCGGAAGGGCGTTAAGAACCTCACCACCATCAGCAACAACGCCGGCGTCGATGGCTTGGGCATGGGACTGCTGCTGGCCAATGGTCAGATCCGGCGGCACATTGGGACCTACGTCGGCGAAAATAAACTGCTTGAACAAATGGTGCTGAACGGCACAGTGCAACTTGACCTGGTTCCGCAGGGAACCTTCTCCGAGCGCATTCGCGCCGGGGGTGCTGGCATTCCCGCGTTTTTCACGCCTACGGGCGTGGGAACGGTGGTCGCCGAGGGGAAAGAAGCACGCGAGTTCAACGGCCGTACTTATATCATGGAGCGCGCGCTGAAAGCTGACTTCGCCTTCATCAAGGCGTGGAAGGGTGACAAGTGGGGCAACCTCGTGTATCGCAAGACGGCGCGCAATTTCAATCCCATGATGGCAACTGCGGCCAAGATCACCATCGCCGAAGTCGAACACCTGGTCGAACCGGGCGAACTCGATCCTGACATGGTGCATACACCGAGCGTGTTCGTGAAGAGAATCTTTCAGGGTGAGTTGTTTGAGAAGAGAATCGAAAAACGTACGGTGCAGAAAGCAGTCGTGGGGCCGTAGTCGTTAGGGAATCGCAGCAGATGTTTAGGATATGCCAGCAACCAACGACTTGCGACCAACGACGTTTTTCAGAATCGAAGAAAACAATGTCAACTTTGCCTAAGGCGCCAAAGGATGTCGACAAACGCGAACGCATTGTGAAGCGCGTGGCCCGCGAATTGCGCGACGGGTTCTACGTCAACCTAGGCATCGGTTTGCCTACGCTGATTGCCAATTATGTTCCGCCTGGCATAGATGTGATTCTTCAATCCGAGAACGGGATGCTGGGAATCGGGCCGTACCCGGTCGAAGGCTCGGAAGACGCGGACCTGATCAACGCTGGAAAAGAAACCGTCAGCGAAATGGCCGGGACCGCATATTTTTCGAGCGCCGATTCTTTCGCCATGATTCGCGGCGGCCACGTCGACCTTAGCGTGCTGGGCGCGATGGAAGTCGACGAACGCGGCAATCTGGCGAACTGGATGATTCCCGGCAAAATGGTCAAAGGCATGGGCGGCGCGATGGACCTGGTCGCCGGGGCGCGGCGCGTGATCGTCGCCATGGAGCATGCAACCAAAGAGGGGCAACCGAAGATCCTGAAGAAATGCACCTTGCCGCTGACCGGCGTGAAGGTTGTGGACACAATCGTCACCGAAATGGCTTACATGCGAGTCACACCCGAAGGCTTGCTGCTGGAAGAGATCGCTCCGGGACTGACGGTCGACGACGTTCAGAAAGCAACTGAAGCGAAGTTGCGGATTAGTTCTGAGCTGAAGACGATGTAGGGCGCGGGCGAGTCTCAGGTGCCGGGGTCTCGGGTCCGTTGGGACTTCGAACTTTTCCCTAGGCCGTTTCGTATCATATTTAGGAGAAGTGTCGCTTATGATCGCCTTCCTGCTTTGGTGTTTTCTCTTCGTTGTGTGCTGGCCCATCGCGCTGCTGGCACTGGTACTCTATCCGATCGTTTGGCTACTGTTGCTGCCCTTCCGTGTGGTTGGAATCGCCGTCCACGGGGCACTCGCTTTGGTCTGGGCCGTAGTCATGTTCCCGGCGCGCTTGCTTAGCGCTCCCTTTCGTCTTTCTCGAATCTAGAGCAAGATAGGGGGTTGCGCTCGGCTGGGCGGGCGAATGCGCCGCCCGCACGCGAGTTTTTTATTAGACTTCTGGCGCGGCTAAGTATTTCTGCAGAAACTGCAGGCTCCTCATTCCCGCATCGCGCCAGATGGTTTCGTCCTCGAAGCCATGGCCGGCTCCGGGATAGATTTTGATTTCGTAGTGGATTCCCTTTTTCTCCAACAACTTCTGCAACTGGTAGGCTTCCTCGACTGGGACGGTCATGTCGACTTCGCCGTGCAGGATGAGCACTGGGCAGAGGCGCCTCGTGAAGAGGTTCATTTCTTTGGGCATGCCTCCGAAGAACTCAACCACCGCTTTCACGCGATGATCGATAGCGGAATTGGCGAGCGAGAGGTAGGCTCCGAGCGAAAAGCCGAGGAGAGCGATGCGCTTGCCATCCACCTGCGGCTGCTTTTCGACAAAACTGGTTGCGTCCCAAAGCGTCTTCATCCAAAGCGGAAAGTTGCGCATGATGGTCGGCTTGTCGGCCGATTCAATACCGGTGCGGTCAAAGTAATGAAGCAGGTAGACCGCGAACCCCCGGGCCGCGAGCAGGCTGGCATAGCGCTCCATGCCGGACACGCCGCCGCCAGCGCCGTGCAGCGCGATGATGGCAGGGACGGGGCGGTCCGCTGCCTCCGGCAAGTAGGCGTCGAGGCGGATGGGTTTGCCGCCGCTCCGGAAAACCGCGGGCGATTGCACGATGGTGATGGGCTGCATCTTTAGCGGCGCTTTCTATCGGAGCCCCCTGCTACTTCTCCATACTCGCGTACTTCTGTCTCGCTTCTTGCAGCAGCGAGAGCACCGACTGCCGCTCGGTCTCGGTGTTCCACGAAGTATTACTTTGCGCCTCCGCGATCAGCCGGTCAATCCAAGTCACAAAGTAGGCCGCATCTGCGGTATTGCGCACCGGTGCGCCCGCTACACTTATATATACTGGACTGGTCGTCGCGTAAGGATACAAGTCAAGGATCGGATACTCCGCCTTGTCGCTGGAAGCGCGCAGAACGCACCATCCGCTCGTCTCGAGTGGGATCGAGCCGTCAATGCGCGCCGCGTTGCGCTCGCTATTCATCGCAAGTTCCTTAACCACCTTCTCGTTACAGACGATTTGCAGATGATCGATTGGAACGATTGAGTGCATTTCGGCTGAAAACCGCGCCTCTTGTTTCTTCTCCAGCCGCAATTCCCCACCAATCGCCTGCCCGCCCAGGGAGAACCGGAGCAGCGGCCCATTTGTCGCAAACGTCCTTCCCGCCCTGATCGCCGCAAGCCACGGCGCGATCTTCAAAGGCCCGTCAGCAACTTCCGCATACACGCGATTCAATCCCACTGGGCCACGCAACGACGCATAGTTGCCCATGAAATCCGTCCCCGCAGCCGTGGGCAATCGAAAACCGCAATTCAGCAGCTTGTACCAGACCTCAGCGGTCGACTTATGATCGGAAAAACCAAGCACCTCGATGTAGTCCACCTTACCTAATGCCACATCCGCGGGTAACTCGGCAGTAAGTGAGGCGTCCTTCGCTGGATCGGGGAAGCTGTCAAACGGGTGCACATATCCCACCAGCGCGCCCTTTTCATGCGCCATGTCGGCGACGTTTGCATTCGTCGGGTAAAGGCTGGCCGCCGCCGTATTGGGGTAAGCAGCATATCCCGGAAGAATGAGGTTACGCCTGAGGTTCAGTAATCCCAGATGTCCCCAGTAACTGGTATGGAATTCCTGCCCATGCAGCAGCAGATGGTCCTCAGTCGAGGCCGGATCCAGTTGGGGCGAGAAATACGCCATGTCAGGAATACGCTGCTCTTTGTTCACCACCAGGTCTTCCACAATCGCCAAATTCTCAGCCGCCGCCTGCTCCACCAGATGCGCCGGAGTATTCCTGTAAGTCCCCGCATAGTTCATATGCACATGAACATCGCCGCTCACCCACCGAGTTTTGCCCGGCGTCCCGTTCTCGATCGGGTGCATGCTCACAAACAGCGATGAAGTGCTATTTGGCTCGATCTGAACTTTCGAGTACTTGAAGGGATACTCAAATCCGCGCATGATGCCCACGTCAATGCTTTCCCCAATTGGAACCATCATTTGGGATACGCCAGCTGTGTCGAAATAGTGCGCTTCAAACGGACGCTCCGAGCGATCAAAACTGTCATCGGCATGCATCCAGGCATCATCGGGCGCATAAGCCCGCCCGTCCGACCCCGTCACGAACACTCGCGCCGCAAGAGGCTTGTTGGCATTATCCAGGACTTTCAGAGTGAAGCCGGCCATGGGCTGTTTGTATTCCCGCTCACGCGCGACCACTTCCGTCTGCTCTCCACCGGGAATCGTCTGCACCCACAGGGATGTGTTCCCGTTGCGATTGGAGATAAATGCGATCTTCGAGCCATCCGGCGACCACCGCGGATTCACGTTGTCAAAAGCGCCATAGGAAATCGGGAAAGCATCGCCTCCCGCCGCAGGCATTAGCCACAGTTGATGCCAAGCCTGACCCATGTAGGAGGCGTACACCATGCGCTTGCCGTCCGGTGAAAAATCGGGACGCGCCTTCCAGTTTGTCTCTTCGTAATGGATCTCGTGGGCCTCCGCGCCTGGATCGGCCTTGATCTTCCAGAATCCGCCCGTACCGTGAATGTGGCCCCGGTTCGAGATAAACAGAATTTCTGAACCATCCCGCGTCCACACCGGACTAATCTCGTGATCCACCTGGCTGTAGTAATAACGAGGAAGCGAGCTGACATTCTCCGGAGTAAGTTGGCCGACTGCGCTGAGTAACCCGTCTTCGAATCGACCTATAAATATATGAAAGTGCCCCTTATAGGACGTCGAAACAAATGCCAGCCGTTTCCCGTCCGGCGAGAATCGCGGCTCCACATTTACCGCGCCTCCGGACGTCATCTGCCGCGTCCGTCCATCGCGCAAATCGAGCGACCAGAGCTCGATTGCATCGTGATCATAGCGCGCAAACACCACCCATCGCCCGCCATCGCTGCTCGACCAGTCGGGCTGGTAATCGTATCCTGGTCCGGCGGTAAGCTGCTCTGCCTTGGCACTACGCAACTCCTGCCGCCACAACGAGCCTGCCATCGAATACACCAGGCTGTAGGAATCCGGCGACCAAGCCGCTGCGCTTGGCCCCGTCGTTAGCTGCGGCAAATACATTTCGCGGAAGTAGTAGGGATGCGGCAGATCAATCTGTTTGAGCACAGGTTCACGTTGCGCAAAGCACGAGGTGCAAGTCACGAGGAACCAGCTAACCAGACGAACCTTTAACAAGAGGCCTCCATTGCACCGTCAGGAGCTAAAGCGCACTTTCTTTTGGTGTCGAGCGGCATCCTTCGGCTCCGCTCGGGGCAGGCTTTGAAGCCGCGCCGTTCACAAAAACCGGGACGCGAGCAGTCACGAGATGGTACAGACTACCAAGCGGTAACTCAAATCCTTACTTAGCAGTCCTTACCTTTCGCACGCAAATCCAATTCAGCAAAGCTGCTCCCACCGTCGCCCCCAGGATTAGCGACTTACTCAAATCCACCTGAGTTGCCGCTGCGATTGCAATCCCGACTCCGAGCAGGGCTAGTAACGGACCTCCGGGGAGCCGGAAACCGGCGGCCAGCGGCTGCTTTCGCCGCAAAGCAATCAGCGCGGCGCAAACCACTGCGTAGTAAAAGAGGCGGGCAATCACCGACAGCGTCACATTCCAGGCAAAACTTCCCTCGATCGCCAACCCCCACACGGCTACCGCAAAGAACAGAATCGAAAACCACGGTGTGTGAAATCTGGAGCCTACTTTGGCAAACACCTGCGGCAGATCGCCGCCTTTGGCGAGTGCAAACGTCACCCGTGGCATGCCAAGCAGCTTGGCGCTCAAATAGCCGCAGACCGAAACCAGCGCCCCGAGCGCAACCAACTGCGCCCCGAGATTGCCCATGGTAACGCGCGCCACTTCCGCCAGCGGACGATCCGAAGTCGCTCCCGGCCCCAGCACCCCCACCACCACCCATTGCACCAGCACATAAATCACGGTACATGCGATCAGGGCCACAAACAGCGCGAAAGCAGCATCCCGCCCTGGATTCTTCGCTTCACCCATGGGCGCGAGCGCCGTTTCAAATCCGCCGTAAGCGAAGATGAGCAGCACCATCGCCTTCATCCACCCACTGACCGGCATGGGAGCCGCCGCACCCCACGGCACGGGATGGACGATGGTTACCGCAGCTCCTGCCGAAATCACCATCAGCAGCGGCAGGAGTTTCGCCACCGTGAACACATTGCTAACCGCCGTACCCTGACGTGCACCGAAGACATTGATAAGTGCCAGAAACCCCACCAATGAGGTCAGGATCACAAAACGCGGCCAGCGGTCCTTTGCCGCCGGCCAGAATTCCGCCAGATAAATGACGAACAAATTCGCATTGGCCGCCGGAGCCGCGGTCTGCGCCAGGTATAGCATCCAACCAACGAGAATTCCCATCAGCCTCCCGAACGCCGTGCGCGCGTACAAGTACGGTCCGCCCGCCTCGGAAAACTGCGATGCCACCTCGGCAAAACAGGCCATAATCACGCCCATCGCAGCTCCCGCAATCAACACGACCACTACGCTGCGTTTGCCAAGAAGCCCAGCGACCGTGGCGGGCAAGCCAAAAATTCCACTGCCGATAATCGAGTTCACGGCCAGCGCGGCCAAGCTCCAACGGCCAATTGCCCGCACCAGGTTCGTTTGCACTGATGTCATCGCGAAAACGTTTGTACCATACCCAGCCCCTCTTTGGACTAAACTTCTTCGCAGGGCGTGAGGCTGAGATACGTTGCCCGCGAGGACGCCGCTGGTCCTGGCGGGCCGCAGGAAAAGCATCTCTCGCGTCGCAGGCCAAAGAGGCACTTTTCCCCGCAAGTAGTGCCGAGCAGGTCCTTTAGAAATACGGGCTTCTTAGCGCGTGAGGTTCGCGCTTGCAGACGCATTGGTGGGACGCACCTTAGTTCGGCTTGCGGAATTTACTGTCGGCGAGATAGCGCAGCATGATGGCGTCAGTGGCGCTCTGGAACTGTTGCTCCATTTCCGGGGCTTGCGGGGGAACGTCCTGACGCAGGGTCTGGCGGAATTTCTCGCCCATTTCAGAATCGCTGGTGACGACCTGCATATAGAACCAGAGAAAATGCCGCATCTGATCGAGAGCGGACTTAAGGACCTGGATGGTTTCCATCTCCGGCGGATCGGCCAGAGCTTCCATAAGTTCGGAGTCGGTGGGAGCCTGCATGGCGGCACAATTGAGTTCGCGCTGGATCATGCGGAGGTCGTCGGTAACGCGCAAAATGCGGAGATGAATTTCTTCCATGCTTTCCCGGTTCTCGCGATCCATAAGGTCCTTTCCGTCCTGACCAAACGTGCCTGATTAACGCGTCCTAACCAAGATCGCATCTAAGAGCGCGGGGGGAAAGGTTCCCCGTGTGCATGAGCTTCGGTAATTGAAGTTACCTTAGGTCGAAAGCCGCGCGGAACAGGCTGTTTCAGGCAGTCTTGCAGTCGATTCCACAGCCTCGACCCGCCCAGGCACCAGAAGACCTGCGCAACGATCAGCTCGAGGATCAGTCGTCAAAAGTAACCATGCCGAGCGAGGCGCCGGGTGCCCGCGCGGCCGAAAGTGCCAAAATCCGGCGTGCTGGGGACACGGGCGCTGCGCCATTCAAAGACGGATTCGAACCGAATAACTACACCTGCGGCACATACTCGCCGGCAAGCTGTCATCCGCACAACAGACATCAGCACGGTGCAGGAGTCGCTAAGGCACCAGACGGTTCGAATCCCCGATACGCCCATCATGCTCTGCCGTCAATTGGCGGCAGTGCAGCGACTATGCGATACTAGACCCGAACGAGGAAAAACCGGGAGTTGCGCAGAACGGCGCGATTGAAACCACAGCAACTAAGAGCAGAACGAGTACCGGCGATTCTGAGGCGGTAGAGGGCAGTAGACAAGAGTTGCGATTAACTTCTGCGGGAATAACTTAACTTCCTTCGCCGGGATGGCGGAACTGGCAGACGCAGCGGACTCAAAATCCGCCGACCTTCGGGTCTTGGGGGTTCGACTCCCCCTCCCGGCACCAGCACAAATCAATGAAATGCAATGGTTTATGCGCGTCGATGACTGGACGGTTTTGAGGCGGAGCAAACGCAGGGGGGATTTTCGCTCGACGTTCTTGTCAAGAGCCGCATAATCTGGCAGTTTTTTGACGAGCACGAGCGACACATAAGCGAACCATCTGCGTGGCGTTCGCCTTCAAGGCGACCAGCCGATCCTGGCCATCACTGGATCTTTATATTCTCCTATCGAACTTTGCTTGTCGCCAACCTATTCGCTGGTGCGCTGTCCGGATTCGTCCGAAGGCGCCCCGGTCGTCCAAAACGGCGGGAACGACGGGAGGTCACTGCAGTTATTGATGTAGAAATTCACCTGTCCGCCCATTGGCGAGCGCTGCGCCCCGCGGCATTGTAGTGCGTTCCAGTCATTTCCTTCCCCCACTAGTAATAGGTAGCTCTATCCTTACCCTGTTTGGAAAGTGGAATGTGGTTCACGATTAACCGGACCCCTGTTTGACCGGTTAGAAAACTCCAGATCCATTGCAAGAAAACGGTGAGACACAGACTGCTAGTTGAGAGAAACTGAAGATGAACTCCTGCCCACGCTAGCCAGGCTAATATCCCACTCAGTCGAACTCTACCTTCTTGAAGGATCGCGAAACCAGCTCCGATGACGGCCATATTTCCCTTATCAAAGTATCGGAACGGCTTGGCGGATGGCTTACCGTGCAGACTTTGGGCGATTCTACGACCTGCATAGCGACCTTGTTGAATCGCCACCTGAGCAACACCCGGCAATGGTTTTCCGTCCTGTTCGAGCGAAGCTGTGTCTCCGTTTACACATATATCTGGATATCCGGGAACCGTGAGATCGTTTTGAATGCGAACGCGGCCGGCGCGATCCGTCTCCACGTTCAGCCATTTACCAGCTGGCAAGGAGCCACTCCTGCGGTCCAGATCACGACCTTGCTTGCGATACGCTCCGGTCCTCAGGGTGAACCCTGTCGAATGCCAGATCGAGCGCAGGATTCGTTTGTCGGGTGAAACCCAGAATCTTGTAGGTCTCGTCGGACCAGATGAGTTCACCGCTGTGCACCTTCCATCCAAAAGTCCCCGAGTTACTCAGCCTCTGAGCCTCTGCAAGATAATGCCATCGCCTTTGCAAATCGGCCTGGGAAGCTTTTAGATCTTCATTGGCTTTTTCAAGGACAGCTGTTTGTTCGGCGTCCCGACCCTGTGAACCCCCACGCGATTTGAAGAGAAGTCTTCGGTCTCGGCCAAGCAGCACGGCAATCAACGCGATTGAAAGTGCAAGGATGATAAGAAACTGCGGCATTGGTAGTGGAAGCTCCGAATTCGATGAATCTTACCCTACTTGCTGGTGGCACGTCTCCGCCTTCGGCCTTCGATGACTCCTTGAAGACGCATGCGGATAGGTAACGAGAAGCGGGCTTCTCGTCATCAATCGCACAACTGACGACAAGGGCGTTTGTCGGGACTTGACTTCAGAGAGGATAGTCGGACGTCACGCTTTGATGGATGGGCCCTAATCAAAATGCCCCAGTCATAGCCGTGTTTTTTCTTCACGTCTTTCCTGTAGCGCAAGATTGTGCTCTAAAGATCGAGCATGATCAATGTTGGCGCATGGTCGCTTGCGTTTTCCTGCCCCCGCGCCCATCGGTCAACACCGCCGTCCACGAGCCGGACCGACAAATTCGGTGAGAGCAGAAAGTGATCGAGTCGCATGCCTTCGTCCTTCCGCCACCGTTCAAATTTGTAATCCCAGAATGTCCAGAGCGGCCGGTCCGGGTGTAGCTTCCGCACGGCGTCAGTCCAGCCTTGAGCCAGCAAGCGCGCGAAGGCCTGTCGGCTCTCGGGCTGGATCAACGCGTTGTTATCCAGTGATCGAGTCGGATAGATGTTTTGCGGAGTCGGACGACGTTGTAGTCACCGGCCAGCACCACCGGTGCGCCGCTCGCCATGAGTTCGGCGGCGTGGGCGATGAGGCGCTCAAACCAAGCCAACTTGTAATTGAATTTCGGTTCAGGCCGTGGATTCCTATTGGGGAGGTAGATGTCCGTATTGCGAATTTGCGGTTGTTGCAAACATGAGAATCCTCCACGAAACTTATGAGCAGGCATAGACTCTAACGCTGGAGCAGGGTGCATGACAAAAGAAGAGATCAGACTGGGCGAATGCCAGCGCCGCGAGAAGCACTGGAAACGTTGGGGTCCCTACTTGAGTGAGCGAGCCTGGGGCACCGTTCGTGAGGACTACAGTCCCTACGGCAGCGCTTGGGAGTATCTGCCGCACGACCATGCTCGTTCGCGCGCTTACCGCTGGAATGAGGATGGCCTGGCGGGCATCTGCGACCGCCACCAGTTAATCTGCTTTGCGCTGTCTCTCTGGAACGAACGGGATCCGATTCTGAAGGAGCGCCTGTTTGGACTGACTGGCAATGAGGGGAATCACGGCGAGGACGTCAAAGAGTGCTACTTCTACCTCGACAGCACGCCTACGCACTCCTACATGAGGTATCTGTACAAGTATCCGCAGGCACAGTTTCCGTATTCGCAATTAGTGGACGAGAATCGCCATCGCGGCAAGGACCAGCCGGAATTCGAACTGATCGACACCGGCGCGTTCGATGGAGATCGCTATTTCGACATCTTCGTTGAGTACGCGAAAGGCGATGTAGAAGACATCCTCATGAAGATCACGGTAGCTAATCGCGGGCCTGAAACGGCGCGCCTGCGCCTGTTGCCCACGATCTGGTTTCGCAACGCCTGGGATGGAGATACAACTCGCCCCGAATTGTTCCAGGTTCCCAATGCAATACAAGTGGACCACCCGAGTTTGGGCAAACGCTGGCTCTATTATGACGGCTCGCCCGAACTGCTGTTCACCGAAAATGAAACCAACGTGAAGCGGCTGTTCGGGATGGAAAACCGCTACGCCTGCGTGAAGGACGGCATCAACAACTACATCGTTCACGGGGTCAAGGAGGCAGTCGCGCCCGAACCGATGGGCACCAAGGCTGCGGCGCACTACCAAATGGAGATCGGCGCTGGTCAAACTGCGACCGTGCGCCTTCGTCTCAGCGATATCGACTTCACGGGTGGGGACGGAGCTGCGTTCGATGGCTTCGATCATCTCTTATCGATTCGTAGGAGTGAGGCAGATGAGTTCTACGCCGCTGTGATTCCGCAGAGCCTTTCCTCTGACGCACACAACGTCATGCGTCAGGGATTTGCCGGTATGCTGTGGTCCAAGCAGTTCTATCACTACGTGGTTAAGCAGTGGCTCGAAGGCGATCCTGGCAGTCCTCCCCCGCCTGCCGAGCGTCTGAACGGCCGCAACAAGGACTGGACGCACCTGTACAACGCCGATGTCATTTCGATGCCTGACAAATGGGAATATCCATGGTATGCGGCATGGGACCTGGCATTCCACTGCGTGCCGCTGGCCCTGGTTGATCCTGATTTCGCGAAAGAACAACTCGTGCTTCTGCTGCGGGAATGGTACATGCACCCGAACGGGCAGCTTCCGGCATACGAATGGGCCTTCGGAGATGTGAACCCTCCAGTTCATGCTTGGGCTGCATGGCGTGTCTACAAGATAGACAAAAAGCGCACGGGCAAGGGTGATCGCGCCTTCCTGGAGCGCATCTTTCACAAGCTGCTCCTGAATTTTACGTGGTGGGTGAATCGTAAAGATGCGGAAGGCATGAACATTTTCCAGGGCGGCTTTCTTGGACTTGACAACATCGGCATATTCGACCGGGGCGCGCCTCTGCCGACTGGGGGTTACATCGAACAGTCCGATGGCACGAGTTGGATGGCAATGTACACGCTGAACCTGCTCGCCATCGCGCTGGAATTGGCCGGGACAGATCCGGCTTATGAAGACGTCGCAAGCAAGTTCTGGGAGCATTTCATCCACATCGCCCATGCCATAAACCATCGCGGACAGGATGGGATGGGATTGTGGGACGAGATGGATGGCTTCTTCTATGACGTGTTAAGGTTCCCCGACGGACGCAAGCACCCGATGCGGATTCGTTCCATGGTGGGGCTGATTCCGCTATTTGCGGTCGAGACGTTGGAACCGGAACTGCTGAACCGGTTGCCCGGTTTCAAACGGCGCTTGGAATGGTTCATCGACAACCGGCCTGACCTGGCGAGGAACGTGGCGTGCATGCGTACACGGGGGATGGGGCAAAGGCGTTTGCTTTCCATCGTCTCCGCCGACCAGTTGCAGCGGGTGCTGCAAATCATGCTGGACGAGCGGGAATTTCTGTCGCCGTACGGGATCCGTGCGCTATCGCAATACCATCACGATCATCCTTACACGCTGTCGGTGAATGACATGGAATACCGCATTGACTATCAACCGGCGGAATCCACCAGTGGTCTGTTCGGGGGAAACTCGAATTGGCGCGGGCCGATCTGGTTCCCAATGAACTATCTGCTGATCGAATCGCTGCAAAAGCTCCATTACTACTTCGGCGATAATTTCAAAGTCGAGTTCCCTTCAGGTTCGGGCAACATGCTCACGCTCTGGGACGTAGCCGCAGAATTATCGCGGAGGCTGACCAGAATCTTCCTGCGCGACGAACAGGGCCGCCGGCCAGCGCATGGCAACTTGGAAAAATTTCAGACCGACCCTAACTGGCGCGACCTATTGCTTTTTCACGAGTACTTTCACGGGGACACTGGCGCCGGACTCGGAGCCAGTCATCAGACAGGTTGGACCGGCCTCGTCACCAAACTGCTACAGCAGAGCGGCGAATCTCCCAAGGGCAAGAAGCGCCGATCATCGGCGCGGGTTACGTTAGCCGAGTAAGATCGAAGACATAAAAGTAGAGCAAATGAAATGATTGGCCCATCGCCTCGTTGAAGAGAGAGCATGTCATGATCCGTTTTGGACAGGACGTTTGCGGCAACTTGGATGAGGCTTTGCGTCGCGAATGGCTCGAGACTAATGGCTTGGGCGGATTCGCTTCCTCTACTATCGTTGGCCTGAATACGCGGCGATACCACGGCTTGCTGGTGGCGGCGACTAAACCGCCCGTCGGTCGCTATGTCCTTCTGTCCAAGTTAGAAGAGACTCTTCTGTTGGACGGACGTGCATTCGATCTCTCCGCGAATCGCTATCCATCGGTTGTGCATCCTCAGGGGTTTCGTTATCTCAAGCAGTTTCGGCTTGATCCCTTTCCTATCTTCACCTACGAGGTTGACGGCATCGAGATCGAGAAGACGGTCTTCATGTTGCAGGGCGAGAACTCGACGATAGTTCAATATCGACTTGGAAGTCAGAGCGGTTCCAAGTCCTCCTCGCAGAAAATCGAGATCGAACTCAGGCCTTTGATCGCCTTCCGCGATTATCACGGCACTACACACGAGAACGGCGCTCTGAATCCCGCCGTGGAGTCCGGGCCCGGACTCGCGAGCATCACTCCATATCGAGGCCTGCCTTCCCTGCATCTCGCGCACAACGCCGGCCAACTTGGAAGTGGCGGGAATTGGTTTCGCAACTTCGAATATGATGCTGAACGCGAACGAGGCCTTGATTTCGTTGAGGACCTCTTCAATCCCTTCGTCCTGCGCTTTGATCTGTGTTCGGGCGATGCCGTGGTCATCGCCTCAACGGAGCGGCGCGACGTTACCAAGGCAGGCGAGTATCGCCACGCTGAAATCTCCCGCCGACGCTCGAACGTCATGCGCGCTCCCGTGGAAGACGATTTCGTCAACGCTCTTACTGCTGCCGCTGACCAGTTCATCGTCGCGCGAGGTGAGCAGAAGACCGTCGTTGCCGGTTATCACTGGTTCAGCGACTGGGGCCGAGACACCATGATTGCCCTGCCAGGCCTCACTCTGCCCATGAAGCGATATGACGTTGCGCGAAGTATTCTGCGCGCTTTTTCGCAATATGTGGACCGTGGAATGCTGCCTAACCGTTTTCCCGACGCCGGAGAGTTGCCTGAATACAACACCGTCGACGCCACTCTCTGGTTCTTCGAGGCCATACGCGCCTATCTTGCTTACACTGGCGATCTGGAATTTGTTCGCAACGATCTCTACAGCGTTCTCACGGATATCGTCTCCTGGCATGTGCGTGGCACACGGTTCGCAATCAAAGTTGACGCAGCCGGGCTGCTCAGCTCAGGCGAGCCCGGCGTTCAACTGACATGGATGGACGCAAAGGTGGGCGATTGGGTCGTCACTCCGCGTCGTGGAAGGCCCGTTGAGATTCAAGCGATCTGGTACAACGCTCTCTGCGTCCTGGAGAATCTGGCACACGGCCTCGGCGACGCAACCGGTTGTGAGCGGTATGGCGGCATGGCAGCTCTAGCCAAGTCGAGCTTCAATAGACTCTTTTGGAATGAGAAAGATGGTTGCCTTTACGACGTTGTGAATGGCGGCCTACCAGACGCCAGCATCCGGCCGAACCAGATCTTGGCGGTCAGTCTTCCCCACACAATGCTGCATCCGGCGCGGGCGAAACGGGTGTTAGAAGTCGTCCAACAGCATTTGCTCACCCCGCTCGGCCTACGCAGTCTTGCCCCAAGCGATCCTCAGTATCGCGGCCGCTACACGGGCGACGCTGCCAGCCGGGATGGCGCTTATCACCAGGGCACGGTGTGGCCGTGGTTGATGGGGCCATTCCTCACTGCATATATGAAGCTTCACGGTAACAGCGGGGCAGCCCGGCGACAGGCGGAATCGTGGCTCTCCGCATTCAAAGATCACCTGGCAGACTCCGGACTCGGCCAGATCTCGGAAATTTTCGACGGCGACGCGCCTCATCGCCCGGTCGGCTGTATCGCACAGGCATGGAGCGTGGCAGAATTACTGCGCGCCACGGTCGAAGATGTTTATGGCATCCGCCCAGGGCGGATAGAATCCAACAACGAAATGCGCCGGGGAGTATGACTGCTCCCCTTAGCCGAGTAACACATTTCCGCGTCTCAGTATCCAGGTTATTTTTCGGGCTGCCGGCTGGAAGCTGGAGAAATCCGAACTCGCTCTTCAGTCAACCCGCGGCTTCTTTGGGGAACGTCTCTCCTGCGCGTATTGCTGATAGCGTTGGCGAGCATACTCCTTGGCTGCGTCGCCGGTCGCAAACAGCGGCACTAAGTGGTGATGTCCGTTACCTGCAGCGTCGTGAAGAGGTAAATCCGCCGCGCTCTCGGCAATCGCAGTTTCGAACTTGTCGGGTTTCGCCGATACCGGCGGGGGCACGGCGCTGGACGGAGCCTTCACGCCACTGAGAGGATCGTCCGTGCGAAGCTTCTGCAGAGTCAAGACAGCACCAACGTTGGGAGCTGCTGCGTCTCGCTTGGTCAGGCTCGGCACGCTGAACCGGGCTTCCAGCGTGGCTAGGATCGAAGTGTGGTCGAACGGTGTGGCGGACGCGGTGCGAAACACCGTGCCCGCTGCGATCAAAGGCGAAACCAGCACGGTCGGCACCCGAACCCCAAAACGTTTGAAATCAAAACCAAGTTCACCGGCGGAGTTGTCCGGAGGAACGGCGTTCTCCGGCGGTGGAACGTGGTCATAGCATCCGCCATGTTCATCATAAGTAATGATGAGCAAGGTCTGATTCCAAACCGGCGTCCCGATCAGCGAGTAGTAAACATCATGCAGGAACTGCTCGCCTTTGCTGACATCATAGTTCGGATGCTGGCTGTTTCCGCTGGCGCCCCACTGCGGTTCTAGAAACACATAGTTCGCGAAGCTGCCGCCTTTAGCCGCCTTTTGGAAGTCGGCGAACTCGCCAAATTGGCTTTCCGGCGCATGCGCGATGTCCGACACGGATCCGCGCATCAGCGGCGGAGCGTCGTAGCCGTAGACTGACCAGGTCGCCGATTTCTTCGCAAGCGCAGTGAAGATACTGGGAGCCGTGTATATGCTGCAGGACTTATCCTGCACAAATCCCAGGGACGTCGCCATGGCGACAAACGCGCGGTTGGGAAATGTCTCCGTCGGCGCCGAGGCATACCAATGATCGCAGACGGCATACCCCGCGGCTAATTTCGACAACACAGGAAGAGTCGTGGGAGTGTAAACGCCCATGATCTGGGAAGGCTGGGTGCCCGCCAGGACTTCCCCCTTCTCCTTGCTCTCCCACTCGAGGGTATAGGCAAAGTTGGTGACAAAACCATTGTTAGTGGCGGGAGCAATTGGGTTTGGGGCATCCTGGTTCCCGAACAGTTGCGAATTGGTGTTCAGATAGCCTTCGCCGGGGTCGGTTCCGGGCTGCAAGTAAGGGTGGGGAGCGGTGGGTTGAATGGGAAACACCGCGACCGCCTTCCCGTTAATGTCCAGATTGTTTTCCTTGCCTGTGAGTCCCTCGAAAGGCTGCCCCAGCGGAGAAACGTTCTTGCTCGACTGGTACAAGAACCCCAGCATGTGGTCAAAAGACCGGTTTTCTAACATCACCACTACAATGTGGTTGATCCTGGACAGCAAAGAACTGGCCGCCATAACGGCCTCCTTTCGGGGACGCGACGCTCCCACTTTGCAGAGCGAGAGGTGGGAAAAAAAGAAGTGCTTGTGCTGCGAGCATAGCAAGCCAGGCACCTCCAGTCCAAAATGCCCTAGGCTGCGAGCGAATGGCCTTTCGGGAAGGCGGCTTTCAGATCGCTCATATTGGCTTCGAGTTGCTGGGAGTCGAAACCCGCTGGGGTCTTTCCGGCGGCGACCCAGTCCGGACTGAGCAGGCCGTAAGCCTCGTCGCAATATTCGGTCCAGAACTGCCAGGTCATGCGTATGTACTCGCCCCAGGTGATGCAGGTGAGTCCGCGTGCGTCATAGGCAACGATCGGAACCGCGTGGCCGCCCCAGGAACCGGGCGCGCCCTGGCCCTTGGCTCCTCCCGCCGGAACTGTCCACACCTTCTGCTTCTGCGCCGACAACGGCATTTGAAGACCGATGTAGCAGTTGCCAAAGATGTAGACGGCGTCCTTGACTTCTTGGAGATTCTGCGGTTCGAGCGCCCAAAACGCACTCAGTTGGTTCCCGTCAACCGGATTGGCCAACCAGTAATTGAGCACGTTGATCTCAATCGCGCCCTGGTCTGACTTGGGATTATTGGGGTCGTAGTGACCCACAATCTCGTAAAGCTTCAAAATATCCGGATCCGGAACAATGACCTGCTTCTTTTGCGCTTCCGCCTTCCATCGTTGAATGCAATGGCCGACCGCGGCACAGGTGCAATCTCCCAGAGTGTTGTTCAACATCATGCCCAGGTTGGTGATTTCGTTGTCATAGCTTGTGGCCGGCGGGGCCGCCGGAAGGCTGGCAGTGTACTTGCTCAGCATTGGAACTCGGCTGTCGGGGTGAGCCGTCTGTTTGCCCAGTTTTACTTTCGTGTAGTCGATCATGAGGTAAGCTCCTCTCGTTAAGAACATCTCGAACGACTTGCTTTGGCCCGGTACTCTTACCTGTCCCTAAACTAAGAGAACGACAAGAACGAGCATTTCCCTTCTTTCGGGCGCCCTGTTCTGACCCATACCCTTCAGCGCTCCGTTTCGCGGGGCCGTTCCGTCCGGAAAAGTCTTTATGTGCTCTTTATGAAATGTTTACCCGATCTTTACGTGTTTTCGGATGTGATGGGAGTTCATCACGAACAAAAACCCCATAAGTAAATATCGTTGCCATTCAGACTGGACGACAGTCATTCACTAAGCACAACCGGACATCGGAACCGGAAAGGACTCGATCGAAATCATGAGAACTCGAAGGCGTAAGGCCCTAACTCTTTCAACTCTTCCATCGGTGCTGGTCTTGACTCTGGCGGTTGGCCAGGCTCCGCGCGTTTACGCACAGGCCCAGACGCATGCAGATGCTCCCACGAAAGTGGCCGTCTTGCACGATCCTTCCCTGGGGCCTAATGCGGCTCCTGATGTAGCGCCCGCCCGGCCCTCGGCCGTACCGGATCCGGTGTCGGCCGACATCGAAAAGGAACTGGAGGCGATGAAGCTGCGCATCGAACAGCTCGAGGCGGAATTGAAGAGCCGGACAGCTGCGACGAGCGCGACAACAAGCGCGACGACAAACGCATCTCTGGCTCCGGTGATTCCAACGAGCACGGCGCCACCGGCGGCGGCCATACCGGCTCAGGCGATGCTGGCGCAAGCCGGCAACGATTCATCGGCTGCACCCACAAAGAAGCCAAAGATCGACCCTTTTTCGGACTGGGACTGGACCTGGCTCAACGGCAACCCACGCAACAAGGACCTTGCCTTCGATTCGAAATTCTTTACCCCGGAGATTCGGGCCGATATCACTTATAACTACGATTTCAACAAACCGATTGATAACTCGATAGGCGGGTCGAGCGAAATATTTCGCGCCAACGAAATCCAGTTGGAACAGCTCGGCATCGGTGGCGACTTCCACTACGACAACGTTCGCGCCCGTTTCATGACTCAATTCGGCATGTATTCCGCGACGACGCCACGCAACGATCCCAGCCCGGCGAAGGGCCAGTGGGACCTCGACACTGCCGACCGCTATATCGCAGAGGCCTACGGTGGTTACCACATCAACGCGTTGAACGGAATCAACATCGACGCGGGAATTTTCTTGTCGTACATCGGTCTGTTTAGTTATTACAACGCCGATAACTGGGCTTATCAGCCGTCCTATGTCTCTTCCAATACCCCATGGTTTTTCGAGGGACTGCGAGTGCAGATTTTCCCCACTCCCCACTTAAAAATCGAGCCGTGGTTCATCAATGGATGGCAATCGTATGGCTCGGCCAATACGAGGAAGGGTCTGGGTGGGCAGATCAAGTGGACCCCAAGACCGTGGGTGAACATCATCTCCAACAACTACGGTCTGGGCCACGACGATCTTTACATACCGAATCGCGGCCGTGTCCATACCGACAACAGCATTGAGGTCAAATATTTCGACCGACCCGGACAGACGCTCGACAAGATGGCATTCTCGTTCACCGGCGATCTGGGTTGCGAATTTGGCCCCAGCACGGCCACTTTAGCTGGTGTGAGCTGTTTTGGCGACAGGAGGGACTCGAAAGCACAACCGAGCGCCAATTTTCCGCAGGGGGGAATCGATCCCAAGCAAAGCTTTGTTGGCTACATGCTCTACAACCGCATGTGGTTCAAGAAGGACCTGTTCGGACTAACCATCGGCGGCGGCCAAATCAACAATCCCGGACGCTATCTGGTACTGGATCCGCCCATCAATGGTGAAACTGCCCCGTCCGCAGCCATCAACGCGCCCTACTTTACCGGGAATCCGGGAGACCCATTCAAGGCTTGGGATTCCTCGCTTACGTTTGATTACATGCCCCGGCAGTGGCTCACTTTCCGTTGGGAGTACGATTACCGTCATGCCAGTGTGCCGTATTGGACTGGTCACGGCGGAATTACGCCGCCGGGTCCGGGCGGAGAGCCTTATACCAATAACGGATATCCCGAGTATTTTGCTTGCATGAACGGGAATTCGTCCATGCAAGAGACTCTCAGCGCCGCGGAAACCGCGTGCGGCAGTCCCGGGAGTACGAGCAGCGTATGGTTCCCGGATCTGCGCCGAGACGAGTCCATAGTCGACATCGACATCCTAGTTAAGTTCTAGTTCAAACGTTGAGTGCGGCTTCCTCACGGAAGGCTGCTTTGCCTGATCGAGCGATTGCAAACGGAGGTGGACTATGTCGAGGTGGACCATGTTTAAGACCTGGCCGATAATTTTCTCCAGCATTGCTGCGGTGTTCCTGGCTGGAACCATGCCACTGAACGCCGGCACAACCCAATCTGAGAAAGCAACGGGCGTAGTTTCTCCAACGCCGGCGGCTGAAAAGACTGAAAGAGAAAGGAAGCTTGCCGCCGCAACGGAGGAGGCTAAGCAACTGCTGCTCATGATGGACACGGACAAGAGTGGCAAGATCTCCAAAGAGGAGTGGATGAAGTTTATGGAAGGAGAGTTCGACAGGTTGGACACGGACCACAAGGGACATCTGGACGTCAAAGAATTAAAGCAGTCACGAGTCCAGGTGCATCCATCTGTCGGCAAGTGATCGCGACCGGCAAGAAAAGAACGCTCCCAAACGAAAAAGGGCACCGCCCACGCGGTGCCCCACCTACCAGCAACTTGACTTACTTATTCTCATTGATATTGAGCGATCCGGCGCCAAACTCCTTGCGCTGTAGCACCGGACGCGCCGCCCTGGCTGCCGCTGCTGCCGGCATTTGCGCCGCCGCTCCGTAACGCTCGAGCAGAACCGGCACCATCGCGCCTTCCGCTTCTTTCACGAAGGTGAGTTTGCTCTCGCCCAGCAAATCGATGCGGATGAAATCTCCCAGCTTCACCTGTCCGGTTGCCACCAGGTTCGCCAGCGGAAATACCAGATGCCGTTCAATCGCACGCTTCAGGTGCCGCGCTCCGTACTTCGGATCGGTGCCCTCCGCCAGCAGGAAGCTCTTCACCTGTGGCGTGCAGTTGAACACAAATTGATGAGCTCCCGCAGCCATCAGGACCCGCTGCTGCACCATCCCCAGTTCGATTTCCAGAATCTGTTCCAGATGCTCGGAACGCAGCGTCTTGAACACCACAACTTTGTCGATGCGGTTCATGAACTCAGGCGCAAACTTGCGCCGTGCCGCATCCACCGCCGAGCGCGTAATCTTATCGTCGAGCGAGTTATCCACCTGCACCGCTTTCGGCGCGAAGCCCAAGCCGCCATCCACCAGCCCATTCATTTCCATGGCGCCCAGGTTCGAGGTCATGATGATGATGCAGCTCGAAAGGTCGACGCGGCGGTTATCGCCCAGCGTCAGCGTGGCCTTGTCCAGAATTCCCAGCAGCAGCTGCCACAGCGAGTCGGAAGCCTTCTCGATTTCGTCGAACAGCAGAATCGAGAGCTTCAGCTTTTCCGTATGCCACTGATTGAGCGCTTCCTGGGTGAGCAGCGGATGCGTCTCGCGATGTCCCAGGTATCCCGGAGGCGAGCCGATCAACTTGGCAATCTCGTGCGAGTGCTGGAACTCTGCGCAATCGATCTTGATGCAGGCCCGCGCGTCGCCGAACAGCGACTCGGCCACCGCTTCGACCACCCGCGTCTTGCCCGAGCCGGTCGGCCCCAGAAAGAGCAAATTGCCCACGGGACGCCCCGGCGCATTTAGCCCGGCCAAAAACATCTGATAGATTTCCGCGACCTTTTCGATCGCCTGATCCTGCCCCACAATCTTCCTGCGCAGTGCGGCCTCAAAGTCACGGGCATCGTTGCTGCGGCGGCTAGGATCCAGCACGGTTGCAAGGTTCGTTCTCATCGTTTCGGGCCCCTGTTTCCTTTCCGGGATCTGCGTGTTTTCTGAGAAGCGCTTTTCTGCGAAACTGCTCATTTTTGTCACTCGCCTGGTTCTCGGCTGTACTTGGGAGGAAGGTTCGATTTCCCCCTGCTCCCTCCTAGTGCAAGCGGTTAGCCATCCTCCGAAAGCGCCGTAATGGCCCGCTTCTCATCGTTTTAGATGCGGCTTAGCTCGCTTCCAGTCCCGGGCCGTCAAGTTACCCACAACGTCCCCAAGAGCAATTGTTTGCAGACTGCGGGAAAGTTCCCTCAACCGCCCAACCACCCGTACGCCCATGTCCGGTGAGCCAGATGCCGCTCGGCCGCACGTAACTGGCGTCCCGGGTTACCTCCGGGCCACAATAGAAATCGCTTCCTCTGGAGAAAATCTTGTCCCGATTCGCGATGGCTAAACTTTCGGCAGCTAAATACTTGCGAGCCCGACTCCCGATCCCGAGCATCTCAATACCGAGCGCTTCGATGCCGAACTTCGCGATACCGCGTCTCTCACGAACGACTATCTCAAGAGGGACTGTCTCAAGAACGACTGTCGCCGCCTTCCTGCTCCGGCTGGCCGTCTCTAGCTTTCTGCTTTCCCCGCCCATAGCCGCGGTACAAAATCCCCACGCCGTGCAGTTGATCCAGGCGAAAGCCGACGCCAGCAAGAAGCCCCAAACCCCCGCGCAGATTTCCGTTATCGTGCCTCCCGGCTCCGATCTTTACGTCGCTCAGCGCGGAGACAGCATCCCATCAGTCGCTCGCAAATATCTGAGGCGCACGAAATACCTGACCTCAACCGAAGTGGCTGAAGCCATCCGCGCCGCCAACCAAAATCGCCAGGGAGTCTTCCTGAAATCCGGAGAGCAGATCATAATCCCCGGAATTCTCGAATCCGCCATTGTAGAGAAATCGGTGCCGGTTGCAAGAGATTTCGAAGTCCGCGCCATTTATCTGACTGGGGTGATGGCGGGCAGCGATCACGGCCTGCGTATTATCCGCCATTGGCGCGAAGTCGGCGGCAACGCGATCGCCTTCGATATCAAGGATAGCGATGGCATCGTCAACATCGCCTTCGATCACCCGCTCGCCACCGGACAGCACCACTATATTTCCGATCTGCCCAAGTTTATTCACTTCCTGCATTCCGAAAACATGCACGCCATCGCGCGCATCGCCATCTTCCGCGATGAGCATCTGGTCACCACCCACCCGGAACTGGCGGTGAAATCCCGTAGCACCGGCCAGCCCTGGCGCGAAAACAGCAAGCTCGTCTGGACCGATCCCTCGAACTCCAAGGTGCAGGACTACGATATCGCGCTCGCCAAATTCGTGGCCCAGTCTGGAGCTGACGAAATACAGTTCGATTACGTCCGCTTTCCCGCCGAGGGCGACCAGAAAGACGCCGCCTTTAGCTACCAGGCCGCCAACGAACCTCTGAATGATCCTCAACAACCCCTACCCTGTCATCCTGAGCGAAGCGAAGAACCTATGCGGTCGTCCGCGCCGCCAGCGGCCTTGCGGGGAATTTCCACCCCGGACCCCGCTACGAAGTCCAATCCTTGCTCCGTGCATCCGCAAATGCAGCGCTCCGATGTGATCGCCAATTTTCTCGACCGCGCCTATGCCCAGATCCATCCCACCGGCGCCCTGCTCTCGCTCGATGTCTTCGGAGTCATGGCATGGCAGCGTCCCGTCGACCTGGCGCACACAGGCCAGGACATCGTGGCCATGGCGAAGCACTGCGACGTGCTCTCACCCATGATCTATCCCTCGCACTTCTTCGGCATGGACGGAATAGCGCACCCCGGCGACGAGCCCGAACATTTTATTGGCGAATCCATGGACCGTTTCGAACTAATCACCAAGAATAGTGGCGTAGTAATTCGCCCCTGGCTGCAAGCTTTCGCCTGGCGCACCAAGACTTACTCGCCCCAGTATGTTGAAGTTCAAATCGAAGTAGCGAAACAAAAAGGCGGTATCGGCTTTCTCTTCTGGAACGCTAATAACGACTACTCCAAGCCCTACACCGCCATGCCGGAAATGCAGGCCGCCAAAAACAAAGACCGCTACTTCCGCGGCGACGAAGTAGGCGCGAAGCCCGAACCGGCCACAGTTACGCCCGTTGCCTCTGCCGCGGCGCCTACTATCGCACCCAAGACAAATAATGTAGAGACGGGGTTGACCCCGTCTCCCAGCGACGGCGCGCACAACCCGCAAAAAATCTGGCGCCATTGATGGCGCAAGATGGCTTCGATGAGGGACGGGCGGGGACGCCCCGGATTTCACCTAGGCGCTCTTCTTCGCCTGCTCTTTGGCCGGCTGGTACGTCCCGGGTTCCGTCCGCGCCGAGATGGCGAGCCGATTCCAGGCATTGATGGCTGCCACCGCCAATGTCAGATCGGCAAGTTCTTTCTCGGAAAAATGTTTTCGCACATTCTCATACACCTCACCGCGCACATGCCCGTCCCGTATATTGGTTACCGCCTCGGTCCACGCCAGCGCAGCCCGTTCGCGATCGCTGTAATAAGGAGACTCCTCCCATGCGTCCAAGCCATAAAGCCGCTGCTCGTTTTCGCCAGCGGCCCGCAGATCTTTCCAGTGCATGTCGATGCAGTAGTCGCATCCGTTGACCTGCGAAGCCCGCAGTTTGACAAGATCAAGCAGCGTCGCTTCCGGCCCGCACTGATGAAGATATTCCTCCAACCCCAATATGGCTTTGTAAGCTCCCGGCGCCACTTTCAAATACGCAATTCGACTTTCCATAAGTCCTCCAGATTTTCTCGCATCCTCATTTCGATGAACTTCAAACCGGTCGTGATCCGGAGCGGAGAAATCGGCCTGCTACGATGCTCATTATAGATGGAGGCCCGATGAGTAAGACTTTGTACATGGTGATCGAGAACTTCAAGAACGGAGATCCCATACCCGTCTATCGCCGCTTTCGAGACCAAGGACGCCTGGCGCCGGCCGGACTCACATACGTGTCAAGCTGGGTGAACGACAAAATGAATCGCTGTTACCAACTCATGGAAACCGAAGACCCCGCGCTCCTCGATCGCTGGATGGCGAATTGGATCGATATCGTCGACTTTGAAGTGCATCCCGTAATCAGTTCGCAAGAGGCAGCCGAGAAAATCGGCCCGCGACTGTAAGCCCGCAGTGCGACTCGATTCCAGGAAGACGCGCGCCGCGGATGTCCCGTGATCTTGGTGATGACCCGGTGCCAGATGCGCAAAGACTTGCAGCTTCTGGTCAAGTCTGGCTTGACTTTGCCGGCGCCGGGAGTATCGTAGTTGCGTTCAGCTCGGCCCAATCTCCGCACCTTCGATTGAGGTTCGACTAAGCCGGCGAAGTTCCCGGTCCTGAGGAGCGCAGCTGGTCATTTGCGAATTATTTTGCGAATATTATCTTGCGACTGGAGGAGTGCCTGTCATGGCCGCGAACCCTATTCCAATCCCAGAATTGGATCTAGAAACAGTAAGAGCTCCCGAGGAAACTATCGTCCGCTGCACGGGTAAAATCACTTCAAGTACCTCGACCCTGCTGCAGACGACAGTCCGCAGTCTCATCCCGGAGACTAACTGTGTCGTGCTGGACCTTACCAATGTGAGCTACCTGGACAGTTCTGGCCTGGGTGCGATCGTAAGCGTGTACTTGTCCGCGAAGAGGCAGCATTGCGGGCTGAAGCTCATAAATCTGAACCAGCGCTTGCAGGAGCTGTTCCGGATCACGAAATTGGTTTCAGTGTTCGGAGGCCACGAAGACTACCTGGGCTGGACCCCTGATTAGTCGTGCCGCTCTCCGATGATCGATGAACCCTCTCACGCCACGCACTGAGATTGCAATCCAGCGTTCCCGCACTTCGACCGGCCGGATTCCTGAAAGCGCTGCAGTCGCTTGGCATGCATGTATGTATGTGAGAGGCTAGCGAGATGGAAATTCTCGAGCCGCTCGACATCACCTGCTGGCAAGGCCCGTTCTCTCCCGAGATCGTGGCGAGAGCCGCGGATGCGCTCGAAACTGGAAAGCTTCTCTACGCATCGCAGCTTCCTTTTGAGCTCTCCGAGGGCGAGCGCCGGTTTCTCTCTCCCGATTGCCTGGACGGCAAATCAAAGAACCTGAGCTTCCGCCCCGACTCCGGTGTGTTGAAGGGCACTCGTTGCCAAGGAGCGGAGCGCGACGAGTTACTCGCCATGTTACAGCGTTACTACAATCGGGCTTCCGGCTTGCTGAAGGCGCTCTGTCCAGGATACGGCAATTATTTGACGCCTGGATTTACCAGTTTCCGTCCTGCCGAGATCGCCGGCCGCACTACATCCTGGCGGCACGACGACACCAGGTTACACGTGGACGCCTTTCCCTCCCGTCCCATCCAAGGCCTGCGAATTCTTCGCGTGTTCACGAATGTCAATCCACGAGTGCCTCGTATTTGGCGGGTAGGAGAAAGGTTCGAGCAGGCCGCGGCCGGGTTTTTGCCCGGAATCAAGCCCGCTTTGCCGGGAGGAGCGTCTCTGCTCTACTGGCTGCGAATCATAAAGGCACGGCGCACCGAATATGACCACTACATGCTCGGAATTCACGACCGGATGAAAGCAGATCAGAATTATCAGTCCCAGGTTTCGCAGACACAGCTCGCCATTCCACCGGGCACCACCTGGGCCTGCTACACCGATTCAGTGTCTCACGCCGCCATGTCTGGCCAGTTCGCGTTCGAGCAGACATTCTATTTGCCGATCAGCGCCATGAACCATCCAGAACACTCGCCGTTGCGGGTGCTGGAACGCTTGGTGGGCCGCGCGCTAGCTTAGAACATCACTCTTCGCCCAATGTAAAGCCGGCGCGCCCGGCCAGACGAGCTCCGTTCTTTCGACCTTCATTAGTACTATCGGCCATAACCCGCCAGTGACCCACAGTTATTCTTACTAAGAGGCCATCTAACCCACGACATTGGGGCCATATACGAACCTGTATCTCTGACTTACCTTTATCTTACTTAGGCCGATGTTACTGGAGACGGATGTCCTGGAGACAGATGAGACTCCTCTTCTCAATTCTTTTGCTGAGCGGGGCCATGCAGGCGCAGAACTTAGCAGTGAGCAAGTTTGCGCTTCCCGATGCGCCCAGCCAACATCGTTTCTGGACGGTCGAGAAAAAAATTGACGTGAGCATTCTGGCCGGATTGATGGCCGCCGACGGCATCACCACTCAGCGTGGCCTGAACGAGGGACTTCGCGAGGTCAATCCGCTCCTGCGCCCCTTGGTGACGCGCGGGGCCGGCGGAGAGGCGGTCGCGTCAGCGTTAGGTCTTGGCGCGGCGGTGGGAGTCGCGTACCTGTTGCATCGAAGCCACCTCTACAAAGCGGAACGCGTCAGCATGTGGTTGATGGTCGCGGGCGAAGCCGGGTTCGTCGCCAACAACATCGTTCAGATTCGCTGATCGGGCCCCCAGTCGGGCCGTCGATCCCCGATTTTGTCGAGCAAGCCCTGTTCCACGCTATAATTCGAGCTTGGAAGATTTTCTTCGACTATTCGAAGAAACCTCAGCCCGCTTCCGCGAATCTGTATAGCGAAGGAGTCTCGATGGCGATTCAGAAGACGGACAAAATCTGGCACAACGGCAAGTTCACTGATTGGGATGACGCTACGATCCACGTGATGTCGCACGTTGTGAACTACGGTTCTTCGGTTTTTGAGGGCGTTCGCTGCTACGCGCTGCCGAGCGGCCCGGCAATTTTCCGTGTCACCGAACACATGCAGCGCCTCGTCGACTCCGCCCGCATTTACCGCATCGATATCCCATTCACGCGCGACGAAATCGCGAGCGCCATGGTGGAACTCGTGAGCCATAACGGTGTGTGGCCCTGCTATATCCGCCCCATCGTTCTCCGCGGCTACGGCGAAGCCGGAGTCAACCCCTTCAATTCGCCCACCGAAGTCTACATTTGCAATTATCCGTGGGGAAAATATTTGGGGGCCGATGCCAGTGAGGGCGTTGACGTTTGCATTTCTTCGTGGACGCGGATCGCGCCCAACACTCTGCCCGCCATGGCCAAGGCTGGCGCAAATTACATGAATTCGCAACTCATCAAGATGGAAGCCATCGTTAACGGCTACGCCGAAGGCATCGCACTGGATGTGAACGGCTACGTCAGCGAGGGCTCGGGCGAGAATGTGTTCGTCATTCGCAATGGCGTGCTGCAGACGGCTCCGCTGGGCAACTCCGTGTTGCCGGGCATCACGCGCGACTCGGTATTGCAGATCGCGCGCGACCTCGGCATCAAGATCGTGGAACAGCAGATTCCGCGCGAGTCGCTTTACATCGCCGACGAAGTTTTCTTTACCGGCACCGCCGCCGAAATTACGTCCATTCGCTCGGTCGATAAAATTAATGTTGGCAAAGGCAAGCTCGGCCCTGTGACCAAAGCTGTGCAAGCGGAGTTTTACGGCATTGTGCGCGGCGAAAAGGCGGATCGCTATAAGTGGCTGACGCCGGTTCCGGTGCGAGCCAAGCAACCGGTGGCCGTCTAA
>Ga0209274_10000236_pt1 | contig 42347 bp, 33 predicted proteins | sample HubBroMetageREF1_FD_188343 | JGI IMG/M metagenome (GOLD analysis project Ga0209274, IMG submission 188343) | Reference soil microbial communities from the Hubbard Brook experimental Forest, New Hampshire, USA - Hubbard Brook CCASE Soil... | ecosystem: Environmental > Terrestrial > Soil >...
TCGCGCTTCAGATTGCGATATGGATAAGCGCATCGCGCCAACGCGAACATCTCGTCTTCGTCCCACTCCTCGGCTGCACACGCCGCCACAATCTGCTGCGCCAGCACATCCAGCGGAAATTCCGGAATCATCAGCCGGTCCAGATCCCCCTGCCTGATCGCGCGCACCAGCGCCGCGCATTCCATCAGATCATCGCGCGTCGTAACAAAGAATCGTCCCTTCGGCACCGCACCCCGCCAGTGTCCCGACCGCCCCACTCGCTGCAGCGCGACCGCAATCGCCCGGCACGAATTGATCTGCACCACCAGATCCACCGTGCCTATATCAATTCCCAGCTCGAGCGAAGCCGTAGCCACCAGCACCCGCACCTGCCCCTCTTTCAGCTTTTTCTCCGCCGCCAGCCGCAGCTTGCGCGACAACGAGCCATGATGCGCCGCCACATTCTCTTCGCCCATGCGCGTGCCCAACTCATGGCATAACCGCTCCGCCATCCGCCGCGTATTCACAAACACAAGCGTCGACCGGTGCTCGCTCACCAGCGCCACCAGTCGGTCATAGATCGCATCCCACAATTCGTTCGACGCCACCGGCCCCAGCGGCATCGGCGGAACTTCAATTCCCAGATCCAGCGTCCGCTTGTGCCCGATGTCGACGATGACGGGACTCTCTCGCCCGCTGCCGGTTAGGAAATGCGCAACTTCCTCAATCGGCTTCTGCGTCGCAGACAGACCAATGCGCACCGGCGGTTGATAACACAGCGACTCCAGCCTCTCCAGCGACAGCGCCAGATGCGCCCCACGCTTGTCGTCCGCGACCGCATGAATCTCGTCCACAATCACGGTCTCAACATCGCGCAGAATCGCGCGGCTCTTGTCCGCCGTCAGCAAAATGTAGAGCGACTCCGGTGTCGTCACTAGAATGTGGGGAGGCCGCTTCAGCATCGCCCGCCGCTCGGGTTGCAGCGTGTCGCCAGTGCGCACCGCCGTGCGAATCTCCGGCATCAGCAGCCCGCGCTCGCCCGCCAAAGCGAGAATCTCGCTCAGCGGTCCTTCCAGATTTTTCTGAATGTCGTTGCCCAGCGCCTTAAGCGGAGAAACGTAAAGCACTTCCGTCCGATCCGTCAGATCCCCCGCCAGCGCCTTGCGCACCAGCCGGTCAATGCAGGCAAGAAACGCCGCGAGAGTTTTCCCTGATCCAGTAGGCGCCGAGATCAGCGTCGTCCGTCCAGCGAGAATGTGCGGCCACCCCTGCTCCTGCGGCTCGGTCGGCGTGCCAAACTTCCGCACAAACCACTCCGCGACAATAGGGTGAGCCCAGGCCAGCGATTCAGGAAGGGACTGCATCGGAATATTCTAGCCCGAAACCATGCTTTCGCCAACTGTTCGCCTGGCAACAGATTTAAAGGGACTCCAGCCGTATGCGGGCGTGATCTCCGATGCTTCGGGCAACCTCTACGGCACTACCTACGGGGGCGGCAAGCTAAGCGATGGCGCCGTGTTTGAGATAAGACACTGAGAGCTTGGGCTCGTCGCCGGGAACGAAAGGGCTGGCAAACCATCTCAGTTGTTGAAATATCTCAATTACGTCATTGAGTAGCGTCTTCTAGCAGCCCCGCCCCAGTGCGGGATTAGCCTTTGCACCTGCCGCACGACTGCTAGAATTCCTGCGATGCCCAAACTCTCTGCCCAGGCCCGCGCCCGCAAAATCAAACTTCTGCTCTTCGACGTCGACGGCGTTCTCACCGACGGCAAGCTATTCTTCGTGCCCAAAGGCTCGCCGTCAGACGCCACACCGTCATCCCCGCAGCACACCGCCCACGGCCAGATCGAGGTCAAAGGATTCCACGCGCACGACGGCGTCGCTTCCTCGCTGTGCCGCATCGCTGGGCTTAAGAGCGGACTCATCACCAGACGCTTTTCCGAAACAGTCGCCCTCCGCGCCCGCGACCTGAAGCTCGACCACATCCATCAAGGCATTCAGGACAAGCGCGCGTGTTTCGAAGAGCTGGTGAAGCAGGAAGGCCTCAAGCCCGAGCAAGCTGCTTTCGTCGGTGACGACGTCATCGACCTGCCCGCCATGCGCGCCGCCGGCCTGGCCATCGCCGTCAGAAATGCCCGTGCGGAAGTGAAAAAAGAAGCACAGTACGTCACACCCCACGTCGGTGGCGAAGGCGCCCTCCGCGACGCCGTCGAGTTCATTCTGAAAGCGCAAGGCAAATGGAAGAAGGTAGTGGAAGAGTATCTCGGCGGGGAAAAAGCTTCTAGCTGCTAGATTCTAGCTCCTAGCCAAACCGGGTCGCGCCAAGCCAAGACAGGGAAATTGAAATTAACCCCATTGCGTAATGGTTTCTGATTTTGGGTTTGAGCTAGTAGCTAGCAGCTAAAACAAAAAACCCACCGGATGCTTGCTTGGGGCGTGCTCGGGTCAGCATCCGATGGGCTACCGTTTCTCCTTACTCACCCTGTTGTTTTCAGGAGTATGTAACAAAATTAAACACTGGAATGCGGCATTCTTCCGTCTATTTTTGTAAACCTTTGTAAAATCTTAGCAGTCGCAAAAACGTCCGCGAGCCACGCACGGTGGATTGCGAAACATTAGCGAATTTAATCCGGCAACTTATTCCGGCAACGCCGGCGGTTTCGACGCCATCAGTTCTGTAAAGCGCTTATCTTTTCGCAGCTCGGCGAATTCCTCATCCTTGTACACATTGTTAAAATCTTTGTATCCCTCTTCCAGCGCCTTCTTCAGATATTCCAGCGACCGGTCCGAGTAGCCCATCTTGGCGTAGAGTCGCGCCACGGTGAAATCGTAGTGAGCGCGATCTCCTGGACTGGGCAGTTGCGCCTGCACTCCCGCGCGCGAAGTCCGCTCGAACACGTCGGGATCGATGGCCACCGCCCGCTCGTAGGCCAGAACTGCCGGATCGAATTCTTTCTTCGCGAAAAGCGCCGCTCCCAGATTGCTGTAGAACGACGCCGAGTTGCCATCCAACGCAATCGCCCTGCGGTACTCCTTGACCGCTGCGCCGTATCGCCGCTCTTCGTAGTACACCACTCCGCGATTATTGTAAGCGTCGGCAAACGCGCGGTTGGCCTTGATCGCCCGCTCGAACGCCTTCATCGCCTCGCGATTGCGCTGCATCATCAGGTTAGTAATTCCCACCTTGTTCAGCAATCCCGCGGAGTTCGGTAGCTTGGCCAGCGCGGCGCGATAGTAATCGAGCGCGTCCAGGAAAAGTTTTTCGGCGCGCAACTGATCGGCCCGCGCCTCCAGTTCGGCCGCGGTCGCGTCCTTCGCCGGAGGATCTACCATCCGCAACAGCGGCGGCTTGACTTGCAGTTGTTCGGAATGTGAAGCCTGCCCCCACGACAAACTCGACATGGCGCAGACACAAATGGTGAGAAACGAGACAGGAACCAGCAAAATTCTCGGGCAGGACGACATAGGCCACCCCCAGCTAGTGGACACATTCTGGCACAGTTTTAGGCATCCGGCGAAGAATTTGTAGGGTGCGGTCTTAAGGTCTTAGGTAGTGGGTTTCGGGCTTAGGCTCACGTCCCACAGGAAGGCCCAAGACTAACACCCAAGACCCAACGCCCCTCAATGCGGCGCCGTCTGCCCGCCATCTGCTGGTTTAGACACCGGAGCCGGCGTCTTGTCGTCCTTAAATATTCCGGCAATCTTGCCAAAGAGCCCCTTTTTCTTCTTATTTGGGTCCTGATTGGCGTCCTGAGGATTATTCGGATCCTGCCCATTTATCGGCTGAGCCTGCTGCGCCTGGGCTCCGCCCGCAAACATGCGCGAGAAGAATCCTTTCATTCCGGCTTGCGCGTCGCAGGTGTCCCGCGGTTCCGTGCCTGCGATGAACGCGGAAACATAGTCATCCGTGCAGTTTGGCGTCGCCAGCCGGTTCGTGACCTTATCCAACTGCACATCCACCACGCCGGTTGGCTGCTGAAACGCCCGCATATCGGCATACTGCGGCAGCGCGGCCGCCCTCTTCATAAACTCAGTCCAGATGGGCCCCGCCGTCATCGCACCGGCCAAGCGCAGGTCGCTGTAGTCGTCATACCCCACCCAGACAATGCACAGCAAATTCGAGGTGTATCCGGCGAACCAGCCGTCATGCGAACTGCCCGTCTTCCCCGCCGCCGGTTGCATAAAACCTCGTAGCCGGACTGCCGTATACCCTAACCCGTTGTTGATCACGCCTTCCATCATGTTGGTCATGACGTAAGCAATCCGCGGATCGAGCACCTGCCGCTGGTCCGTCGAGTAGTTCGCGATCACATCGCCCTTGCCATTGCGCACCGAGCGCAGCAGGATCGGCGACAGCCGCACCCCGTTGTTCGCGAATGACGTGTAGGCCCCCGCCATGTCCAGCGGCGACGCGTCGTACGACCCCAGTGCCATCGCTGGCGTCGCCTTTACCGACGCAATTCCGGCCGTCCGCGCCAGGTCCGCTACCTTGTCGTAACCCACCTGCTCGGCCACCTTCACGGTCGCATTGTTCAGCGAATTGGCCAGGGCGTAGCGCAGCGTAACTTCCCCGCGATATTCCTCTTTATAATTCCGCGGCTCATAAATCTGGTCGCCATAGGCAAAGCTCGAGGGCTCATCCGTCACCGTCGACGCCGGAGTCAGCACGGTCTGCGATCCGTCCAGCGCCGTGTTCATAGCCGCCGCATACACAAACGGTTTGAAAATCGATCCCGTCGGCCGCTTCGCCACCGCGTGATTCAGCTGGCTCCAGCCGTAGTCCCGTCCCCCCACCAGGGCCAGAACTGCCCCCGTGTGCTGATCCAGCACCACCATTGCAACCTGCGCCTGCGGACCCGGCGCCACTGTCGTCTCAAACTTCTTCCCGACTTTCACCCGCTTGGTCCGTAGCTTCGTGACCTGTTCATCCACCAGCTTGATGCCGGTCTCGACCGCCTGTGCTGCCGCCTTCTGCAGATCTGGATCGAGGGTCGTATAAATCCGGTAGGACTGGTCATTCAACTCGTTCTCGTTGAACTTGCTGATCAGTTGATCGCGCACCATGTCCACAAAATATGGCGCGTCGCTGGCTTCCACGTTCGGCGGCGCCAGCTTCAGCGGTACCGCCTTGGCCTTATCCGCCTGTTCGCGCGTGATCGCGTGGGTTTCCACCATCGACTCCAGCACCAGGTTCCGCCGATCCAACGCGCGCTCCGGATGGCGATAAGGAGAAAGGAAACTAGGTCGCTGAATCAGTCCCGCCAGAAGCGCCGCTTCGGGCAACGTAATGTCCTTCAGATCCTTGTTGAAGTACGCCTTGGACGCTTCCGCGAAACCGCTGATCGCAAAGGATCCCCGCTGCCCCAGGTCCACCCAGTTCGCGTAAAACTCGAAAATCTGCTGCTTGCTGAACTTCTGTTCCAGTTCCTCCGCAATCAGCATCTCAGTCAGCTTGCGCTTGATTGTCTTTTCCGGAGTTAGAAAGAACCCGCGAGCCAGTTGCTGGGTTAGAGTGGAACCGCCTTGCTCCCGCCGCTGGTGAACAATGTCGCCATACACCGCTTCTGCCGTGCGCAGAAAATTGACTCCACTGTGCTCAAAGAAACGCCGGTCCTCAATCGCCAGCACCGCCTGCACCATCATCGGCGGGATGTCGTTGTACTTGACCAGCTCTCGTTTCGAGCGCTGCTCAGAATCAAAAAGGGAGGTGACCAGCTGCGGTTCCAGTTCGTAGGCTGAAAGATCGTTGCCTTTGCTGCTGATCTGCTCCACCTGCCCGTCGTGAATGCTGATGCGCGCCGCTTCCGGGCTGTGGTAGGACTCTGGCCCCGGCATGATCTCGATTCCATCGTTCAGCAAGCGGAAAGTGCCTAGGGCAGACTGACTCTCTTTATTCGAGGACCCATTCGCAGTCCCATTCGAAGACCCATCCGAATACCCGGCCCGCCGCAGCTCCGTCGCAATCTGCCGCGCCTCGATCTGTTCACCCTCCCGCACCGTTTTCGGCAGCGCGTAAATCTTCGCGGAATTGGCGAACACCGGCGAGCGGAACCGCTTTTCGATGATTCGGTCGTACTTGATGTAGAAATACGAAAACAAAACCGTAAACGTTACCGCCAGAATCAGAAACGCCGCCAGCGCCGCCCGCAGCACTGGGTCGCGCGGAATCCCGCGGAATCCCTTGCCCGCCCTGTCTCCGTTGCCCTTCGGAATTTTGATCTTGATGGTCAAGGTTTCGTCTCTACGCCCGGACTCTTAATCAGACGGCTGGGCTCGCCAAAAGGTTGGAGGAGCGCCCAATTTACCGCCGCGCGCCCCATTTCCGGGCTGGGTACCCCATTTCTCGAACGTCCTTCCGCGAGAAGTGAGAATTTCCGAAGTCGCCCTGTAAACCCTCGCGCTCGCACATCCTTGCCTCCACGACAAACCGGCCTACAAATCGCGATAGCGGTCCCTCCATTGTACCGCCGCCCCGCAAACCACCCGCACATGAAAAGAGACCCGCAATCCACGCGGGTCTCTAAGCCGTTAACAACGGTTTGCCAGGTCCGCCGAGCGCCGTCCTCTACGGATCGGTCACCACCCAATAGCCGGGAGTTATGAGCGTCGCCGGGGAGATGGGCTGCGTGAGATTACCGCTGGAATCCACCGCCAGAGCCCCAATCTCGGTCGCGGTTGTCGTGCCGTTGAAGGTGTTGCTGTAGACCAGCAGGTTCGCTCCCGACTGGTCAAACTGGGCCCACTGCCCCAGGAACACGCCGCTGAAAGGAGAAGTCGAAAGCTCGGTCAGCGTCCCGGTGGTCGGGTCGAGTTGGAAGCCTTCGATGGGGTTGTATCCTGTCGCGGTGTCATTGATGCTCAATGAGTAGACAAACTCTCCCGCGCTTGCCGGCGGTTGCATTGCGATCGTGAACGGCGAGTACAGAGTCGTTACCGGTGAACCGGCCGCCTGCGTAAGCACTCCCGTAGTCTGGTCAATGCTGAACACGTACAAGTGGAGATCATCGGATCCAAGAATGGACGCCGTGTTCCCCGAGGTCCCGATCATATATTTTCCGCTGGCATCGCCCTGCAGTTGCCAGATTCCGGCCGGTGGAGTGGTGAAAAATCCGCCCGGGATCGCCGTCAGTGCGCCGCCGCTTCCGATCGTATAACCCGCAATAACTCCGCCGTTGTGGTCCGCCCCATCCAGGCACAGGTATAGAAATCGCCCCAGCCCGTCCGTCGCCAGATTCCCCGGTTCAATCGTAGTCGTAACCGGAGATCCCACCGCCGTCAGTGCGCCTGTGGTGCCATCAATCGCGTACACCAAAATCACGTTCGCCCCGCTGTCGGCAATGAACAGGTAATTCCCGCCGGGATCGGTAGTTACGTTGTACTGATTGAAACCTGCGATCGGCAGATTCAGCGCAATAGCTACGGGGAAATTGGCCAACGCCGTCAAGGCGCCGGTAGTGGTGTTGATCGACCATCCATAAATTCCGTCGAACGTCGAATCTTCGAACAACGCATAAACAAACTGCTGCTTCACCACCACCATTCCAACTCCCGGATCAGCCGTGGGAACCACTGGCGCGACAAAGCCAGAAATCGTCTGAAAGGTTCCTCCGGATGTGCTCAGATCATAGCCATCCACCGTTCCGTTCTGATCCACAGCGTATACGTAAGCGGACGCCGGGGAACTACTCCCACCGCCGCCCCCACCACCGCTACCCCCACCGCCGCTGCCGGTCCCCAGACCTTGTGACCCTGAAGGCGCACACGTAGTAGGACCGAACGTGACCCGGCATCCGTACGAACCGCTGCAACTGGCCAGCAGCATGGTCGCCAGTATCACCAATAAACTCAGTAGCACTCGAAACAGATTCTTCATGAACTGCCTCCACCCGATCCTTCCGCTGCGGACGTCCCGGCCTGCTTGTCTCAGAAGATGATTCCGGGAACTCGGACTTCGCATCAGCCAGGCACACGCGGCGACGACCCGAACCGCGGCACAGGCGCGAACAAAACTCCACTCTCAATGGCGATAGTAGGGGGACAGTAATGTGATCGCAACGTTACGAATGTCATTGACCGTGTGACAACGTCCGCGTGCGCACGTCCTTATACAAACAGCGCTCATTGTTCCAACGTCCCTATGAACGTAGAGAACTCTGTCATTCCGACCGCAGCGGAGCGAAAGCGCGCGCAGTGGAGCGCCTGCCCTGAGCAAAGCCGAAGGGAACCTGCTGTTTCTCGCCCTGTTCCGAGACCCCACAGCGCTCCAATTTTTGTGCCCGGAGCAACGCGACCGCGCCTCTCTCGATGTAGTAACCCGTTTCAGCGGCTCTCGACTCATCGTCACACGAAAGTAACAGCGGATCTTCTTCGCGCTCGCGCGCCTACGATCACAAAATTTTCGATGTGCGTTTCGCCCAGTATTCATGCTGGTCTGCGCATCATCGTCGCGCCAGCGATCTCCTCTCGCTCCACGCACAAAATCGCGCGCTTCGTTCCCAGGTGACCATCGTCCCTGCACATTCGTTTCGCTGGTAACCACACATTTCCCTTGCTTGGAAAATTCGGAACTGACAACATGCGGATTGAGTTCTCGCGGAGGATTTCTACAGTGAAACGCAAACAGGTTTTTGCCACACTTCTGGTCGCCACCCTGTCGCTGCTGTCGAGCAGCTGTGGCGTCGGCGACAAAGTCGCTTCCGTCAGCATCTCGGCGGCAGGTACCACCGGTACTGTCAACCTGGCGGGGCTGGGCGGAACCCTCCAGCTCCAGGTCAATGCCAACTACACCAGCGGTAAAATCGTGGACGAGACCAATTTCTCCACCTACACGATCACGCCCGAAGGCTACTACACCGACTACAGCCAGACTCCGCCAGTCGAAGTCGCCATGCCAACTCCTCCTCTGACGGTAACTATCAACCCCACGGGCATGGTCACCGCCGTAGATCCTGCAGTATGCACATGGGTCAACGTTGGAGTAAGCGCAACCACGCCGGCCTGGGCCTACACCGGGGACTATATGGTCACAGCTACCTACGGGGGCTTCACCTCGCAGCCCATTTTCATCCCCGTCGCTTCCGCGGCCAGCGGCGCGAGCAACACCAACGGCGCGTGCGGCCCAACATCGTAGTCGCCGACTAAGTATCGCCTCTCACTCGAGTCGTGCAGCCCTTCCGCGGGCTGCACTTTTTTTTCTAGGGCCCGAACTCATCCCTCCCAGAACCCCACCCAGTCTGTTCGATCACCGGCGATTGTCAGAGCCGTTCTTTTGTCGCGGGGCCCGCGGAAGAATGTGGACGCTCAGGGTGGAAACTGAGTTGATTTTGGGGCAGCACCCGGTGCACCCTCGCGCTCTCATCAAACAGCAGCTTCAATCGTCGCCGAAAACAACAGCCTCAACAAGTTCTCCGAGCAGCCGAACTGAAAGACCGGGCTTAAGGAAGCTGGTTTGAAGAGCCTGGTCCTAGGTAGCGCAGCGCTTCCAGCGCTTGCGATAAGGCCTGACTTTCGATGAGGTCTTCAGCTCCTGAAGGGCTGAAACTCCCCCCGGTCCTAGAAGCCCTTGTTCCCGCTCGAAGGAGTGAAATGCAGAGTGAAGGAATACCCTGGCAGAGTGACCGGAACGCTGTAGTCCACCGCTACATAGACGGCAAGCGATCCCGGCGTTCCGATCCGCTGCACCGTCACGTTCTCCGGGGCCAACGTAATCTGATGCTCTTGCGCCTTCTTGATCACGGCCGCGACCAACTCGTCATCGGTGGTGTGCGGATTGGAGCCGCCTATAACCGCGACGCTTTTCAAATCGTCCTCAAACGAATAATTCGTCAACTCCGGAGGCGCAACCTGAAATAGAACGTAAACCACCGCGATGATGACCAGAAACCCGATAATTGCTTTAACTGTTCCCATGTCCCACAATCTGCTCAGCCAAGACCAGAAATGAGACGGGAAACACCTCACCCCGTCCGGCCGAGCAACTCCTGAAAATGTTCCACGATCGCCGTGATCTTAACATCGCGAACTTCGCGAGTCGAGCGCGGAACGACTTCCACGATGCCTTCGGTAACCTTGTTCCCAACCGTGATTCTAAAGGGGATACCGACCAAATCGGCGTCCTTGAACTTGACTCCCGGGCGCTCGTTTCGGTCGTCCAGAATCACGTCAAATCCGGCCGCTTCCAGGCGCTTCGCGATGTCCTCCGCCGCCGTTCGCACGGCTTCATCTTTTACGTTGACCGGCGCCACTACAATCTCGAACGGCGCAATCGACGCCGGCAGCCAGAATCCATTCTCGTCGTTCGACTGCTCCACCGCCGCCGTCAGGATGCGCTCAATCCCAATCCCATAGCAGCCCATGATCGGCATCACTTCCTTGCCGTTCTTGTCCAGCACGCGCAGTCCCATCGATTCCGAATACCGGTATCCCAGCTTGAAGACGTGCCCAATCTCGACAGCGGTGTCGATTCGCAAAGCCTTCCCACAATTCGGACAGGGCTCCCCTGCCGTCACGCTTCTCAAATCCAGATACGCCGTGGGATGAAAATCCTTCCCCGGCGTCAGATTCTTCAAGTGATAGTCTTCTTTATTCGCGCCGGCAATCAGGTTCGTCCGCCCTTCCAGCGCCGCATCTACGAACAGCACCGGCTTGTCAGCATCTTTCTTCCGATCCCGCGCCCACTCAATCCCCACCGGCCCTAAATATCCCGCCGGAGACTTGAACAGCGCCTTGATCTCGCCCTCGTCCATCGGCCGCGAAGCCGCGCCCACAGCCCCATTCAGCTTGGCCTCGTTCAGTTGATGGTCCCCGCGCATCAGCACCACAATCGCGCGAAGCTTTACTTTTCCCGACTTCTCGTCCTTCTCCTCGGCCATCAACGCCAGCGTCTTGATCTTGTTCTTCGGCGAGACTCCCAGAAACTTCGCTACATCTTCAATCGTCTTCTGCCCCGGCGTATGTACTTCGAGCGGCTTCCCATCGCCCTCTGGCGCAAGATCTCCCCACGCCTCCAGCTTCGAGGTCGCCTTCTCCATGTTTGCCGCGTAATTGCATCCATCGCAGCTCACAATCTGATCTTCCCCCGCCGGAGTCCGCACCATGAACTCGTGCGATTCCTTCCCGCCCATCGCCCCTGAGTCGGCCTCGACGACCATGTACTTCAGCCCGCACCGGTCAAAAATCCGGCAATAAGTTTCGTAATGTTTCTTGTAAGAAACATCCAGTCCCGCCGCATCAATGTCGAACGAATACGAGTCCTTCATCATGAACTGCCGCACTCGCAGCAACCCCGACCTCGGACGCGGCTCGTCGCGAAACTTCGGCGCAATCTGGTACCAGATCTGCGGCAGCTGCTTGTAACTGCGCAGCTCTTTCAATGCAATGGATGTCATGACCTCTTCTTCCGTCATGCCCAGGCACATGTCGGTGCCTTTGCGGTCTTTCAGGCGAAAAAGGTTCTCGCCCATCAGCGCATACCGTCCGCTGGCCTCCCACAGTTCTCGCGGATGCAGCGCGGGCAAATAGAATTCCTGCCCAATCCGGTCCATCTCCTCGCGCACGATCCCCATGATCTTGTTAAAGGACCGGCTGCCCAGAAAGAGATAAGAGTAAATTCCCGCCGCCAGCTGCCGGATATACCCCGCCCGCACCAGAAATTTATGCGAAGCGACTTCGGCATCCGCCGGCGCCTCGCGCAATGTAGGAATAAAAGATTCAGACCATCGACGCATAAATTAATGTTCTCTATTGAAAGTAGAACTGTGATTGTAAATGATGGAGTGAGAGGGTTTATGTGGGGACGGCCGCCCCGGCTGTCCGGCGGGCGAGGCCCGCTTGCTTTCCCGCAGATACATCCTCAGAGTAACTAATATTGTGGCGGCGAAACCCGCGGGGCTGCGCTCGGCAGACAGCCGGCGACTGTCCCCACACGAAACTTGCCCGCGCTACCCCGCCAACTGCCGCAATATCTCTTTCCCCAGCTTCTGCGCCTCGCCGAAAAATTTCTGATACTCAACAAACAGCCGGTTCAACTCCAGAGCTTTATCGGTCGAGGGATGCTTGCGCAGAATCATGTCCCGCACATGCACCGGGTTTGGCAAAGTCGCATCCTCAGTCAATTCTTCCAGCGCCGTGTTCGGATCATAGTGATACATAAGAAGCCCTCGCTTCCCTACATTAGCTCCGTGGTCCACAGATCGTGCAAATGCACAATCCCTTCCAGCTTCCCGCTTCCGTCCACGACCATCAGCGAAGTAATCTTCTTCTCCTCCATCAAGGCCAGCGCGGTCGCCGCAAATTCTCCCGCCCCAATCGTCTTTGGACTGCGAGTCATGGCCTCACCCGCCGAAAGATCCATCACATCTTTCCCGCGCTTCTCCAGCAACCGCCGCAAATCCCCGTCGCTCACAATCCCTACCAACTTCTCGCCCTCCACGACAGCCGTCACGCCCAGCTTCTTCCGCGACATTTCATAAATCACGTCCGGCATTTTGGTTTGCGGAGTCACCCGCGGCAGCGCGTCGCCCGTATGCATCAACGACTCAACCCGCGCCAGCCGCTTCCCGAGTTTCCCCCCGGGATGCAAGTTGGCAAAGTCCTCTTCCTTGAATCCTCGCCGCTCGCTTAAGGTCACCGCCAGCGCGTCGCCCAACGCCAGCATCGTCGTTGTCGAAGCCGTGGGCGCCAGCCCCAGCGCACATGCTTCCTGCGCAATCGAACAATCCAAGGCAACATCCGCCGCCGCCGCTAGAGTTGAAACCCCTAAGGAAGCTGCCCCGCCCTTCGCGCTTTTCGAAGGCTGGGAAGTCCGAGCCTCTGGATTCAGGGCGGGTGCCCCATTTCTCGCGTGTACTTTGCGCGAGAAGTGGGGGTTTCCGCAAATTTCATCCCCCGTCATCGCAATCAGGGGCACGCGCAGTCGCTTAATGGTCGCCAGCAGCGCCAGAATCTCCTCAGTCTCCCCGGAAGCCGACAACGCCAGCACCACATCTCCGCGCACCACCATCCCCAAATCCCCATGCAGCGCCTCCACCGGATGCAGATACAGAGCCGGACTCCCCGTCGAACTCAACGTGGCAGCAATCTTCCGCGCAATCAGCCCGCTCTTTCCCATTCCGGTCACCACAACGCGCCCCGCGCACGAAAACATCAACTCCACCGCGCGCTGAAACGCCTCCGCCATCGGCCCCGCAATCCGATCCGCCAGCGCACGCAAAGCCTCCGCTTCAATGCGCACCACATTCTCGCCCGTATGTTTCATCTCAATAGGAATTCAGAAGGAGGATGTTAGCACGCAGAACAATAACAGCGGCGTCCATGGCGTGGAAGAGCGGCCCTTCAGAGCCTGCCCTGAGCGGAGTCGAAGGGGCCGCGAGAACGCGCACAGGAAATTGGGCTTTAGCCCCTGTGATTATTTTCACTCAGAAGTGCTCGTCCACCGGCGGCGTCACAACCTTCTGCCCCAGGATGGCCAGCCCTCGCGCCTGAATCACCCGATCCCACGGCCCGCCTTGCCAGTTGTCCCGATTCTTCGTCACGAACCGCCACGGCGGCAGGGTCAGCATCAAATTCCGTGCCGTCGAATGCACGTATGGTTCATACATCGACCGCAACTTCGTCAGTTTGTCGAGCCCGAATTCGTCGTTCCGTACCCGCAATCCAGCCGCCGCCAGTACCTTGCGCAACTCGACGAAGTCCTCATCTGGCAAGCGTTCCGCGGCCGTCGAATCGTAACTCGCATTCACCACCTGCGCCAGATCGACGGCCGCGTGCCGCGCCATGGCAAACGTCAGCTTGGCCTGCCCCGGCTGCACTCCCTCAATCCCGGTCAGGATCAGCGAACTCACATCCAGCATGGTGGTCAGCGCCCCCAGCCACGATTGGTTACTATGCTGGGAGCGAAAAAACGTCAGCACCGGATACGAAATCTGGCTCTCCAGCAACTCAGCCGCCCAGCGCTCCCACTCCCGCAAAACTTCATCCAGAACTTTCTGGTCCACGCCCGGATCGTCCGATCTTCCTGCCAGTCGCACCAGCAATTCCGCCGCGGATGGAGGCGATCCCGCCCGCGCATCCAGCATCGAAATCTGAATCTCGCGTCGCGAGAACGAGGCATACACCACCGGAATGTACCCGATCACGACGCCCAGAAATGCGAAGCCCATCCCGGCTTCGAATACTGAAAGCGCGCGCGCAGGGCCGGAAGTAGGCACAATGTCACCGTAGCCCAGCGTAAAAAAAGTTTCCCCGCTGTGATAAACAATCTTGCCGAATGTTAGCGGCTCTTTGTTGAGCTGTTCGTGTCCGCCAATGCCGTACTGCACCAGGGCAAAACCTAGAATCAGACCTGACGCCCAGAAGCCCAGCAGCAGAATCAGCGACAACGGCCCAAAATATCCCAGGAAATTCTGCTGCCGCGCGGTCGTCTTGATGTGCCGCGCAAAATACCGCCATGGAATCCAGGTCTTGCGGTAAAACCACGCCGTCAGCCTGAAATGGCGCAGTACCCGCCGCGGCAGCACCACCGTTTCAAACGCATCCAGCAGCACCACCCCGATGATGATGAGGCCAAACACCGCCGCAACAATGCTGTCGTGCGAATTCATGACGAGTGCAAATGGAGATGCGTCGAAAAGAGTACCAGATTCTCAGGCGGGGATTTCGATCTCCAGGATTTTCGAGCTGAAGCGGGCGGGTGGCCCATTCTAATCGCGCCGTTCTTTGGCGAGATTAGAGTGGAGATTTTTGATCTACTGCGGCTTCGTCGGCACCGCCGGAGCCGCAGCCGGAGCCTGGGTCTGTCCCGCGGCCGGTTTCGTAACCGGCTTCTTTTTCACAACTGGCTTCTTCGCCGGCGCGTTGTCGTCCACCACAGTTTTCTTTGGAGGTGCCGCCGGAACCGCCGCCTGCGCCGTTTTCAGGTCCGTCCGCAGCCGCACAATCTCTGCTTCCTTGGCCGACGACAAGCTTTCCATCCGCTGCGCCAGTTGTTTCCGCGTAGCTTCAAAACCGCTCAGGTCGTTGGCCACTGCCTGCAGGTCGTCTTTCGATCCGAACGCGCCCGTCCCCTCCACTACCGTCCCCAGCACGTCATACAGGGCATCGAGATTGCGATAGAGTTTGAAGGTCGCCGGAAGATCTTCGGGCGCCGCCCGCAGCTCCGCAATGATCGCCGGGAGCGCGTCCTGCAGGTTGCGCTGAATCGAATCCACATTGGCCAGCGATTGCTTTTTCGTAGCGCCGTCCGTCTTCCAGCGTTCGATGCGCAGCTTCGCCAGGTCGGCCTGCGCGTTCTTCGACGTCGCTTCCAGTTGCCCCAGCATTCCATTCAGCTGGGTCACCGAAGCGTACGAAACCGGCTCCCCGCTCTGCGCGGATGTCGCAGGAGCCGCGGCCTTCGCCGGACTGGCACCCACAGGACCAGCAGCAGCCACCGGCCCCGACTGCCCCAGCGCGGTCGCAATGCACACTAAAGAAGAGACGAACAAGAAAAGAAGAGAATTACGTTTCATTGTTTGGGACGTTAGCGTAGCGTGCAACAGCATACTACAACCACCGCCCCGAACTGTTCATCGGGTAAATCCCGCATCAAAGAGGTGGGGGAACGATTCGACTGTTCGTTCCCTCCCGACGATAATTGATTATTAACAACTAAGGACGGACAAGGCGATGTTCCTCGGATTCCAAAGCCGTTCCCGGCGACCGTTCCCTCGGCAAGCGGCGATCTCGACTGCGCTGCTACTTCTGCTGACCCTGCCCGCACTCTCCGCCCAGCAACTCGCCCGCCGCCTCATCCTCAAAGACGGCTCCTACCAGCTGATCACGAAATATGAAGTCAAAGGCGACCGCGTGCGTTACATGAGCGCCGAGCGCGATGACTGGGAGGAACTCCCCACGTCGCTGGTCGACTGGCCCGCCACCGAGAAGTACGAAAAAGATCGCGCCGCTGGTGAATCCGCTCCTGAGGCGGTGCAGCTCGACAAGGAAATCGACCAGCAAAGTGAGCTCGCCGAAGCCAAACTCCCGCAAGTCGCCCCCGGACTTCGCCTGCCCGAGGATTCCGGCGTATTTCTGCTCGACAGTTTTCAGGGTGAGCCTCAGGTCGTCGAAGTGCAACAGACTGCCGGCGACATCAATCGCAGCGCCAAAGCTAATATCTTCCGTGGCGCCCTCAACCCGATCACGGGCGTCAAGCAAAACGTGGAACTTGCGGGCGCACACGCTGCCGTGCAGTCCCACGTCGATGTTCCCTCGCTCTACATCAATATCGACGCAGATCCGGACCACCCCGACCCGACCGCCACGGCGAAAGACTCCACTCGATCGCCGCAGGGCCCCCAGCAACCTCAACAATCTCAGCAGCCGCAACAGCCCCGTGTCCCTTTCAACCGCTTCCGAATTGTCCACGCTGATGTCAAAGGCGACAAACGCATCGTCGCCGACATCAAGCGCCAGGCCACCGGCAAGGTCAGCCAGGAGCAGCACGTCGTCAAAACCACCATCACGAATGTCACCGGAGGCTGGCTGAAACTCACTCCCACCGAACCACTCGCGCCCGGAGAATATGCGCTGGTCGAAATCATCGGAGAGGAAGGCATGCTGGGCAAAGAAGGCATGAACCTTTATGTCTGGGATTTCGGCGTCAACCCCAAAGCCCCCGCCAATGCGAGTCCGTGGAAGCCCACTCCCCCCGACCCGAAACCAGATTCGAAAGCAGAATCCGCCACGAAGCCTAATTAAGGTCTGAGGTCTGAGGTCTGAGGTCTGAGGTCTGAGGTCTGAGGTCTGAGGTCTGAGGTCTGAGGTCTGAGGTCTGAGGTCTGAGGTCTGAGCTACTCCTTCAACATCCCGCGCTGCGCAATGCCAATATTGTCCCGGCTGGAATTCTTCACTACGTACATCATCCCGTCCGCCTGCCGGATCACATCATGCGCGGTCCGCGCATCATGTGGATACGTGGCCAGCCCAATCGATGCCCGCACATTCAGATTCAAACCTTCATCGCGGCAGAAACAGCTGGCCCGCAGCCCATCGCGCAGCCGTTTGGCAACTACCAGCGCCTGATCTTTGCTGGTCTGCGGCAACAGCACCACAAATTCATCACCGCCGTAGCGAAACGCAAAATCAATCAACCGCAACTGCGCCTTCACCAGATATCCAATCTCCGCCAGCAACTTGCTCCCAATCAAATGCCCATGCGTATCGTTGACCGACTTGAAATGATCGAGATCAATAAACAGAATGCTGAATTCATATCCAAAGCGCGACGATCGGTAAACTTCGGTCTCCAGCGTCTTATACAAATGCCGCGCGTTATACAGCCCCGTGCAGTCATCCGTGATCGTCAACTCCTGAATCTTTTCCACCCAGCGCGCGTTCTCGATGGCAATCGCGGCGTAATCGCACAGCGACTGCAGAAAGAATAACTCCGGGTCCTTGAAGCGCTCCATGTCGACGTTGACGAGCTGGATCACGCCCAGCACGCGGAGCTTCGACCGCAGCGGCACGCAGATCACTGATCGCGTCTGCCATTGGGTCGTCTGATCCACGCGGCTCGCGAAGTCCGGGTCGGCGGCCACATCCGGCACCACCCGCGCCTCGCCGTGCTTCGCCACCCAACCAGCGATGCCCTCGCCCACTTTCAGCCGGACGTTTTTCAGCGCCTCGGCTTTGTCCCCCACCGCAATTGCAAAGTAGAGTTCGTCGCGTCCTTCATCCACCATCAGCAGCGACCACGTATCCGGACGGAAATATTCCGCCATCTTGTCCATGATTGTCTGCAGAATAGAGTCGAGGTCCAGCGACGACGTGAGCGCCTTGGCCACGTCGTGGAAGATCGTGAGTTCCTGGTTCTGGCGCGTCAATTGAGTGCCGGCCTCAGGCATGCAAATACCGTTGTTCCTCACTAGAAGGGTGACGTTGAAAAAATTATATTCGTCACTTTCGTGTAGGGGCAATGAACGTTGGTAACAGGTACCCCTAAAGCCAACCAGATCAGTCCTTTCCATGTGGAGCGGACACTTCTCTCCGCTGCCTTGACCCGGTTCTCAATCTATCGCCGGCTCCAACCCCAGCCGCGCGGCGCCATGCCCTTCCGCCCCCGCTGGCGTATTCTTAACTGAACTGAATTTCCAAGGATGAACACGAACATGCATGTCCGCGCCCTCCGACAGACCCTCTTCGCTCTCACTGTTTTCACTGTTCTTGCGCTATCCATCTCAGTCTCCTCGCAAACTACGGCCGTCGCCGAAGCTAAATCCGTGCCCGTCATCGACGGCGGCATCGGCGCCTGCTCCGTCGATTTCACCGTCACCGACACCGACAGCGCACCCGTCTACGCCGCCAACATCACGGTTCACATCGCTTACGGATTCATGTACCTGCGCAAGCTCGACCTCCAGATCGGTACCAATGCCGACGGCAAAGCCCGCTTCACCGGCCTGCCCGACCGCACCAAGCGCGGCCTCTTCTTCGAGGCTTCCCAAGGCGACCGCACCGCCGAAGCCTTCGACGATCCCGCAACCACCTGCAAAAACCAATTCACCATCACGCTGCGCAAGAAGCTCTGACCGGTTAAAGAAGCACGAATCTGAATAGTCGGGGCACCAGGTCTCGCGCCGTTTGCGAGAGGCGGGGGGATTTCGCCCCGTCCCGCACGACAGACGCGCACGGCTCTTGGTGGCTTTCGAAGGCGAGGCACTACCTCTGGTTACCTCCTCCGCAACTCTCGATAGTGGCAACCCCTTACCGCTTGTCCTATGATGTTGTCGTCATCATCAGGGCGAATAGCTTCGTTCAAACGGGATCTCGGTGGGCGAATTCGGCAGCAAATTTCGCAAAGCGCGGGAGAAAAAAGCTCTCTCTCTCGATGACGTTTCCCACGTCACCAAGATCGGTTCGCGTATGCTCCAGGCCATCGAAGAGGAACGCTTCGACCAACTCCCCGGCGGCGTGTTCAACAAGGGCTTCATCCGCGCCTACGCTAAGCATGTCGGGCTCAATGACGAAGACGCCATCAACGACTATCTTGCCTGTCTCCGCAAAACCCAGATCGACGCCCTGGAAAACTCGCAACTAGAACGCCCCGGCCAGCCCCGCGCCACCGCGCCGCAAAAGAGTGTTTCGAGTAAGCCTGGTTCGAATCAGCTTGGTTTGGCGAACCGAGGCAAACCCAACCCAAACAAACCTGCTTCGGACAAACTTGGTTCGAACAAACCTGCCTCCCAAAAGTCTGCCGCAAAGTCGCAAGCTCCAGCACAGGTCGAGGAACTCCCCGAACTGCAACTCCCGCGCGCCGAAGACGTCCGCCCGCGGCGAAGAGATTTCGAGTTGAACTCCGGCCCAGAGATTCCCTGGCGAATACTCGCAGTCGCTGCCGTCGTCATCGTCCTCGGAATCATTCTCTGGACGCGCCGCTCTCACAAAACTCACATTGCAGCTGCCGGCTCATCTCCCGCCACGCAGGCCGCGACGCCGCGTCCCGCCTCCACACCGGCGCAAGGGACTTCTGGCTCCTCCGGCAACACGGGGACCTCGGCGCACTCGTCAAATTCGCACTCATCCAGTTCGAATCCCCAGCCGCTGCTGCGCTCTGCATCTGGCTCGGTAACTCATCCTTCTGCGCTTGCGCCCGCCTCCGCACGACCGCCTGCCGCCGCTGCAAACCCGTCTGGCATCAAGGCCGCGGACGATAGCGCCGCCACCAACGTGGACGCGACCGTTCCGACATCCCGGTCAAATCCGGCGACCTCGGAGCAATCAACCGCTTCCCTGACTCTTGTCATCCGCGCCACGGAAAATTCCTGGATCTCCATTCTCGCCGACAGCCAACCCGTGAGCCACGAAACTCTCATCGCCCCCGCCCGCACTACCGTTCGCGCCACCCGCGAAATCATCGTCAAAGTCGGCAACGCCGCCGGAGTCACTTTCGTCTGGAACGGTCAGGAAATCCCCGCCACCGGCGCCGAAGGCGAAGTCAAAACCTTCGTCTTCGACTCCAACGGCATGCAGGCCGCGCCCGCAACTCCACCCCCGGCGCAGAATCCCTAGTAAGCCCGGGAAAAAACTCGGCGCTGCCGCGGTAGAGCGGCGCTTCAGCGCCGCGCAAGCCACGTCAAGAATTGAACCTGTGTGCGGCAAGCTTCGATCGAGCTGACGGGTGTAACCGGCCAGCTCACGCTTCGCATTCGCAGATGGCTTATAATCACAGCCCTGGGACGAGAAACCGGCGCGTCCCCAGTTTTGCCATCAGCCCTCCCTGCGGGCCCCAGACCCGGACCGCGACAATTCGATTGAGCCGAGAGGTTGCGACAATCTGAATTTGCCCTGCTCGGGCCTCCGAAGTGCGCGTTAGGAACTACGCAATGGGCGCTCAGTTTACCATCGACGTCAACTTGAGGCTGGTGATCGTCACATTCGAAGGGCAAAGCACTGTGCAGGAGATTTCAGGCCTCTTCTCTCAGATCCTCTCTCATCCCGACTTTGACCCCGATTTTTCACAAATTATCGATTGCACCAACGTCACTCAGGGCAATATGCCAACCGACGAAATCCGCTCCCTGGCTCGCGGCAAAAGCATCTACAAACCTACCTCGATGCAGGTGGTGGTGGCTCCGCGCGATCACATTTTTGCCCTCGCTCGCATGGGCCAGGCCTACGCAGAGCAAACCATCCCCAACCTCATGGTGGTGCGCACCATGGCCGAAGCCCTCAAAATCCTCAAGCGGTAGCTCCACTGACCCCGCAATTCGCTCCATCCACCCACGCAATTCCGCGCTTGAATCCATCCCCCGGCATTTAGGGTCAAAATCGTTGCGTCTCCGTAAGGGGTCTGTTAGCCTTTTTGAAGGACTTCCTTTTCGCAGTTCGCTCCGTCGCGGCCGCGTGGATTTCCCCCGGGTCCCGCCCGATCCCGAGTTCATAAGTTGGTCCATAATTTTTTTCTGCACGACGCCGTGCGACGCAGTTTCGGAATCAAAGACGCGTGCACCCAAGGAGACACACCATTGGCATCGAAGAACCGTTATTTATTCACTTCCGAGTCCGTGACCGAAGGCCATCCCGATAAGATCGCCGACCAGATTTCTGACGCCATCCTCGACGCCTGCCTGACCGACGATCCCATGAGCCGCGTGGCCTGCGAAACCCTCACCGCAACCGGCCTGGTCGTCATCGCCGGAGAAATCACCACCAAGGCCTACGTTGATTTCCAGCAGGTAGTCCGCGGCACGGTCCAGACCATCGGATATGACAACGCCCTGCACGGCTTCGATTGCAACACCTGCGCCGTCATCTCCAGCATCAACAAACAGTCCGGCGACATCGCCATGGGCGTCGACACCGGCGGCGCCGGCGACCAGGGAATGATGTTTGGGTATGCGGTGAATGAGAACGAGGAGTTGATGCCGACTCCTATTTCTCTCGCGCACAAGCTGACCATGCGACTCTCGCAGGTTCGCAAGAACGGAACTCTTCCCTTCCTTCGCCCCGATGGCAAATCCCAAGTCACAGTCGAATATGACGCGAACGGAAAAGTTCTCCGCGTCGATGCGGTCGTCATTTCCACGCAGCACTCTGAGACCGTCGCGAATGACGAGCTGCGCGCGGGCGTTCTGAAGCATGTGATTCAGGCTGTAATTCCGGCGCATCTGCTCGACGAAGATACGAAGTATCACATCAATCCCACCGGCCGCTTTGTGATCGGCGGCCCCATGGGCGACACCGGGTTAACCGGACGCAAGATTATCGTCGACACCTACGGCGGCATGGGTCGCCACGGCGGCGGCGCATTCAGCGGCAAGGATCCGACCAAGGTCGACCGCTCGGCCGCCTACATGGCGCGCCATATCGCCAAGAACGTGGTCGCGGCCGGACTGGCTGGGCGCTGCGAAGTGCAGCTCGCTTACGCCATTGGCGTGGCCGACCCCGTCAGCGTGCTGGTCGAGACCTTCGGCACCGCGAAGGTCGATCCGGAAATTATCCCTGACCTGATTCGCGCGCACTTCAAGCTGACGCCGCGCGGCATCATCGAATCGCTCAACCTGCGCCGGCCAATCTACAAAAAGACCGCGGCGTATGGCCACTTCGGGCGAAGCGACTCCGACTTTACCTGGGAGTCGACCGACAAAGCAGCGAAACTCGCCAGCGATGCCGGCCTTCGGGAACCCGTAGGACAGACGGTTCGAAAGTAGCAACTGGTTTTAACGGGTGTCATCGTATTGCCGGGTGTCCTTTTTCGGTTGTCATCCCGAGCAAAGCGAGGGATCTGGATGTTTGCTTACGCTTCCAGACCCGTTCGGCGCAGGCAAGAACCCAGGTCCCTCGCGTTGCTCGGGATGACAAGATCGCACGGTGAACCAAAGTGCCATTCTGGGCGTGGGTCGAAAGACCAACCCCAAACGAGTATTCGGAATCCTAACTGGGCCACCAACTTCGTGTATTCTTGCAAAAACGTTACGAGGTTCGAATCCTTCGTAAGGTAATCAACTTAGCTTTTTGCCGCTTCAAAGCGCGCCACACAGGAGAAGCATGTCAACAGCAGCAGTGAATTGCGACATCAAGAACGTAGAACTGGCCGACTTGGGAAAGAAGCGCATTGAGTGGGCGAACCAGTCCATGAAAGTGCTGCAGATCATCCGCAAGGAATTCATCAAGAACCAACCTTTGAAAGGGATCCGGGTTTCGGCCTGCCTGCACGTCACCGCCGAGACCGCGAATCTGGCGATCTGCCTGCGCGATGGCGGAGCCGACATGGTGTTGTGCGCTTCCAACCCTCTGTCCACGCAGGACGACGTGGCCGCCAGCCTGGTCCGCGACCACTCGATTCCCGTTTTCGCCATCAAGGGTGAGGACAACGACACTTACTACAACCACATTCTCGCCGCCATCGACCACAAGCCGCACATCACCATGGACGACGGCGCCGACCTGGTCAGCTTGCTCCACACCAAGCGCACCGACGCCCTCACCGACGTGATCGGCGGCACCGAAGAGACCACCACCGGTGTCATTCGCCTGCGCGCCATGGCCAAGGAAGGCGTGCTCAAGTTCCCCATCGTCGCCGTAAATGACGCTGACACCAAGCATCTTTTTGATAACCGCTACGGGACCGGCCAGTCGACCATCGACGGCATCATCCGCGCAACGAATTTTCTTCTGGCCGGTTCGAAGTTCGTCGTGGCCGGCTACGGCTGGTGCGGCCGCGGACTTGCCAGCCGCGCGCGTGGCGCCGGCGCCGAAGTCATTGTCACCGAAGTCGATCCCACCAAAGCCCTTGAGGCCGTGATGGACGGCTTCCGCGTCATGTCGATGAACGAAGCTGCCAAGCTCGGCGACGTTTTCTGCACCGTCACCGGTAACAAGAGTGTGCTCACCAAGGAACACTTCGACCTGATGAAGGATGGCGCCATCATTTCCAATTCAGGGCACTTCAACGTCGAAATCGACATCCCGGCTCTGGAAAAGATGTCTTCGTCGAAGCGCACCACCCGCACCTTCGTCGAAGAGTACTCGCTGAAAGACGGACGCAAGATTAACCTGCTCGGCGAAGGCCGCCTGATCAACCTCGCCGCCGCCGAAGGTCACCCGGCATCGGTGATGGATATGTCGTTTGCCGACCAGGCTCTCTCGGTCGAGCACATGGTCAAGAACCACAAGAAGTTGGAGAAGACGGTCTACCGCGTTCCCGATGAACTCGACAAGCGCGTCGCCAAACTGAAGCTCGAGTCGATGGGAATCAAAATCGACCGGCTTAGCCCTGAGCAGGAAGAGTACCTGGCAGGGTGGAGCGAGGGGACTTAGGAGCGGGCGTCAGACCTCAGCCAAACCGGGTGCCCCATCCTTGTCGCGTTCTTTGCGACAGGGTGGGGCCTTTGACTTTCCGGGGCTCAAACCTGAATCTTCTGAACCTCGCAGAACACAAAAGCGGCCGCGGGCTCCTTGGCCATCGCGACCGCTTTTGCCGCCTTTCCTGACGAAAGGTACCTGGAATGTGAACCGGGGAGGGCTTGTATTCTTAGGTATAACAGTGTTATGTCTACGATGTCAACGCATTATCGCGGCCTACCCATCTCCAGAGGAATGAGGAGCGAACCATGCCCCGGCACCCCGATCCAGGTCTCGAAAAACGCATCCTGAAAGCGGCCCAGGCGCTGTGGAAGCGCGGAGGCGACAAAGCGCTCACTCTACGGGCAGTAGCCAAGGCCGCTGGCACGAATACGCCCGCGGTCTACCGCCGATTCAAGGATCGCCAGGACTTGGTCCGCGGCCTGCTGATGCAGACCGTCAGCCGGGTGGGAAGGACCCTCGACGCCGAAGAAACCATCGAGGAAATGGCCGAGAGTTACGTAGACCTGGCGCTCGATCAACCGCATGAGTACGAACTGTTTTATACCTATGGGCGCGAGCTCTCGCCGGCCCGGGGGCCCGGACGGCCGAAACCGATCCGGGAATCGCGGCCTAACTTCGCCCTGGTGGAACAGAGGCTGGCCAGGCGACTGGGCGGCTCACCTGAGGATCACACCGGGCTGGCGCTGGCATTGTGGGCCCTGATGCACGGAAACACCATGCTCCTGCTTTCGAAATCGATACCCGATGGGCATGAGGAGGAATTGCGCGCAGCCTGCCGGGCAGCGGTGAAATCGCTGCTCGAAGGGGCAGGCCAATTCTCCGCGCCAAGTAACGGGAAGCGCCACGAGCCGCCTGAGTAGTCACCGTTCACTGGACCTCTTTCGAAGGGATCGCGGCCTAAGGGATGCCGAAACCTACACCCAGGCCGCGCCGCAACGTGAGAAACTTCTAATCTGTTTTATCCTGGCTTGTCCTTGGGGTCTTTCTGCTGGTCCGTTCCTCAAATCTGCCGATAAGAAATGTGAAGGCTGTCGAATCCTGACGACGGGTTCCGGCCAGCCATCAAGACTCAAGGCAGAGTGCGGTTTTACGCAGCTGGAAGGAAGAAAGAGCTGGAAGAAATGACGAAGATCCTGATGGTCGACGACAGCAAGTTTCTGCGGCTGGCGACAGAGCGGGCGCTGGCGCGGGCTGGCTACGAGGTGAGCACGGCGGCGGATGGAGAGATTGCGCTGGCGATGGCGAAAGAGAAAAAGCCAGACGTGATCCTGCTGGACATGCTGTTGCCGAGGATGGCGGGGCCAGACGTGTTGAAAGCGTTGAAGAGCGATCCGGCGACGGCGGGCATCGCCGTCGTGGTATTGTCGGGGCTGTCGCACAGGAATGCGGCACGTTTGCAGCAGGATGGGGCTTGCGCGTTTCTGGAAAAATCCGCCCTGGAGCTGGATAAAGGGTGTGAGGCATTGCTGGTAGAGCTGGCACGCATCGTGCATAAACTAAGGCTGGAGGCTCCGGATGCGCCGCTGGCGGTAAAGTGATCGTACCTCTTTCCAGCATCCTCGTTCCCAGCAATCGCTGGTAACCTACCGGGATGTGACTCTCTGCTTCCCCCCGACATTCTTTTCCTCTAACCCGTATCCGCCACGCTGTTCCCGTCTTATCGCGTCAGCGATGACTTACTGAAAATAAATCACTTACAGACGGGAACTCTAAAGGCTTCAACGGAGTCTATGGTGAGTGGGAGCCGCGGCTCCGCTCACCATTGGCTGGGAGTCTGATGGCGGGAGCGATAGGCGGGGCTCAGTGGGCTGGGCAGCAAATATTCACGGGCGCGGTAGGGTGGAAAATCCTATAATCATCTCTTAGGAAAAGCGGGGACGCCTCTATGGCGGGAGCAACCACCTTGGGTGATCTGGCAAGCGCAATCGGAACGCGGTCGCAGGAAGAAGCCGCGATCGTCGCCGAGCTGAAGGCCGGTTCGGAAGCGGCCTACGCCTGGCTGATTGGCGAGTTTCAGCAGCCGGTGTACGGGCTGGTGTACCGGATTGTGAATGATCCGGCGGACGCAGCCGATACCACGCAGGATGTGTTCCTGAAAGTGTTTCGCGGGATGAAGCATTTTCACGGTGGGTCGAGTTTGAAGACCTGGATCTACCGCATCGCCCTGCATGAGGCAGCGAACCGGCGGCGCTGGTGGTTCCGGCACAAGGCGAAAGAAACTTCGATTGAGCCGGTGGAATCGGATGGGCCCTGCGCCGGCGAGAATGCGATGCAGGTGGCGCTGACCGATCATGCGGATTCTCCGTTTGACAGCGTGGCGCATCACGAGGTGCAGCACAGGGTGGAAGAAGAGTTGCGGAAGGTTCCGGAACCCTACCGGACGACGCTGATTTTGCGCGATCTGGAAGACATGTCCTACGAAGAGATTGCCGAGGTGCTGGAGATTTCGCTGGGCACAGTGAAATCGCGGCTGACCCGCGGCAGAGACGCCCTGCGGCAACGGCTGGCGCCGTATGTGCGCGAAGTGGGCAATGAATTGGGATTGACAGCTCCGACTCACGAAAACAAACACGACAACAAAAAAGAAGAGCGGAGTTTGCGGCAGGTTGCAGGTGGGGGTAGAAGGGTCGAGGTGATTTCATGATCGGCAGAGGCATGCAGGGCACAGGCATGAATGGCACGGGCAAGCGCGCGCAACTGCGCTGCTTCCGGGCGCAGCGCTTGTTCTCGCCCTATCTGGATGGAGCCGTGACGGGCACGGAGATGCTCGCGCTGCAGGACCACTTGTCGAAGTGCGAGGCGTGCAATCGGGAGTATCAGGCGTTGCGACGGACACAGCAGTTGCTGGTAAGCGTGGGGCGTCCGCGAGTTCCGGAGGATTTGGGACTGAAGTTGCGGCTGGCCATTTCGCGCGAAACCGAGCAGGCCCGGCGCAGCCGGTTCGAGGGCCTGATGGTGCGCATGGAAAACAGTTTACGGGCGTTCATGGTTCCGGCCACGGCGGGGTTTTTGAGCGCACTGATTATTTTTGGCATCGCGATGGCGTATTTTGTGGTGCCGTCCGCACTGCGCGCGGAGAACGATGTGCCGCTGGTGATGGTCAACACCGCGCCGGAGTTGCAGCAGAGCGCGTTTGGCATGACCCTGGACACGATTGACGCCGATTCGCTGGTGATTGAAGCCTACGTGGATGCGAACGGACGCGTGCAGGATTACCGGATTCTCTCCGATCCGAACGATTCGAAGGAAGTGCTGCCGCAAGTGAAGCGCATGCTGATTTTCACTACGTTCCGTCCCGCGCTGTCGATGGGACGGCCGACGCCGAGCCGGGCTGTGCTGTCGTTTTCGAAGATCAGCGTGAGAGGGTAGGAGCTTTTAGTTCTTCGCTTTTTTGGCTCTCAGCTTCTTTTTCAGCCTTTACTTTCGTGTTTACCTTTGAGGCCCTATTTCTCGCAAGAACGCGAGAATTGAGCTACACGCCGCTATTGCGATTTTATGACATTGACGCGAACACTGGTGTTTAGCTTCACGTTCACGCGTTCGCCGTTCTTTAGATAAGGCTCGAACAACCACTGTTGTGCTTGCTGCTCGATTCGGGATTTGATTTCAGGCGTGGGTGCGCCTTCGGATTCCACACTCGTCACTAGCCCATTCTTTGCAATTGTGATTGTTAGTTTTATTGTGAATGCTCCTTGCGCTTCCTTGTCGATTAGCATTCGGTCCACGCTGCAAACAATGCACTGCGGTCCAGTTGCAAAAGCTGCGCCAAGCGGATTAGGAGAAACGGCAACGGGATTGGGGGCTCCCTCGGGGTTTTTGGCTTGATCCGCCTCTTTCAGACTCGCGCATTGAAGACCGCTGCCGACGAAACAGATGGTGGAACTAGATCTCGCCCATTTCGACGTGAGTGCAGCATTAGATTGGAACTCGCTATACGTCGTTTTCTCTTGGAAAACATTTGCGATCATCCCATTCGACGAGAGGCAGCCTTCTTTCTTGCATGCAACACACATTTCAAGCTTGCACGCTGAAACGTCTGAACTCGCTTGAGTCCATTTCACGCCATCGGGCGAATAAAAAACGACTGGTACCGCATGACCGCCACCCGGTTTGTCTTTACCGATTACTTGCGTTCCAACAGTCCAATATTGTTCCCGAACGCGTAAGAAACTGTAGATCGTGGAGTCAGGTATCAACGTCATGCTCCAGGTCTTGCCCGAATCCGAGGTGACCAAGAATCGCTGCCCTTCATACTGTGCTGATCCCTGCTTCATCATGATCCCCATGTGAGCTGGGTCCAAGGCGACTAGGGCAAATGTGTACGGAAAATGCTTTATGTCATCCACATTTTGCCCATCGGACACGACTGAGGCATGCTGCCCGCCATCAGTTGTAAACAGCAGCGAACTTGGAGTGCGGATAACCCCGTGTTGAGAGTCAGAAAAAGACGCTTGCAGTATTGTGTCTTTTCCAATTGGTCGTGAGAGCCAAGTTTTACCGCCATCTTCAGTCGTTAGAAACGAGCCTCCCGTTCCAGTTGCGTAACCAAAGCTGTCATTCACAAAATCGATGTTCAGCAACGAATTCCCATTGGGAGTACGGTGCTTTACTTCCCAATTCCGTCCATCGTCAGCCGACACCGCAATTGCCTCATCAGTGCCACAAATCCACAAGGAACCGGAACTAGCGGTTGTATTTAAGACGCGAAACTCAAAATCATGCGAATTCCACGCCGAAGAAGGCTTTTCTTCTCCAAGGCTTGTGATCGTCCACGAGAGTAGGAGAATAGGCGCTACAAGTGGGATCAGGCTTCGAATGTCATTTTTCATAGTTGCCGCGAATTGTTTCATGGTTATTCCGCCAAGGGAAGTCTGAAGCTGGCTGCGATGCCGAGGGGTGCGGCGGTTTTGCCGTCCTCCTCCTTCCACCCCGTGGTAGTGGCTGAAATTCAGCCACTACCCACCCCTTTAAGGGTTTGACCCTCTTCTGTTAAGACCGTAAACTGAATATGTTCTCCGCCTATCTTTAATCGCGATAGTGGCCATGATCTTTGCTAGTCATTCGGGCTAGTGATTGAGGCCGGCAATAACGATGTGGCCAGCTTGCGGGAGGGATTCCTGAGTCGTTTCTTCCTGAGTCGTCTTCTGAGTTGTGGGGTTCGAGGTTTGGTGGTCGCGGCCGGGCTGGGGCTGCTGGGGCCGGTGTGTCTGGCGGACAGCAATAATCCCATCACGCTGGATACGAGCGAGACCCTGTTCGCCGTGCTGACGGCGATGAATACCTGCGGCTACAACGTGGGCTTGAACATTTCCGATGCCCAGCGGAGCACCATCCGGGCCGAGGTGGAGAAGAACCTGAAGAACTCGGCGGATGCGCAGTCGGCCATGACTTCGATGTGCGCCTGGTACGCGGGGAACCGGGGCCGGGACGAGGCGCACGACCTTTCTCAATACGTGTCGCTGGCGCTGTACATGCAGGGGCCGCCGCAATTTCTTCCGCGGGTGAAGGAGGACGACTTGCCTCCGGATGCGGTGCTCATTTCCGGGTTCAGCAAGGTGCTGGAGCCGTTTTATGACAAGGCCGGGTTGCACTCGATCTGGGAACGGCACCGGGCAGACTATGCCGCGCTGGTGGAGCGTTATCACGTGCCGCTGGCGAAGATGGTGTTCGACACGGATATCTACCTGAAGCTCCAGTCGGGGGGATATCTGGGGCGCACGTTCACTGTGTACCTGGACTTCATGGGCGATCCGAATGAAGCCAACGCCCGAAATTACGGAACTGATTACGACGTGGTCGTGTTTCCATCGCCGGACCCGAACTCAACCGATCCGCTGAAGATGCCGCAGATCCGCCATGCCTACCTGCACTACCTGCTCGATCCGATGGCGGAGAAGCATTTCAGTGCGATCAAGCGGCTGGAACCGCTGCTGCAATCGGTGAAGCGGGCGCCGCTGGAGGAGAGCTTCCAAACCGATATTTCGCTGCTGGTGACTGAGTGTTGGGTTCGGGCGATCGAGATTCGAACTACTGGCACGAAGCAGACGGCGGAAGCGATGCGCCTGCAGGCGGTCGACGACGCGATAAAACAAGGCTACATTCTGACCAAGTATTTCTATACTGCGCTGCTGGCTCTCGAGAAGGATCCGGCGGGACTGCGGACCGAGTATGCGACGATTCTAGACAACATCGACCTGAAGGCGCAGGAGAAAGCCGCGAATGAAATACAGTTCGTGCAGGTATCGGCGCCAGAACTGGTACAACTGTCGCGGCTGGAAGACCGGCGGATGCTGGTGACGGCTGAAAAGCGGCTGACGGCGGGCGATCCGAAGGGCGCGCAGGAACTGGCGCAGCAGGCGCTGGATAAGAAAATCGGTGATCAGGGGAGGGCATTGTTCATCCTGGCGCAGGTCGCGGTGATGAACAAGAATCGGGAAGGGGCGCTGGAGAATTTCCAGAAGGCGATTCAGGAGACGAAAGATCCCAAGGTGGTGGCGTGGTCGCATGTATACCTGGGAAGGATTCTGGACATGAAAGAGGATCGCGAGGCGGCGCTGGTCGAGTACCGCGCGGCGCTGGCCTCGGCGGTGAACCCCGGAGCGGAACTGCCCGAGGTAAAGGCGGCGGCGGAACGAGGACTGCAGCAGGCGTATGAGCCTCCGGCGAAGCCGCAGCAGTGAGCGGTCAGCTATCAGCTGTGAGCTTTCAGCAAACTTGCCGAGGTTTGGCGCTGCGATAGAATGCACGGTTGCGAACTTGACTGTCTGATTTGCAATCGGGGAAAAAGCGAGCTGCGCTCGCTGGACAGCCAGGCTGTCCCCACACTTAGAGTTGAGGAGAACGCATGAAGCGAACAGCGGTCGTCATCGTAGTGGTGGCAGTGCTGGGCATGGGCGTCTGGAGTTTCGGGCAGAGCACCGACAAACCTGCGACTGGACAAGCTGCGCCGGCCGCGGGACAAACCTCCGGGACGGCCGCGGCCGCTCCGGCGGGGAAGCGTCCACCCAAGGTGAACAGTCAGGAGGAATTCGCCGCTTACAATGCGGCGAAAGCGCTGACCGATCCCGCCGCGATGGAGAAGGCTGCTGACGACTTCGCCACGAAATATCCCGACAGCGAGTTGCGGCCTTTGTTGTACAAAGGGGCGATGGAGCGCTACCAGCAGGCCAACAACGGCGAAAAGATGATGGCCATGGGCAAGAAGGTGCTGGCGATTGATCCCGACGACCCGGAGGCCCTGGTAGGCATCGCGCAAGTGATTGCGGAACGGACGCGAGACACGGATCTCGATCGGGACGACCGTTTAGCCGAGGCCAAGAAAGACGCCGAGCGCGCATTGCTGACGGTGGACACCGACATTCCGTCGTCGGGCTATCCGCCGGAGCAGTTAGCGGGCTATAAGGGCTTTTTGCGGTCGGAAGCGTACGCGGTGCTGGGCAAACTTTCGACCGACGCCAAGAATTGGCCGGATGCGGAGACCCAGTTGCGGAAATCGATTGAGGCGTTTCCGCAGCAGCCCGATTCGATCGCGGTGTTGCGGCTGGCGGTTGCGCTGGATATGCAGAACAAAATTCCCGAAGCCATAAAATACGTCGATCAGGCTGTGGATCTGACCAAGGACCGCCCCGACTCCGGGGTCGGTAAAGCGGCGCGGGATGAGAAGAATCGTTTGGTGCAACTGAGTAGTGGCTCGGCGCCAGGACAGAGCGCGACGCCTCCGAAGAACTAGTCGCAGGACAGGGCCGGCGAAAGGCGGCGAGCTGCGCTCGCCGGACGGCCGGGGGCGGCTGTCCCCACATAAAGCGTCGGACATACGGTGTCCCACATAATGAAAGAACGCGAAATCACGGCGCTGGAAGAAGGGCTGGGCTACCATTTCCGGCGGCGGGCGTTCCTTGAGCAGGCGGTCACGCACAGTTCGCAGGCGCGCGAGCAGGAATCGCAGCAGGCGGGCGAGAGCAAGTACAAAGTCAGCGACAACGAGCAACTGGAATTTCTGGGAGATGCGGTGCTGGCGCTGGTGACGAGCGAAGAATTATTCCAGCGCTTTCCGCAGTTCCGCGAAGGCGAACTTTCGAAGCTGCGTGCGCATCTGGTCAGCGAGAGGCATTTGATCCGCGTGGCGCAGGATCTGGAACTGGGCCATTATCTGCGGCTGGGAAGAGGCGAAGAGAAGAGCGGCGGGCGCGGCAAGACAGCGCTGCTGGTAGACGCGCTAGAAGCGATCCTGGCCGCGATTTATCTGGATGGCGGGCTTGAGGTGTCGCGGGAGTTCGTATTGCGCACCGTGATTGCTCCGGAACTGGAGCGGATGGAGCGCGGCGGCGGCGCGCTGCCACTCACCGATTTCAAATCCGCGCTGCAGGAAGCGGCGCAGAGTCTGGGTCTGCCGCAGCCTGCATATGTGCTGGTGGAAGAAGCGGGTCCGGAGCACAGCAAAACGTTTACTGTCGAGGCCCGTCTGAATACGAAGAATGGCAAGGACGCGGAGTTTGTGGGACGCGCCGAGGGCTCGACCAAGAAAACCGCGGAGCAGGATGCGGCGCGACAACTGTTGGCGTTTCTAGCTTCCCGTCCGAAAGCGGGCGCGCGGGCTTTGGACCCGGCAGAGAAATAGATTTCATGAATTCGTCAAACCAGTTCGTTCCACCCCAGCCCATGCCCAACCAGCCTATCGCTTCACCCAATGGCCCTGTCGCTGCGCCAGACGTGCCGGTCGATTTGCCAGGCGATGCCGGTCCGCTGGTTTCGACGGAGCTTCCGGCTTCCCCGGCAAACAGGTCGGTTGCCACGCCTGAGCTCGCTGCCGCCACGCCTCAACGCCGCATCGTGGTGACTCCCGCCACCGACATCATCGGGTCGACACAATCGTTGATGGGGACGGTGGTGATTGCGATCTTCGTCATCACCTTCATTGTGCAGGCGTTCCAGATTCCTTCGGAATCAATGGAGAATACGCTGCTGGTCGGCGACTATCTGCTGGTAAACAAGCTCTGTTATGGCGGGCCGGGATTCGGCGATCATGTAATGCCGTATCAGAAGATCGCACGCGGGGACATCATCGTGTTTCATTATCCGGTGGATCCGCAGCAGCATTTTGTGAAGCGGGTGATTGGAGTGCCGGGAGATCACCTGCGAATGGTGGACAAAAAAGTCCTGATCAACGGCAAGCCGCTCGACGAGCCCTACGTGCGGTTCCTGGAGCCACGCAATAATCTATTCCGCGACGACTTCCCCCGCATGGACATCGCAGCGCAGCGCCTGGAGGGCGATTGGTGGCTGGAGATGAGGAAGCTCGTGGTCGATGGCCAGCTGATTATTCCAGAAGGGCATTACTTCGTGATGGGGGACAATCGCGACAACAGCGACGACAGCCGCTATTGGGGATTCGTGCCGCGAGAAAATATTATTGGCAGGCCGCTGGTCATTTACTGGTCGGTGCAGGACTGGGACCGATATCCGTCGGCTTCGCTCACCGGCAGGCTGTATCATCTGGCGTACGCGGTCACGCACATCTTTCAGATCACGCGCTGGAACCGCACGTTGCGGCTGGTACACTGAATACAGTGGCAGGCCGCGGTTGAACAACGGTTACTCATGGGCTGCCCGCGTGTTTTGCGGGTGCTGGCGGCACGGCTGAAGCCGCGCCCTTCCACAAACCGGCTGCGGCGGGTTCAGAGCCGTTTTACGGGTACGGATTCAGAGCTGTTTTGATTAAGACCCTATCGCAGTGCTTGAAGCGCTGCGCCACCCAAAATCCGATTTGGCAGCAAAGCTTGAGCCGATTATGGTAACAACTACAGTGGCGAAAAAAGAGATGGTTGAAGAGAACGTCGCGGAAGAGAAACCGAAGGAGACGACGGTCGAGTTTCTGTCTTCGCTGGCGGCCGTGCTGGTGACGGGACTGTTCATCATCATCTTCGTGGTGCAGGCGTTTGAGATTCCGTCGAGTTCGATGGAGAACACGCTGCTGATCGGCGACCACGTTTTCGTGAACCGGATCCAGTTCGCCCCCAAGAGTTCGTGGGTGGGGCCGCTGTTGCCCTATCGCGACGTGCATTTTCGCGACATTGTCGTGTTCCTATCGCCTGCGGAGCCGGGACTCTACGTGGTGAAGCGGATCATTGGCCTGCCGGGAGACCGCATCCACCTGCGGAACGGCGTGGTGTACCGCAACGGCGAGGCTCTGGACGAGCCTTATGTGTTCCATGACCCGCTGGAAAAGGACACGATCGATCCCTATCGCAATAATTTCCCGTCGGTTCCGCCCACGGATGACCCGAACGTGTATCCCAACTGGATGGTTGACCTGCAGTCCTACATTCACGGGGATGACATTGTGGTTCCGCCCGACCACTATTTCGCCATGGGCGACCATCGCAGAGTAAGCCTCGACAGTCGCTACTGGGGATTTATTCCGAAGGAGAACGTTATCGGCAGACCGATGTTCATTTATTGGTCGTTTGAAACGCCGGCGGATCAGGTGCAGAAGACCGCATGGAGCGATCGAATTTTATTCCTGGGCAAAGTGATCCTGCATTTCTTCGATGAGACCCGATGGAAGCGAACGCTGCAGTTCGTAAGATAGGCCCCGAGATGTTTCGGAAGAAAGCTCGCAAGATTTAAGATCAACATCAAGACGAATCCCTCGAAGTTCCTGTAAGGGCGCGGTGAAGCTCCTCTCCTCCAAGCGGCGAATCGTAGTGGCGGCGGCATTGATCGTGCTGGCACTGTTTCTGCTTCGGCCCGGCGCCTCTCGCCTGAAATCGCGGATTGCTTCTTCAATCAGTTCAGCCGTCGGCCGTCCCGTAGAAATTGGTTCGGTTCACCTCCGGCTGCTGCCGCGGCCAGGCTTCGACCTGGACAATCTGGTGGTGTATGACGATCCCGCGTTCGGCGCCGAGCCCATGCTGCGCGCCAGCGAAGTGACGGCGGCGCTTCGTCTGACCTCGCTGTTGCGCGGCCGGCTGGAAATCGCGCACCTGGAGATGACGGAGCCCAGTCTGAATTTGGTGCACGCCGTGGGCGGACGCTGGAACCTGGAAGCACTGCTGGAGCGCGCCGCACACAATCCGCTGGCACCCACGGCGAAAGCGAAACTGGAGCCGAGGCCGGGATTCCCATACATTGAAGCCACTTCCGCGCGGATTAATTTCAAGAGCGGACCAGAGAAAAAACCGTACGCTCTGACCAATGCAGACTTTTCCCTGTGGCAGGATTCGGAAAATAGCTGGGGAGTGCGGTTGAAAGCGCAACCCTTCCGTACCGACTTGGATTTGAACGACACCGGCCTGCTGCAGGTGAGCGGCACCTGGCAGCGCGCGGACGCTCTTCGTGACACTCCGCTGCAGTTCATTGTGGAGTGGGAGCGAGCGCAACTTGGGCAATTCACGAAATTCTTCACAGGGAATGACCAGGGCTGGCGAGGAGAGGTTTTGCTTGATGTGACGCTGACGGGAACTCCGGCGAAGCTGAAGCTCGCGAGCAGCGGATCGATACAGGACTTTCGCCGCTACGACATTCCGAACGGACGCGCGCTGCGGCTGGCCGGCCATTGCGACGGCGAATACAGTTCACTCGATCAGGCATTTCGCGGCCTTCTATGCAGTGCTCCGGTGGGAAGCGGGTTGATCACGCTGAAGGGGAACATGGGTCTGCCGAGCAGCCACAGCTATGGGCTGACGCTGACGGCTGAGAATGTGCCCGCGAGTGCGGCGGCGGTTCTCGTGGAGCGCTCGAAAAAGAACTTGCCAGAGGATCTGGTTGCGGACGGAACCGTGCGCGGAAATTTGCGAATCGAGCAGAATGCCGATGCGGGTTCGAAGCTGCAATTCGAAGGACGAGGAGAAATCGCCGATTTTCGTCTGGCGTCGGCCGCGAATAAAACAGAGATTGGACCGGAGACGGTTCCATTTCTGGTGACCCCTGGTGACTCGCCGGCGAGCGTGGCTTGGCGACGCCAGGCGATTCACAAGAGCATGCCGGAAGTACGTTTCCCGGATGGTCCGCAGATTGAGTTCGGACCGTTTCCGCTAGCGATCGGACACACGATGGCTCCGACGGCCCGGGGATGGGTCAACCGCGGCGGTTATAACCTTGCGGTTGCGGGAGAAGCCGAGATTGCGAAGGCTCTGCGCGTGGCGCGCCTGTTCGGGCTTCCGGTGCTGCAATCGGCCGCGGAAGGTACGGCTCAGGTTGATCTGCAGATCGCTGGTTCGTGGGCGGGGCGGAGCAACGGGACGGACTCAGGCTTCACGCGGCCACAGGTGACAGGGACGGCGAAGCTGCGGAACGTTAGCATCGGCCTGCGGGGCGTGGCGAGCCCGATCGAAGTTGTATCGGCGGAGTTACAGCTTTTGCCGGACGAGGTTCGGGTCGCGAAGCTAAACGCAAAAGCGGCAGAGACACTGTGGACAGGCTCTCTGGAGATGCCGCGCGGGTGTGGAACTCCCGGCGCATGCCAGGTGCGCTTCATTCTGAATGCGAATCAGATTGCGCTCGGCGGACTCAGCGAGTGGGCGAACGCGAGCCCGAAAGAGCGGCCGTGGTATCGAGTTCTGGAATCGAGCGCGCAAGCGGGACCGTCGTTTTTCGCGAGTGTGCGCGCATCCGGACAGGTGAGCACGGATCTCTTGCAGATGCAGAGCGTTCAGATGCAGAACGTGCAGGTGCCGAGTGTGCAAACGCGGGGTGTGCCGGGGAAGAGCGTGGCGGCGACGCGGGTTTCCGCGAAGGTAATCCTCGACAGTGGGAAGCTGCAGATCTCCGATCTCAACGCGGACTTTCTCGACGGCAAGCACCGCGGCCTATGGCTGGCGGACTTCAGTGTAACGCCTGCGGTCTGCAAGGGCAGCGGGAGCCTTACTGGAATTTCACTTGCAGGTATCGCGGACGCGATGAAGAACGAGTGGATCGTGGGCAATGCGAACGCGAGCTACGAAGTGAAGGGATCGTGCACAGCGGAGTTCTGGAAATCCGCCGAAGGTACTCTGCAGTTTGTGATGAAGGATGTAAGCTTGCCGCACGTCTTGCTCGGAGAAGATGCGGAGCCATTGAAGGTTACACGTTTCGCAGGACAGGCGCAGCTGCTCGCGGGAAAAGTTGAGATGAAGGATTTGAGTCTGGATTCCTCGGACGGAAAATTTCAGTTGAGTGGAAGCGCGTCGTTGAACGGTGAACTCGATTTTAGTCTCGCGAGAACTCAGGGCGGCACAGCGGCGCCGGGGTACACGATCGGCGGGACGCTGGCGGAGCCACGGGTACTTCCATTGCCGAATCCCGAGACACAGGCACGTCTCAAAGCTGACCCCGCGAAATAGATTTAGGGCACGTAGCCTGCGCCGCGCAGCACTTTTCCCGGCAGAGCGCCGGTCATCTTGCCCTGGTCGATCACGGGCACGCCGTTGACCAGCACGTATTCCATTCCTTCGGAAAACTGATTGGGATTGTCGAAGGTGGCGCGATCGCGCACGCTCGCGGGATCGAAGATCACGACGTCGGCCCACATGCCCGCTTTGAGAACCCCGCGATCCGTCAGGCGCAGGCGTTGCGCCGGCAGTGCGGAGAATTTGCGGATGGCGTCTTCGAGCGTCAGCACCTTTTCTTCACGCACATATTTGGCCAGAATGCGCGGGAACGTGCCATAGGCGCGGGGATGCGGATGCGCCTGGCCCAGAATTCCTTCCGGCGAGGTGCCTTCAGAATCGTTGTCGATAGCGACCCACGGCTGCTGCAGCGCCAGGGTCACATCGGGTTGCGACATACCGAAGACGGCGACTCCGGTAGAAGTGTCCTGGATCAGAAAGTCGAACAGCGCGTCCATGGGATCTTTGTTCCACATCTTCGCAATCTCGGAAAGCCGCTTGCCTTGCAGGGGGAGCAAGGCGGGATTCTCGACTGCGCCGATCATGATGGCGTCGGGGCCCGGGATCTCCTGCCATTCGTTGTCCCAGTCTTTGGAGGGAGTGAGCATGTCTTTGCGAATTTTCTCGCGGGTGATGGGATCCTTAAGGCGCTCCACGAGTTTGGCGTCGCCGCCATCGTGCGCCCAGGCGGGGATGAAGGCCGAAAAATCGTTGTACCAGGCGGTATAGGCGTAGGTGTCGGCGGTTACATCGGCGCCGGCGGCGCGGGCGGCGTTGAGTTTGGCGACGACTTCGGGCATGCGTCCCCAGTTAGCTTTGCCCGCGACTTTGATGTGCCAGATCTCTACTGGAATGTGGGCTTCGCGGCCGATGCGCAGGGCTTCGTCGATGGCTTCGAGAACCGAGTCACTCTCGTTGCGCATGTGAGTCGAGTAGATGCCGCCGGCTTTGCCGGCTTCAGTGGCGAGCGCGATCAGTTCCTCCGTTTTGGCGTAGGGCGCGGGCGCGTATTCAAGCGCGGTGGAAACCCCTGCTGCGCCGTCTTTCATGGCATCGCGCACCAGAGCTTTCATCTCGTCAAGTTGCGCAGGCGTGGGCTGAATATCGTCCTCGCCGAGCACCATGCGGCGGACTTCCGTCGCTCCGACATAACTTGCCAGGTTGATGCCCATGCCCTGCTTTTCCAGGCGCGCAAAATACTGGCGAAAGGTGCGCCAGTCGGGCCTGATCTTGTAATGGTCATAGCCGGTGTGGTCGGTCTGAATGATCGCGTCGTTGAGCGGGGCAATCGAATTGCCTTCGCCGGTGATTTCGGAAGTGATGCCCTGGTAGATCTTCGAGGGCAGACGAGGGTCGACGAGAATCGTGAGTTCGGATTGGCCGAGCATATCGATGAAGCCGGGCGCGACGACTTTGCCGGCGGCATCGATGGTACGTTTGCGCGGGGCCGCGGAGAGGTTCCCGATGGCGGCGATTTTTCCGTCGCGGATGCCGAGGTCGCCGGAGTACCAGGGGGAGCCGGTGCCGTCGATAATGTGGCCGCGGGTGATGATGAGGTCGAAAGCTGGAGCTTGGGCGTGCGCAAGGGTGGCGAGCAGCAAGAATGCGAGGCAGATGGGAATTCGGATTGTAGTCGGCAGCGTGATCTCGATGTGTTTGTTCATCATTGCGCACCCTCAGGGGCTAAAGCCCTAAGATCTTTTTTTAAAGCTCAACACGGCCCTTAAGGGCCGCTCTTCCACTTTTCAACGCTTCACGCGGTTCTCAGTGCCGCTCTTCCAACTGGCGGAACTGGCTGCGGCGACCCCAAGAATTGTCCACGCTCCCAAGGCTAGCCACTCGTATATGGTGAAATGACCGGGAACCAGTGGAATCAGTTTCATCAGGGCCATCGCGATTCCGACGGCCAATCCGAACCAGGCCAGGGCACACTCGAGTGCCGACAACTTCATCACGCCCGGCCGAGTTCGCGCCAGGGCGAGGCAAGCGGCACAGGCTGCCGACCACCCGATGGCGCAGGCGACGGAACCGACCTCGGTGACCGGCACGAGAATCGCATCGCCCAACAGCATACAAGCAGCGGTTGCGAGGCCAATGCCGAGAACCGCCGCCGACGGAGTCTGATATCGCACGTGGATGGTTCCGACGCGGGAATCGATCATACCGCGGCGTCCCAGGGCGAAGAGCAGACGGCTGGCGGCGACGAAATTTCCGTTGAAGCATTTGAAGAGCGACAGCAGGGCGGCGGCGAGGATGATGTTGACAATCCATGTCGAACCCAGTGCTTGCTGGAACGCCACGGCCGTCATGAATTTCTGGCTGGTCAGTTGGCGCCAGGGAGCCACAAAGGCGACCGCCGCGACGATGCTGGCGTAGAAGAGAATGCCGATGAAAATGGCCATCCAGATGGCGCGGAGGAAGCCTCTGGTGCCGAAGTTCGGGCTGGCTTCTTCCGCTGCCTTGCCGACGGATTCGAACCCGGTCATGAAATACGGGACGATCTGAATCACCAGCAAAATCGAAATCAGCGGAGTGTGCGTGAATAGCGGCTGAATATTGGCCGGCGATCCGCGGCTTACGCCGAGAGCGACAAAGACGACGAAGAGGGCAAGCGTACCGAAGCTGGTCCAGTTCTGAAACGTAGCGCTCAGGCGGATGCCGCGATAGTTCAGCAGCGTGAGCAGCGCGGTCAGGGTGAGGCCGATGACGAGGTGTGGCAGGTAAACCGGGCGGCCAGCGATGCGATAGAGTTCGATCGAATCAAGGCCGGGAATGATGTAGCCGGCGATGCGGCCGACGGCGACGGCCTCCCACGGACAGACGATGAAGTAAGCGAGAGTCATCATCCAACCGGTGGCCAGGCTGATGGGGCGCGAGAAAACGGCGGAGGTGTAGGCGATTTCTCCCGCGGCGTCAGGCATGGCGACGACCAGCTTGCCGTAGACCCATCCGATGGGTAGCAGGAGCGCGCCACCGATCACGAAACCCAGAAGAGCGCCGAGCGCGCCGCCGCGGAGTAGCCAGTCGTCCATGATGACGAGCCAGCCGACGCCGACCATGGTTCCCCAGCCCAGAGTGAAGTAGTCGGTGGCGCGGAGTTGGCGGGCGAGAGTGGACACGGGGTGCGGGACTTCGATCAAAGAAAGAAGCGGCGCGAATTATAAAGGATTTTGCGCGCCGCGTGGCCGCGACGGAGTGAACGGATAGCTCTTCAGCTCTTGGGCTGAGAAAAACTCAGGATCGCAGTCGGAGTGAGAATAGGAATGGCCGCCGGAATGATCGCGCACCAGAACAGGGGCTTCACGATCAGGAAGGCAGCTGCAACGTCGAGAGCCGCCACCGAAATCAAGAGAATCGCCATTCTCAGTGCGCAGGACGAACAGGTCGAATCTGCATGAAAGCCTCTCTACACGGCCATTTTACAGGATCTCGACTCCGGGCCGCTAGCCAAAATGAGGTTTTCGCGTGTTAGTATCGAATTCAGCCCTGCATGACACTTCAATACCTGATTCGTACAGGCAGCCCTGCATTATCGGACGTATTTCGCAGCGTGGGGCTTCAGCGATAAATGACAGCTTCGTCACAATCCCGCAAACGCGTGCTCAGTGGCATGCGCCCAACCGGCAAGCTGCACCTGGGAAACTATGTGGGCGCGCTGCAGAACTGGGTCGGCATGCAGGAGAAGTATGAATGCTTCTTCGAAGTGGCGGACTGGCACGCGCTGACCACCGATTACGCCGACACTTCGCTGGTGAAGGAAAGTTCGATCGAAGCGGTGATCGACTGGCTCGCGGCCGGGCTCGACCCTGTGCGGTCGGTGATCTTTATTCAGTCGCATGTTCCGGCGCACGCGGAGTTGCATCTGCTGTTTTCGATGATTACGCCGCTGGGCTGGCTGGAGCGCGTGCCTTCGTACAAGGAGCAGCAGGAAAACATCAAGGGCAAAGACTTAACAACCTATGGGTTTCTTGGTTATCCATGCCTGCAGGCGGCGGATATTTTGATTTACAAGGCCGATGTGGTGCCCGTGGGTGAAGATCAAGTCGCGCACGTGGAGTTGACCCGCGAGATTGCGAGAAGGTTCAACGGATTCTACGGTGCGTCGAAACCTATCTTCCCCGAGCCGCAGTCGTTGCTAACACCGGCACCCAAGCTGCTCGGCACCGACGGGCGGAAGATGTCGAAGTCGTACGGAAACACGATCATGCTGACCGATCCCGAACCGGTGGTGCGGCAGAAGTTGAAGACGATGGTGACCGACCCGGCGCGAGTGCGGCGGACAGATCCGGGCAATCCGGATGTGTGTCCGGTGGGCGACCTGCACAAAATCTTCAGCGACAAAGAAACGATGGCGAAGGTGAACGAGGGCTGCCGGTCGGCGGGGATTGGCTGCATCGAGTGCAAAGGCTGGGCTGCCGACGCGCTGATGAAACTGCTGAATCCGATGCAGGACAAGCGCAAGAAATATGAGGAGAATCCGCGGCTCGCCTGGGATATTCTGGAAGCAGGCACCGAGCGGGCTCGGAAGGCGGCGGGTGAGACGATGGACGAAGTGCGGGCCGCGATGGGGATGTCGCTCGAGTATGAGGGGCTGAAGTAAGTTCTATTCCCTGCCCTTTCGGCTTTCGGTCGCGCAGGTCACAACGGATGGGGCAAAGGCAGATTGCATAGGTCCTTCGCTTTGCTCAGGATGACAAGGCTAATTAATGACAGAAGAAGCAAAAATCGAGTCGGCCAGCGACGCAATCGCCTCGCCTGCGATCGTGGCAGCCCCGTCGGGCAAAAATGCGGCCAGGAAAGAAGAAAGCGATTCGCCGTTTGCCGTCGCGGTAGGGAATGTTTACGAAGGGCCGCTCGACCTGCTGCTGGATCTAATTCGCAAGCAGGACATCGACATTTACGACATTCCGATCGCAAAGATCACGGCCCAATATCTGGCGTATGTGGAGAAGATTCGCGAACTTGATGTGAACGTTGCGGCTGACTTTATTTATATGGCTGCCGTGCTGATTCACATCAAGTCGAAGATGCTGCTGCCGCGCGATCCGGATGCGGCGGCGGAGGATCAGGAAGATCCGCGGAGCGAACTGGTCAACCGGCTGCTGGAACATGAAAAGTTCAAGTCGGCGGCGCAGATGCTTTTGCAGAAGCAGCAGATCGAAG
>Ga0209274_10000237_pt1 | contig 42310 bp, 33 predicted proteins | sample HubBroMetageREF1_FD_188343 | JGI IMG/M metagenome (GOLD analysis project Ga0209274, IMG submission 188343) | Reference soil microbial communities from the Hubbard Brook experimental Forest, New Hampshire, USA - Hubbard Brook CCASE Soil... | ecosystem: Environmental > Terrestrial > Soil >...
CGCGATGATCGTCGCGGAGGTCGCCACGACAGCGAGCCCGATCTCATCCGCGGCATCGAGCGCGGCACGGAAGCCGCTCTTGCCCATGCGCATGTGGCGCACGATGTTCTCGATCTCGACGATGGCATCGTCGACCAGCACGCCCGCCACCAGCGACAGCGCCAGGAGACTGATGGAGTTGAGGGTAAAGCCCATCCAGCTCATGAACGCGAAGGTCGGAATCGCCGACAGCGGGATGGCGAGCGCCGAGATCATCGTTGCGCGCATATCGCGCAGGAACAGCCATACGACCAGCACCGCGAGCAGCGACCCCTCGATGAAGGCGCTGAGCGCCGAATGGTACGTCTCCTTGGTGTAGTCGACCGTGGTGAAGATCTGCTTCATCTCCACCTCGGGGTTCTCCTTGCGGATCTTGGCGAGCTCGGCCTGCACGTTGTCGTAGACCGTAACGTCCGAGGAGCCCTTGGTCTTGGTCACCCCGAAGGTGGTGGCGGGGCGTCCGTTGAGGCGCGCGAGCGTGCGGATTTCGCCCACGCTGTCGCTCACGTCCGCGAGGTCCGAGAGCCGCGCGAAGCGCCCCCCGGGCAGCATGATCTGGGTGTCGCCGAGTGCCGCAGCGGTGCGCGCCCCGCCGAGCACGCGGATCGCCTGCTCGCCGCCACCGAGCTGCGCCCGCCCGCCGGGCGAATCGAGGTTGAGGTTGCGCAGCTGGTCGTTGACCTGAACGGCCGTGATGCCGAATGCCTGCATGCGCGCCGGATCGAGCTCGACGCGGATCTCGCGGTTGACACCGCCACCGCGCTGCACCTGCGCGACACCGGCAACGCCGAGCAGCCGCTTGGTGATCGTGTTATCGACGAACCAGGACAGCTCCTCCTCGGTGAGCGTGCTCGAGCTGACGCCGTAGTAGACGATCGGTGGGCCGTCGGTATCGACGCGCTGCACTACCGGCTCCTGGATGGTCTGCGGCAGCTGCGAGCGCACCTTGGAAACCGCGTCGCGCACGTCGGCGACCGCGCGGTCTATCGGCGTGCCGATGTTGAACTGGATCGAGATGTTGGCCTCGCCCTCGGGCGCCCACGAGGTGATGTTGTCGATGTTGCCGATGCCGGCGACGGCGCCCTCGACCTTCTGGATGACCTGAGTTTCCAGGTCCTGCGGCGATGCGCCCGGCTGCGCGATCGTGACGTTCACCAGCGGAAACGAGATGTCGGGGTTCAGCGTGATGGGCAGCCGGATGAACGCCGCGATGCCCATGAAGAACAGCACCACGAACAGCACCACCGGCGGCAGTGGATGCCGGATGGCCCATGCGGACATGTTTCTCATGGCGGCGGCTGCGATACGTCGGTGGTGACGGTCACCGCTTCGCCTTCGCGCAGGAAGCCGCCGGCGGTCCTGACCACGCGCTCATTGCCGGTGAGGCCCGAGGCGATGACCACGCCGTCCGCGGAGGTATCGGCGACGCGCACCGCGTGCCGTGTCGCGTGGCCCTGAGCGTCGACGACGTACACGTAGCTGCCGCTGTCGTCGGAGAACACCGCGGTGTTCGGCAGCACCGGCCGGCGCGCCTTGGCGATGGTTACCTCGGCGCGGGCGAAGGCGCCCGGGCGCAGCGCGGGATCCGGCTCGAGCGCGATGCGAATGTCGCCCAGGCGGGTCAGTGGATCGATGACCGCGCCGAGCAGCCGCACGTGACCCTGGAAGGGGCGCGCCAGCCCGGTCAGGTACACCGTAGCGGTCTGACCGACCTTGACCTGCGCGAGATCCTGCTCGGCGATCTGGCCGCGCATCTCAACCTCACCGCCGCTCGCCACGCGGAACAGCGCATCGCCACCGGGATTTGCGATCTGGCCGACTTCCGCGCGACGGGTCAGCACCGTGCCGGCGATCGGCGCCGTCACGCGCGTGCGGGTGAGGCGCGCCTGGGCCTCCGCGAGTTGGGCAGCGGCGACCTTGACGTTGGCGGCATCGGTCACCGCGGTGGCGCGCCGCTTCTCGATGTCCTCCGCAGACAGTGCGCCGGCGGCCTGGACGCCGAGCGCGCGCTTGTATTCCGCCGCTGACAGATCAGCCGTAGCGCGGGCGTACTCGAGAGAGGCCGCGAGGCGATTGACCTGGGGGATCATCACCGAGTCGTCGAGCTTCGCGAGCAGCTGTCCTTTCTGCACGTGGTCACCCGCCTCGACGTACACGCCCACGATGCGCGCGGTGTCGCCCTCGTTGGCGATCGGCATGTCATAACGGGCAGCAATTGCCCCGGTAAAGCTCACGCTTGCGGTGACGTCCTTCATCACCGGTGCCATGACGGTGACGAGGGGGACCTCCTCCTGGTGCATGAGGGGGGTCACGTGGGGCTTGCGGCCCAGCAGCATGAACGAGGCGGAGGCGGCGAGCAGCGCAACCAGCACCACCCCCGCCGGGAGCAGCCACTTGCGCGCGGGGCTCCCCCGCGACGGGCCCGCGGCAGCAGGCCCCAGCGGCGCTGCAGCTGCGGGGGCCTCAGGGACCGGCACGCGGTCGAAGCCGAGGCGATCGCGCCCGATCCAGGTGACGTGCTCGTCCTGGGACTCGGGGCTGATGTGTTCCGGGTTCGTTCCCACTCGGAAGCTCCCTGGTAATCAGACGGGCCGCAAGCCGGCAGGCGCGTCAGGTAAGGCTCAGGCCACGTCAGGCTTAGAGCCGCTGCCTCGCGCAGAAGTTTAAACGGTCCGTCCTGCAATCTCTGTACGGAAGCGCCCAACAGACACCGACGGGCGACGGGCCGATCCGGCTACCGACCAACACCGCCGCCGGCGGCGGCCGCCGCGCGGAAAGCGGTGCCGGGAAGAGGACTCGAACCTCCGACCCGCGCATTACGAATGCGCTGCTCTACCAACTGAGCTATCCCGGCGCGGGCGCGGATTCTACAGTTTTTTCCGCAGCCGGATCACCAGCTCGATGCCGGCCACCTCGGTCCCGGGAGGGGGCGGTGGCAGGCGGCTGAACTCGACCTCCGGCACCGGCACGTCGATCAGAGCCCCGCTCGTCAGGTCGTGGAAGTGGTAGTGCGGGTCGACGTTGGAATCGAACCAGGCCCGCGAGCCGTCGACCGAGAGCTGGCGGATCAGCCCATGCTCGGCGAACAGGTTGAGGGTGTTGTAGACCGTTGCTTTCGAGATACGCGCCCCGGAGGCACGGAGATTCGCGAGGATCTGCTCGGCCGACAGATGCTGGGGCGCAGACAGGAGGAGCGCCGCGATCCGCACCCGCTGGGCGGTCGGGCGGATGCCGCAGCGGGTCAGGCTGCTCTCGCTCGTCGCGGCCGAAACCGAGGCGGCGTTCATAGGACCGATCCACGCATAATCAAACTCAGTATAGCGCGGCAGCTCAATGCGCCGCGACGGGGCCCGCGCCCCCCTTGCCCGGCTTGACCAGGAGCAAGAGCGGAAGCAGTCCCAGGAACACCACCGCCAGGAGCTTGAAGTCGTCCAGGTAGGACAACAGGGTCGCCTGCTGGATGACCGTCTGGTAGATGCTCGCCATCGTCGTCGGCGCATCCGGGGTGCTGCCGAGCGCGTGCGCCACGCTCTGTGCGTAGTCCGGGTAGGAGGGATTGAGTCCCTGCAGCTGCTCGACCAAGCGGCTCTGGTGGAAGTTCTCGCGGCGCGTGAGCAGGGTGGAGCAGCAGGCCACACCGAGGCTGCCGCCGAAGTTACGCGCCAGATTGATGAGCGCCGAGGCGTTGTTGGTCTTGCCCGGCGGGAGGTCGCGGAACGCCAGCTGGTTGATCGGCAGGAACAGGAAGGCGAGCGAAGCCGACTGCAGCACCCGCATCCACACCAGCGTTGTGTACGAAGCGTCCAGGTACAGGTTGGTCATGGCCAGCATGCTCGCGCCACCGACGATCAGGCCGACCGCAGCCAGCAGCCGCAAATCCACCTTGTTGATGAGGCGCCCCACCACCGGCATCAGCACGATCGTCATCAGGCCGCCCGGGGAGAGCACCAGGCCGGCGTCCACCGCGCGGTAGCCCATCAGCTGCTGGGTGAGCGACGGGAGCAGGAAAGTGCTGCCAAACAGCATGAAGCCGAGCATCAGCATCAGGACGAAGGTGACCGCGAAGTCGGGCTTCTTCAGCAGGCGCAAGTCGACCATCGGGTTGTCGTGATGGAGCTCCCGCCAGATGAGCAGTACGAATGCCGTCGCGGAGATGACCACGAGCGTCGTGATCAGCGTCGAGCTGAACCAGTCGGACTCCTGGCCGCGGTCGAGCACCACCTGCAGGCTGCCGAGGCTCAAGGCCACAAAGCCGAACCCGAGCCAGTCGATCGAGAACGATCGGGCCGGGCGAGCGGCGGCGCCGCGTTCCTTGACCACCGCCTGGACCAGAAGCAGCAGCACCGCGCCGACCGGCACGTTGATCAGGAAGATCCAGCGCCACTCGTAGTTGTCGGTGATCCACCCGCCGAGCGTCGGTCCGATGATGGGCGCGACGACCGCCGCAATCCCGTAGAACGCAGATGCCATGCCGCGCTTCTCCGGCGGGAAGCTGTCGGTGAGGATGGCCTGCCCGACCGGCTGCAATCCGCCGCCGGTCGCACCCTGGAGCGCCCGCAGCACGATCAGGGTCGGCAGGTTCGGCGCCAGCCCGCAAAGCAGCGATGTGACGGTGAACCCCGTGATGCAGGTGAGGAACAGGCGCTTGCGGCCGAAGGTGTTCGCGAGCCAGCCGGAGATCGGCATGATGATGGCGTTGGTGACGAGATAGCTCGTCAGCACCCAGGTGGATTCATCCTGGCTCGAGGACAGCGAGCCGGCGATGTGCGGCAGCGCGACGTTGGCGATGGAGATGTCCATGATCTCCATGAACGCCGCCATCGCCACCACCGGGGCGATCAGCCAGGGAGTAACCGCGGCGGCGGGGCCGCGCGCGGCGACCGCATTCACGGCTGGCCCCGCTGCGAGCCCCGCTGTGCGGTCGACGGCGACGCCTTGAGCGCGCTGTGGTCGAGGTTGGCGGCGAGAATCTCGTTGATCGCGGCGTCGGCGCCGGCGTCCTGGTCGGCGTAGACGTTGGTGTCGAGCGCGGCCGGCCACGAGGGCTGCTTCGAGAGCGCGGCGCCCCGCTGGTCGGTCACGTCGACGTTGATGTCGGCCGACAGCCCGAGGAAAAGCGGATGTGCCTCGAGCTCCTGCGGCTCGAGCCCGATGCGTACCGGCAGCCGCTGCACGATCTTGATCCAGTTGCCGGTGGCGTTCTGCGCCGGGAGCACGGCGAGCGAGCTGCCGGTGCCGGCGGTGAGTCCGAGCACGCGGCCGTGGTAGGGCACGCGCGAGCCGTACATGTCGACCGACACCTTGACCGGCTGACCGATGCGCAGCCCGGCGAGCTGGTTCTCCTTGAAGTTGGCGTCGATCCACACGGACTCGACCGGCAGGATGGCCAGCATCTCGGTCGCGGGCGTCACCTGCTGCCCGAGCTGCACGCCACGGCGCACGACGTAGCCCGAGACCGGCGCGAGCACTTTGGTGCGCGTCTCGGCGAGCCACGCGTTGCGTAGCGCCGCCTCCGCCTGCATCACGCGCGGGTGGGTGGCCGGGGTCGTGCCGGTAATGGCCGCGCGGGTGCTCTCGAGCGTAGCCTCGGCCTGCTGGAGAGCGGCGCGCGCGCTGCGCACCGTGTTCTGCTCGTGCTGCAGCGTTTCCTGCGACACCCCGTGGACCGCGATCAGCGGATGGTCGCGCTCGACGTCCTCGTTCGCCTGTGCGAGCGCCACCTGCTGGGTCTGGACGACGGCGGCATCGCGCGTGGCTTCCGCAAACAGCTGCGCCACGTCGCGCACCGTCTGCGCGAGATTCGCCTTGGCCTGCGCGAGCGCCACCTGGGCGTCGCGCGGGTCGAGCTGCACCAGCACCTCGCCGCGACGCACGAACTGCGTCTCGTCGGTGTTGATGGCGATCACGGTGCCCGACACCTGCGGGGTGAGCCGCACCAGGTTGCCGTTGACGTAGGCGTCGTCGGTGGTGACGTGGCCGCGGGCGACGAACAGGTAGTACAGCCCGGCGACGATCGCGACCACCAGCACCACCCCGAGGAGGATCAGCGGCCGCCTGCTCGGGGCGGCAGCGGCGGAGCCGGCACCCTGACCGGCAGAGGCGGCAGCCTGTGCGGCCGGCGCCGGAGCCTGTGCGGCGGGGGCGCCGGACTGGCGGTTATCCTGTGCGTCACTCATGGCTTTCTCCTGACGTACCGCCAGTGGTTGCGGGACTTGCGGGCGTCGGCATGGCGGCGGCGAGCGCGGCCGGGTCGCGGGGCGCGTTCCACCAGCCGCCGCCGAGCGCGCGAAACAGCGCGGCGGTGTCGGTGAAGCGCTGGACGTCGGCCTGCACGTCGGTGAGGGCGGCGTCCTGATACTGCTGCTCGGCGGTCAGCACCTGCAGCTCGGTGTATTTGCCGGCGCGGTACTGCTCGAGCGCCAGGTCGCGGTTGGCGCGTGCGGCATCGAGCGCCACGGTGTGCGCGCTGTAGCCGGCGGCATCATGCTCGAGCGCCTGCAGCGCATTCGCCACTTCGACCAGGGCGCCAATGACGGTCGAGCGGTAGCTGGCGAGCGACTGGCGATAGCGCTCCTCGGCCTCATGCTGGCGCGCGGCCAGCGTGCCGCCGTGAAACAGCGGCGCGGTGGTGTTGAGGCCCACGGACCAGATGCCCCCCGGGCGGGTGAGGAAATCGCTGAGGGAGCTGGTCTGCTGCGCGTACTGGGCCGTGAGGCTGAGCGAGGGGAAGCGCGCGGCTTGCGCGACGCCGATGTTGGCGCTCGCCTCGTGCAGCGAATCCTCGGCGGCGAGGATATCGGGCCGCTGGCGAACCAGCGTCGAGGGCAGGGACAGCGGCAGCTGCGCCGGCAGCGTGAAGTCATGCAGCGACAGCGGCGGCATGCTGAACTCATCCGGGGTCTTGCCGCACAGCTGCGCCAGCGCGTTGCGATACGTATCGCGCTGCTGCTCGAGCCCCGGCAGGGTGGCGCGCAGGTTCTCGAGCTGCGTCTGCGCCAGCAGCGTGTCGCTGCGGGTGATCTTGCCCGCGTTCTCCAGCGTGTGGGTGAGCTGGTACTGCGACTCGAGCTCGTCCACCAGCGCCCGCGTGACTTCGATCTGCGCTTGCGCGGCGGCGTAGTCGAACGCGGTGATCACCGTCTGATCGACCAGCGTCACGTAGGTGTTGAGTGCCTGGTCGCGCGCCACCGCGGTGGCCGCGCGCTGCGACTCGACCTCGCGGCGCGTCTGGCCGAAGGGATCGAGGTTGTAGGCGAGCTCAGGGCCCAGCTCAAACTGGTTGCCGGTCACGTCGAGCGCGTTGAGCGGGCCGTAGAAGTAGCTGCCGTTGAGGTGCGCCCGCGCGATCTGCCCGGTGGCATCGATCTGCGGCAGCTGTGTGCCGGCGACTGCCTGGAGCTCGTACTGCGCCGCCTTGAGTCCGTGGCGCGCCGCCTCGAGGTCCGGGTTGCCGGCGAGCGCCAGGCGCACCAGGCGATCGAGATTGTCCGAGTGGAACAGCCCGTACCAGCCGTCGGCGACGTCGGCGCCGTAGGTCACGCTGCGTGTGGCGGTCGGGGCGGGCGTCGAGTGCACGTAGCCGCCGGCCGGCGGCTCGGGGCGCGAGAAGCTCGGACCGAGCGTGCAGCCCACAGCGAGGATTCCGGCGCTCACGGCCGCCAGAGCGTTGCGTATGTTCATGCGGAGTCTCCGGGCGGGGGCTTGCCTGCGGCGGACGGCTTGCGCCCGCGGCGGCGCGGTACGTCGAGCGCCGCCAGCCTCGGCGCGACAGCGAACGCCGCCGCCGGCTCAGGTCCCGCGGCCTCCTGCAGGTGCAGCAGCAGTCGCTGCAGCAGCGAGATGAGCGTGTCGATCTCGCGGTGCGAGAACGGCCCGACCAGCCGGTTGAGCAGCTCCAGCAGGACACGCTTGGCGCTAAGCGCCTGGCGCCGTCCGGCCGGAGTGATGGCGATCTCGACCGCGCGGCGATCGCGGCGGCTGCGCTGGCGGCGCGCGAAGCCGCGCCGCTCGAGCGAGTCCACGACGCGGGTGAGGGCGCCCATGTCGTGTCCGATCTGGGCGCTCAGCTCGGTCGCCGAGACGTGCTGCTGCTGCGCCAGGCACACGAGTGCCTGCCATTCCGTGAAGGAGATGTCGAGCGACTCGAAGCGCCGCTCGGCGACCTGGGTCATGAGGACGCCGCAGCGCTTCACCAGGTAGCCGACGCTGTTTTCTGCGTTCAGCGAGTCGAGTTTGTAATAGGGCTCGCGCATGATTGCTCCGGCGATATTTGCCCAAAATATATTTGCTCAAGCAAATATTGTCAAGGAGGAGCATAGGACGGCAGCCGTCCGTATCTCGCACGGCCGGGCGTCAGCCGCGCACCGACTGGGCGGTCAGGCGAGCTTGGCCTGCAGGTGCTGCGCGAGCTCGGCGATGGTCGGGAAGTCGAACAGCTCGGTCAGGTCGACCTTGCCGGGGTACTCGCGGTCGATGTGCTCGTGGATCTCGATCAGCTTGAGCGAGCTCGCACCCACCTCGAACAGGTTGTCGTGGATGTCGATGCGTTTGCCGGCGAGCACCAGGTCGCAGATGTTCTTGAGCCGGGTCTCGATGTCGCTGCGGGTGCCGGCCTCGGGGCCGCGCTGCGCGGCGCGTAGCGCCGCCAGCTCCGCGAGCTCGGCGGCGAATTCGCCGTCGGCGTAGCTTTCCTCGAGCACATGCCGCTGGATCTTGCCGCTGGTGGTCTTCGGGATGCGCTTCACCGGCACCACCTCCGCGACCTCGAGCCCGGTCTGCTCGTTGATGAGCCGCGTCACCTGGGCGGCGAGCGGCAGGAATTCAGGTATGCCGCCGCGGTGCAGCACGAACACCACCAGCTGCTCGGTCTCCGCGCCCGGGGCGCGCACTCCGGCGGCGGCCACCTTGCCAAGCTCGAGTCCCGGCGCGCGCTGCGCGATCGCCTCGAGGTCATGCGGGTAGTAGTTCTGGCCGTTGACGAAGATGATTTCCTTGGCGCGCCCCGAGATATAGAGGTCGCCGCCGTGCATGAGGCCCAGGTCGCCGGTGCGCAGCCAGCCGTCGGCGGTGAACGCGGCGGCATTCGCCTGCGGGTCCTCGAAGTAGCCGCGCGTCACGTTGTCGCCGCTGATGTGCACGTGGCCGATGCGCTCGGCGGGCAGCTCCCGGTCGTCCTCATCGGCGATGCGCACGCGGCAGTAGGGGATCGCCCGGCCTTCCGAGATCAGCCGCAGCGCGTCCGCAGCCCCCGCCGCGACCGGCTCGACCGGGTCGCCGGGACGCATGCGGTGGCGGTCGAGACTCAAGGCGCGCAGCGGCGCGCCGGGCGGCGGGAAGCTCACGGCGAGCGAGGCTTCGGCGAGGCCGTACACCGGGTACATGGCGTGGCCGGCGAGCCGCGCGGGCGCGAGGCGTGCCAGGAACTCCTCGCATAGCTCGGCCGAGATCGGCTCGGCGCCGTTGAAGATGAGCCGCACCGCCGACAGGTCCAGGGCCTCGACGGTGCGGTCGCCGAGCACCTTGAGGTAGTGCTTGTAGCCGAAGTTCGGCGAGCAGAGGATCGTCGCGCGCACCCGCGCGGCCAGCTGCAGCCACAGCAGCGGCCGGCGGACGAACAGCTCAGTCGGCATCAGGTGCGCGTGAATCCGGTTGGCGAACATGATGAGGTGGAAGCCGATCAGCCCCATGTCGTGCGTGAGCGGCATCCACGACAGGCTGACGTCGTCCGCGGTGAAGACCGCGGCCTCGCTCGTACCGCGCGCATTCGCCACGATGTTGGCGTGCGTCAGCACCACCCCCTTCGGCTCAGCAGTCGAGCCGGAGGAGAACTGGATGAAGGCAACGTCATCGGGGCTCGCGCGCTGGATGCTGCCGGCACGCGAGATATCGTCGAGGTCATCGACCAGGAAGGCGCGCGCCCGCAGCCCGGCGAACAGCTCCGTCTCGCCCACCTGGGCGGCGAGCGTGCCGATGCGCTCGAGCGAGCGCCGCTCGGTGTAGAGGAAGGCGCGCCCGAGCCGCCGCGCGATGCGCAGCAGCTTCATGCGGTGCTCGTTGCTGATGCCGAGCGCGACCGGTACCGGCACGATGCCGCCGAGGATCGCCGCCCAGAACGCGTCGATGAACTGCTCGTTGCTGGCGAGGAACAGGATCAGCTTGTCGCCGCGCCGCGCGCCCATGCGCTGCAGGTGATGGAGGATCCCGACGGCGCGCTGGTGCAGCTCGGCGAACGACACCTCGCGGGCATCGTTCTCGCCTTCGAGGTAGGTGATGCGGCCCGCAGTGGTGCGGTTGTGCTCGATCAGCTCGGTCAGGGTGGCGAAGTTCCGCATCAGCGGCGTTCCAGCCTCATGTGCAGCGGGTGACGGGTGCGCAGGTTGATCTGAGCTTCCAGCTCGATCGGCTTGTCGGGTACATAAGTCAGGCGAAAGCGCCGCACCACCTTGTAAAGGTGCACGAGCATCTCGAGGAGGGCGAGCGTCTCGCCTATGCAGTGGCGCGGGCCGGCGGCGAACGGCATGTAGGCGAAGCGCGGCCGCTCGGCTTCGTGCTCGGGAGCGAAGCGCTCCGGCCAGAAGGCGTCCGGGTCCTTCCAGAAGCGCGGATGCCGGTGCACCAGGTACAGCGGCACCAGCACGTTGGTGCGCGGCGGGATCGGGTAGCCTCCGAGCACATCCTCCTCGATCGTGCGGCGCGACAGCACCCACCCCGGCGGGTAGAGACGCAGTGCCTCGTTGACCACCTGCTGCGTGTACGGCAGCGCTTCCATCTGCGCGAGCGACGGCGCCGGCAGCTGCGGCGCGGCGTCGAGCTCGGCGCGCAGGCGCGCGTCGGCCTCGGGGTGCTGTGACAGCAGATACCAGGTCCAGTTGAGGCCGCTCGCGGTGGTCTCGTGTCCGGCCACGATCAGCGTCATCACTTCATCGATCAACTCGCCGTCGCTCATCGGCGCGCCGCTCTCCTTGTCACGCGCGCCCATCAGCATGCCGAGGTAGTCGAAGTGCTCCTCTTCGGGCGCGGCGCGCCGCCGCGCGATGAGCTCCAGCAGTACCTTGCCGAGTGAGCGAAACTTGTAGACGAACTCGAGGTTACGCGCAGCGTCCTTGGCAACCACCTCGAACGGGTTGGCGCCGAGCTGCTGGCTGAGGCGGTCGTGATCGCGGCCGAGAATCGAGCGCAACACGATCTCGAGAGTCAGCTCGCTGGTCTCCTCGGTGAGGTTGATAGGTGCGCCGCTGGCGGCGGCCGCGTCCCAGCGCGCGATGAAGCGGTCGTTGACCTCGGCGATGACGCGCGAGAACTCGGTCACCACCCGACGATGAAAGGACGGCTGCATCAGCGAGCGCTGGCGTTTCCAGCGCTCACCTTCGCTGGTCATGATTCCTTTGCCGAGCAGCAGCTTGATACGATCGATGCCGGTACCCTTGGTATAGTTGCGGTGATTGGAGACCAGCACGCGCTTGACATCATCCGGGTGGTGGATGACGTACGTGTAGGACCTGCGGATGGGCACGTACACGCGATAGACGTCCCCAAGGCGCGCAAACAACTCGATCATCCGCTCCAGGGAGTCGTCCGTGGAGCCTACGTCGAACCTCAGTTCCGCCTCGGGGGGCGCGCTCTTCGCGGGATCAGCAGTGCTCATGCAAGCTGTTGAAAGCCAAAGCGTAATCTTATATCACACGGACCTGCGCGGTGAGTGGCCGGCGCAGCTCGCCGCCGCGCTCACCGCGCGACTGCCGTACGCGAAGCGTCTCGAGGTGCGCAGCTCAGCGGCGCGCGCGGGGGCGACTTTGGCCGGAATCGCCCTCGCGCTGCGCGCGCTCGCGCGCCTCGCCGGCCACACGGTGAGTCCGGCGCAGCTCGCCTTTCCGCAGCACGGCAAGCCGCGGCTGCGGTCGCCCGGGGGAGCGGACTTCAGCATCTCGCACTCCGGTCCGTGGGTGGGCTGCGCGGCGCTCATCCACGGCCAGGTCGGTTTCGATCTGGAGTTCGGTAGCGAGCCGCACCTCGATGACTGGGCGGCGCGCGAGGCGGCGCTCAAAGCGGTCGGCGCGGACCTCGCCGAAGCGCGCCTGGTCGGGTTGAGTGCCGCGGGTGCGCTATGCCGCGGCCAGGCGCTGCGCGCGCAGCGGCTCGAGCTGTTTGCGGGCGCGGCCGCCTGCGTCATGACGAGCGTGGCGGTCGCAGGGCTCGAGGCGCGCTGCTGGCCGCTTGCCGAGCTGTTCGCGCTATGAGCGGCGACGACGGCCAGCTGCGCAACACGCTGTACCGCACGGTGACGCACTCGCGACGGCGCATGACGCGGGCGCGACGGGCGCTGTACGCCGTCACGGTGCCGCTCGGTGTCGGTGTCATCCGACTGTGGTGGCGCCTGTGCCGCGTGGTGCGTGTCGAAGGCGCGGAGCATCTGGCGGCGGCGCTCTCGCGCGCACCGTCGCTGGTGCCGTGCTACTGGCACCAGCACCAGCTGTATTGCGGCAAGTACCTGGTCGAGCAGCGCGCGCTCGGGCTCACCGCGGGCTGGCTCATCAGCCCGTCGGTGGACGGTGAGCTGGGGGCGATGCTGGTGCGGCGGTTCGGCGCGGCGGTGATTCGCGGCTCCTCCACACACACCGGCGCGCGCGCGCTGCGCGACTACTACCAGGCGCTGGTGAAGGACGGCATCTCCCCGGTCATCACGCCCGACGGTCCGAAGGGCCCGCGCTTCAAGTTCAAGCCGGGCGCGATCCTGCTCGCGCAGATGTCCGGCCGGCCGATCCTGCCGATGGCGTACGCCGCCTCGCGCGCGTGGCTGGTAAAATGGGACAAGTTCGTCATCCCCATGCCGTGGGCGCGCGTCGCGATCGCGCTCGGTCCGCCGCGCTACGTGCCGCGCTCGAACGACGGCGCCGCGCTCGAGGTGTTGCAGGGCGAGATGGAGCGGGAGCTCAAGCGCCTCTACGGCGTGGCGCGCGCGGCGCTCGCGCCACGGACATGAGTAGCGCGGACCCCGGCGCCGCTGACAGGGGCGCCGCCGGCGTGAGCGCAGTGCCGGCGGACGGGCGCCCGCCCGTGGTGCTGGCCGCCGCGCAGCTTCCCCCGCTGGTCATGCGCTGCGGCGCCTTCGGTGACATGGTGCTGCTCACGGTGCTGCTCGAGCGGCTGCGGATGCGCTTCGGGCGGCGTGTCGATGTGATCGCGTCCGGCCCCTGGTCGGAGCCGCTGCTCGCGCAGCACAGCGCGGTCGGGCGGCTCTACCTGCTGCGCAGCCGCCGCACTCCCTACTGGCTGAGCCGCGCGCAGCGCCGGCTGGTGGCCGAGCTGCGGGCGCGGGGCGCGGGGCCCACCTGGTTCTGCGACCGCGGCGAGGGGCGCGGGCTTCTCAACCGCGCTGGCATCCCCGAGGACTACATCTGCGACTCGACCGCGTTTCCGTTCGTCGCGGGCGAGAACTTCGCCGATCGCTACCTGCGCCTGGGCGCGTGGACGCCCCCTGCGTTTGAGGGGCTGCTGCCGCAGGCGCCGCCGGGGGGAGCGCGCGCGGCGCATCTCGAGGTATCCGACGGCGCGCGCCGCGAGCTCGACGCATGGCTCGAGCGGCGCGGGCTCGCCGGGCGCGACTTCATGGTGGTGCATCCCGGCAGCCGCCACATGGCCCGCCGCCGGCTGCGTCCGCGCGCGGGCGCGGCCAAGTACTGGCCGGAAGGGCACTGGGCCGCGGTGGTGCGCGGCGTGCGCGCGCACCGGCCCCTTGATGCGATCGTCTTCTCCGGTACGCGCTCCGAGCGCTCCCTCAACGACGACGTCATGCGCCTGGCGGGCGTTTCCGACCTTCACAATGCGGCCGGCGACCTACCCGTCGCGCGCCTCCTGCCGCTGCTCGAGCGGGCGCGCAGTCTCATCTCGGTCGACACGGGCCCCGCGCACGCGGCGGCGGCGCTCGGCTGTCCCACCGTCGCGCTCTTCGGGCACATCGATCCCTGGCTCTATCGTCCCGGGGGCGCCACGACGCCCGCCGCCACGCTCACCGGCCGGATCGACGGCGTCCCGAACATCCTCGGCATCGGGCCCGAGCGCGTGATCGCAGCGTGGCTGGAGCTGACGCACCCCATCGACGCCCACTCGGGTGATTCTGTTAAGTCGCCGAACTCCTGATTCAACAGCGCGTTACCTTGTAATCCTGAATCAGTGTGCGAGAATCGGCCGTAAGCTCTTGGTAGACGGTGGTAGCCAATCACTCTCGTCCGTGACGCGATTACTTTAAACGGGCGTGACACGTGACTTAGGCTCCCGCTCCAAGGCCATGGGAGAACACGGGTAAATGGCGACCCCGCCCCCCGATAAACCGGCGGATCTCACCGCCTCAGACATCCTCTCGGCCGACGCGTGGAGCGGCCGCGCGCACAAGCCCGCACTCGGGCTCGATGTCGTGTGCACCAAGATCGCGGTCGACTTCCAGAGCATGCGCCGCGACTCCATCGACGAGTGCGTGCGGCGCGATCTCGAGTTGCTGCGCGAGGCCAGCGGTTGCGACTGCGCGTTCCTTGCGGCGCTCCATCCAGACGATGCCGTCATCCAGGACGTGCAGCTCGCGCGCGGCGCTTTCGCGCAGTGCCGCCCCGAGGGACTGCAGGGAGTGGGTCTGGATGCGCTGCCGTGGCTGAAGTCGCGGCTCGAGCACCTGCGGCTCTCCGAGCTGCGCGACACCGGCGCGCCACGCAAGGAGCAGGCCGCCGAGGCCGGTAAGTTCGCCGAGCTGCAGATCGGCTCGGCGCTGCTGGTCACGTTGCGGGTGCAGGGCAAGGTCGCCGCCTTCCTCGGGCTCGGGCACGCCATGCCGCGCGGCGCCTGGGACGTGAACCTGCAACTGCTGATGAAACTGATCGGCACCAGTCTCGCCACCGGCCTCGAGCGCATCCGCACCGAGGCGCGCCTCGCCAAGCTCGAAGAGCGCACCAACCTGGTGCAGGCAGCCGCGAACGACGGCATGTGGGATTTCGACGTCGAGAGCAACGAGGTGTTCTTCTCGCCGCGCTGGAAGGCGATGCTCGGCTACGGCGACGAGGACATGCGCGGCTCGCCCGACTGGCGCAGCCTCGTGCACCCCGACGAGCTGGCGCGCGTGCAGGCCGCGATCCGCGACCACGTCGCCGGCAAGACCCCGATCTTCGAGAGCACCCACCGCATGCGCCATCGCAACGGCGAATGGCGCTGGGTGATCAGCCGTGCGGTGGCGCGGGTCGACAAGCACGGGCGGCTGCTGCGCCTGGTCGGCGTGGAGCTCGACATCACCGAACGCAAGCTCTACGAAGAGGCGCTGTTCCGCGAGAAGGAAAGCGCACAGATCACGCTGCAGTCGATCGGCGACGGCGTCATCACCACGGATGCGAACTCCACCATCGACTACATCAATCCGGTCGCCGAGGAGCTCACCGGCTGGCGGCTCGAGGATGCGATGGGCCGGCCGGTGGAAGAAATCTTCCGCGCCTTTCACGAGGAGACCTGCGAGCCGCTCGAGAACCCGCTCACGGTGTCGATCCGGCGCATCCGCCCCATCAAGTCGGTGCGGCCGATGCTGCTGATCCGCCGCGACGGCAACGAGCTGTACGTCGAGAGCACCGCGGCCCCGATCCGCGACGGTGCCGGGCATGTCGCCGGCGGCGTGCTGGTGTTCCACGACGTCAGCGAATCGCGCGAGCTCAACCGCCGGCTGTCGTACCACGCCAGCCACGACCTGCTCACCGGGCTGGTGAACCGGCGCGAGTTCGAGAGCCGGATCGAGCGGGCGCTCAAGAGCGCCAAGGCGCGCGAAGCCTCCTACGCGCTCTGCCACCTCGACATCGACCAGTTCAAGATCGTCAACGACACCTGCGGCCACAGCGCCGGAGACGCGCTGCTCGGGCAGGTGGGGGCGCTGCTGAAGTCCAAGGTGCGCTGGCGCGACACGCTGTCGCGTCTCGGGGGCGATGAGTTCGGAATCCTTCTCGAGAGCTGTTCGCTCGACGAGGCGATGCGCACCGCCGAGACGCTGCGCGACAGCGTGCGCAACTTCCGCTTCACCTGGGAGGACCGCGTCTTCAAGCTCGGCGCCAGCGTCGGCGTGGTGCCGATCACCGCCGAGAACGAGGACGTGGCCTCGATCCTGTCTGCGGCCGGCAGCGCCTGCGCCGCCGCCAAGGAGGGCGGCCGCAACCGCGTGCACTCCTTCGCCGAGAACGACATGGAGCTCATGCGGCGGCGCAAGGAGATGCAGTGGGCGGCGCGCATCAACGCGGCGCTCGAGGAGGGGCGCTTCGAGCTGTTCCGCATGACGATTCTGCCGCTGCAGCGCGCCGAGTCCGGCGCGCAGTACGAGCTGCTGCTGCGCCTGAAGGACGAGACCGGGCGCATCGTCGCCCCCAATGACTTCATCGCCGCGGCCGAGCGCTACGGCATCACGCCGAATATCGACCGCTGGGTGATCGAGAACGCCTTCCGCTGGCTGGTGTCGGAAGCCGACGAGCGCGAGAAGCTGCTGCGCTGCTCGATCAACCTGTCGGGCCAGAGCCTCGGCGACGACAAGTTCCTGCCGTTCGTGCAGGAGCAGTTCAATCGCAGCGGGCTGGATGCCACCAAGATCTGCTTCGAGATCACCGAGTCGGCCGCGGTGCAGAACTACGCCCAGGCCAACCGCTTCGTGCAATCGCTCAAGGCGCTGGGGTGCAAATTCGCGCTCGATGATTTCGGCAAGGGCCACTCATCGTTCGGTTACCTGAAGCACTTCCCGGTGGATTTCCTCAAGATCGACGGCAGCTTCGTCAAGGAAATCCTGCACGACCCCATCGACCGCGAGATGGTGCGCTCGATCAACGAGATCGGACATCTCACCGGCAAGCAGACCATCGCGGAGTTCGCCGAGAACGCCGAGATCATCCAGATGCTCACCAGCCTCGGCGTCGACTATGCGCAGGGCTACGGCGTGGCGCAGCCGCAGCGCGTGCTCAAGTCCGCGGTCGCCTAGTCGCTGACACACTCACCGCCGCGCTACGGCGCGTAGAAGTAATAGTCCGCGGTGTAGGGGATGCGCGCTTCCCGGCCGGCCTTCGCCGCATCGCATCCGGCGGCGGGCGGCGCTGCACCGCCGTGAGTGTGCAGGCGCTGCACCGTCGTCACCCGCTCGAAGAGCCCGCTGCCTGCATGGCTTACCACGTTCACCAGCAGCCAGGCGGCGGCTGTGGGATCGGGGGAGTCGACGTGCGCTACCGCCTTGCCGGTGATTTCGCTCCCATCCTTGTACTTCCAGCTGGGGCCAGCGAAGTGGTGCCCGACCACGGCGCCATGTGCGTCGCGCAGTTGCGCGTCCGGCGCCTTGAGCGTCCACTGGAACTTGTCGTCGTCGGCCGCCTTGCACACGTAGATCTGGGTACCCGAGGCGTGTACCGCCAGCACCAGATTCGCGCCGGCGGGCGCGCGCAGCGCCTCCGGGACGTCCGCCGGGAGAGCGCTCGGCGCCGCAACGGCCCTTGCGCAGCACAGCAGCGCCGCGACACACGGCAGCGGGAGCCGAAGCTCGTTACGTTTCATGGCGCACCTTCCTGCCTGTGTGGATCGAAGTACCGTCCTGGCCGCAGCAGCGGTTCAACCGCCGCCGAAGCTTAGCCGCATCGACAGGTCCACCGCCCGCACGTGCTTGGTGAGACCGCCGATCGACACGTAGTCGACACCGGTCGCGGCGATCGCGCGCACCGTCTCGAGCGACACGCCGCCGGAGGCCTCGAGCCTGACGCCGCCGCCGTGCTGGCGGTTGAGCGCTACCGCGGAGCGCATCTCGTGCAGGCTGAACTCGTCCAGCATGATGACCTCAGGACGGGCATCGAGCGCTTCGCGCAGCTCACCGAGGGTCTCGACTTCGACCTCGACCGGGATGCCCGGGGCGGCGCTGCGGGCCGCGGCGATCGCAGCGCCGATGGTGCCGGCGGCAACGATGTGGTTCTCCTTGATCAGCACCCGGTCGTACAGCCCCATGCGGTGATTGTCGGCGCCGCCGCAGCGTACCGCGTACTTCTGCGCAGTGCGCAGACCGGGCAGCGTCTTGCGCGTGTCGAGAATGCGGCAGCCGGTGCCGGCGACGGCATCGACGAAGCGCCGCGCCTCGGTCGCGGTTGCCGACAGCAGCTGCAGGAAGTTGAGCGCGGTGCGCTCGCCGCTGAGCACCGGACGTGCGGGGCCCGAGATCTCGCAGATCACCTGACCGGCGGCGACCCGCCCGCCGTCCCCGGCATGCCAGTCGAGCCGCACCCGCGGGTCGAGACGGCGGAAGGTCTCCTGCGCCCAGGCGCACCCGCACAGCACCGCATCCTCGCGCGTGATGATGGCGCCGCGCACCTGCTGCCCGGCCGGCACGAGACTGGCGGTGACATCGCCGCTGCCGATGTCCTCGCGCAGCGCCGCATCGACCTGGGCGCCGAGATCCTCGGGAAGGGCGGGCATCAAGCCTCGCCGGCCGCGCTGAAAAAGGGCCGCAGGCCGCTTTTTCCCATGAATCAGTGGCCGAGGAACGGCAGTCCGTGGCTCGCACCGGCCATGCACATGATCATCGGGATCGAGAGCACGAAGTTGATTCGCGAGGCCATGCCGGCGACCTTGCGCGCCTTGGCCTTTTGCTCGTCGGTCGCGGCGACCATGCCGAGAATCTTTTTCTGGTTGGGCCAGATCAGCACCCAGACGTTGAGGAGCATGATGGTGCCGAGCCAGGCACCGCTGCCGATGGTGCGCAGATAGTAAGCCGTGTGGCCGCCGGGATCGGCGAGGCCGCCGAAGGTGAAGGCGCTGAGAAAGCTCGCTCCCAGCAGCCACGCGCCGCCGAGCCAGGTCGCGACCGCGCCCCAGCGGAACCAGAACAGCGCCCGCGGGGCCACGTACTTGGTGATGCCGGCCCCGCCCGGACCGCCCTTGTCGGCGGCGGCGTCCGCCAGCGCCGGAGTCTGCGCGACGTTGAAGTAGTACAGCAGCCCGATCCAGAACACGCCGGCGACGATGTGGAACCAGCGCGCCAGTCCCGCCTGATTGAACTGCGTGCCGCCGAGCGCCACCGTCAGCACCAGAGCGAGGACGATGCCGAGAACCAGGGATCGGCGGTGATCGTTCAGGACATTCATGGCTTCGCTCTCCAAGTTATTGTTTCAGTTGACAGGAAGCGTGATCCGAGCATTTGAAGAATAGGCGAGGCACCCCCATAATTCAACGCACGCACCAGGCGCGGCTTCAATGGCACATGCCCGCTGAATTCACACCGCCGCCCGACGGCGCGCCGCGCCCGCCCTCGCCGTGCACCCAAGTCTGTACGCTGGATGCCGGGGGCTACTGCATCGGGTGCCTGCGGACGGGAGCCGAGATCGGGCGGTGGATGAGCATGAGTCCGGCCGAGCAATGGCGGCTGATCGCGGAGCTCGCCGAGCGCCGCAAACGTATGAGGTAGTCATGGAAGTGGCAGAGACAGAAGTAGTGGAGCGGATCAAGGCCGAGCTCGCCTCGGCGCCGGTGGTGCTGTTCATGAAAGGCACGCCGGACTTTCCGCAGTGTGGCTTCTCGGCGCAGACCGTGGCGGCGCTGCGCGCGGTCGGCGCGGACTTCAAGCACGTCAACATCTTCGAAGAGCCGGAGTTGCGCGACGCGCTCAAGCGCTATTCCAACTGGCCGACCTACCCGCAGCTGTACGTGAACGGCGAGCTGATCGGCGGCTGCGATATCGCGCTGCAGATGTATCAGAGCGGCGAGCTCAAGACGCTGCTCGCCGCGGCCGGCGCCGCCAGGTAAGCCGCTACTCCGGCAGCGGCGGCTCTTCCTCCGGCGGCGCTTCGGCGGCAGGGGCGCTCCAGCCGAGCTCGCGGGCGCGCTGCTCGGCAGCCTGGTGGCTGTCGCGCAGGCGGTTGCACACCAGGCAGAAAATCTCCGCGCTGCGCTCGGCGTCATAGCGCGCGCTGTGTGCGCTCCCCGGGTCCCAATCCAGGCCCGCCACCGCCAGCGCCTTGGCGAGCACCGTCTGGCCGAGCGCAGCCCCCGCGAGCGTCGCCGTATCGAAGCACGAGAACGGATGAAAGGGATTGCGCTTCACGTCCGCGCGGCTCACGGCGGCGTTGAGGAAGGTCAGGTCGAAGGCGGCGTTGTGGCCGACCAGGATGGCGCGGCGGCAGCCGTAGGCGCGCAGTGAGTGGCGCACCTCGCGGAATACGCGCTGCAGCGCCTCGCGCTCCGGCAGCGCCGGGCGCAGCGGGTGATGCGGGTCGATGCCGGTGACGGCAAGCGCTGCCGGATCGAGGCGCGCTCCGGCGAACGGCTGCACGTGATAGTTGTGAGTCGCGCCGCGCTTGAGCAGGCCGTCGCTGTCCATGTCGATCAGCACGGCGGCGATCTCGAGCAGCGCATCGGTCGAGGAGTGAAAGCCGCCGGTCTCCACGTCGATCGCCACCGGCAGGTAGCCGCGGAAGCGGCGTGCCATGACCGGCGCGGCCGGCGCGCTCGGCAGCGCGGCGGACGGCTCGCTCACGTGCGGCCCGCCAGGCGCCACGCGACCCGCTCGCCGGCGCGCAGCGGCACGAGCTCGTCGTCCCCGAACGGGTAGTGCGCCGGCACCTCCCAGGGCTCGTCGGTGAGCGTGAGGCTGCCGGTGTTGCGCGGCAGTCCGTAGAAGTCCGGGCCGTGGAGGGATGCGAAGCCCTCGAGCCGCTCGAGCGCGCCTGCGGCGGCGAAGGCCTCGGCATACAGCTCGATGCCGGCGTGCGCGCAGAAGATCCCGGCGCAGCTTACCCGGGCCTCTTTGGCGCGGCGCGCATGCGGCGCGCTGTCGGTGCCGAGGAACAGGCGCGGGCTGCCGCGTGTCACCGCGGCGAGCAGCGCCGCGCGCTCGGCTTCGGCCTTGAGCACCGGCAGGCAGTAGTGGTGCGGGCGCAGGCCGCCGGAGAACAGCGCGTTGCGGTTCATGAGCAGGTGCTGCGGCGTCACGGTGGCGGCGATGCCGCTTCGCCCGCCGAGAACGAAATCGAGGGCGGCGCGCGTGGTGATGTGCTCGAAGACGATCCGCAGCGTCGGCAGCCGCTCCGCGAGCGGCGCGAGCACGCGCTCGATGAAACGCGCTTCGCGGTCGAACACGTCGACGGCCGGGTCGGTGACCTCGCCATGCACCTGCAGCACCATGCCGAGCTCGGCCATGCGCGAGAGCACCGGCTCGATGCGCCGCACGTCGCTCACACCGGCATTCGAATGGGTGGTGGCGCCGGCCGGATATAACTTGAAGCCGTGCACGAATCCGCTGGCCCGCGCGCGCTCGACCTCCTCGGGCGGCGTACCGTCGGTGAGATAGACAGTCATCAGCGGCTCGAATTGCGCGCCCGCGGGCAGCGCCTCGAGGATGCGGCGGCGGTAGGCGAGCGCCAGCTCGGTGGTGGTGAGCGGCGGGCTCAGGTTCGGCATCACAATGGCGCGCGCAAAGCGCGCCGCGGTGAACGGCAGCACCGCGCGCAGCGCCGCGCCGTCGCGCAGGTGCAGGTGCCAGTCGTCCGGCCGGCGGATGACGAGCGTCGTCATGCGCGGCTGCCCGGCGCACCGAGCGCCTTCTGGCCGAGCAGCAGCTCGAGCGCGAAGCGCACGCCGAACCCCGTGACGTCGGTCGCGACGTGTGCCAGACCGCCGCTGCGCGTTGCGGCCGACAGATCGACGTGCGCCCAGGGCGTGTCGGCCGGCACGAAACGCGCCAGAAAGCGCGCCGCCAGGATGTGATCGCCCTTGCCGTCCAGGGTGCACTGCACGACGTCGGCCACCTTGCTTTCCAGCTCCGCGTCGTAGTCGGGCTCGAAGGGAAAATTCCACACGCGCTCGCCGCTCGCGCGCCCCGCTTCGATCAGCTTCGGCACCAGCCGCGCGCGGTTGGTGAACACGCCGCTCATGCGCTCGGTCAGGGAGTACACGCAGGCGCCGGTGAGCGTCGCGAAATCCAGCAGCAGGCGCGGGCGGGTGCGCCCGGCGAGCGCGAGGGTGTCGGCGAGCACCATGCGGCCCTCGGCATCGGTGTGGATCACCTGGATGGTGACGCCGTTGGCCGCGCGCACCACCTCCTGCGGGCGGTAGGCCGTCGGCCCGATGCGATTCTCGGTGATCGCGAGCCACGCGTCGGCGGCGAGCGGCGCGCCGAGCTCGGCGAGCGCGATGAGCGTCGCCAGCGCGACCGCGCTGCCGCTCATGTCGGTGTGCATGTCGAGCATCGAGCGGTGCGTCTTGAGGTTCACGCCGCCGGTGTCGAACAGGATGCCCTTGCCGACCAGCGCGACATCGGGTCGGGCGGAGCGCGCGCGGCGCGCGGGGCGGTAGCTGAGGTGCGCAATGCCGGCGCCGCGCACCGGGTTGCCGGCCGCCACGGCGAGGAACGCCCCGGCGCCGGCGCGGCGCAGCGCCGACTCGTCCAGCCAGCGCAGGCCGAGGCGGTGGCGACGCGCAAGCTCAACTATCGCGCGCCGGTAGCCGCGCGCGTCCAGGATGTTGGGCGGGAGCGCGGTGAGCCAGCGCGTGAGATTCGTGCCGCGGGCGACGGCTGCGACGTAGCGCGTGTCGACGCCCGCACCGTTCACCAGCAGCAGGCGCCGCACGCGCGGCTCGGCCCGCGCCGGCGCACGGTAGCTCGGCAGAGCGAACGCTTGCGCGAGCGCGGCCGCAAGCAGCGCTTCGAGCGAGGCGCGCGCCGCGGCGGCCGTGCCGGGAGCGAACAGCGCGACGCTGGCGGGGTTGCGCGCCGCGGCCTCCCTCACCATGCGCCCGGCGAGCGTCAGCCGCTCGAAGGGGCTGGCATCGGCGCGGATGTAGCCGAGCACGGCGAGCGTCTGGCGCTGGTTGCTGAGCGTGGTGGCGCGCACGCTCCCGGGGGTGGCGGGGGCGCGCGCATCGAGCTGCCGCCAGCGCGCGCTTTCGGGCAGCGGCGCGAACGCGCCGCGCGCCACCGGGTACGTCACCATGACGAGCAGGGCGTCGGCTTGCGCGGCGCCGGCGGCGCTCGCGGCGACGATGGCGGGCGCACGCGCGGCAGGCAGCACGGCGCCGCCACGGGCGCCTGAGACCCCGGAGCTCACTTGCTTTACCTGCCGCCGCTGGCCATCATTGCCCATTCTATCGCGACCGCAGCACAACACGCGCGCGGTGAGCCCTGCGATCGGGGTCCGCGCGCGGCGGCGCGCATCGCGCAGCGAGCAAACCCGCATGACCGAACCGCTGAAGCTGGAAGATCTGGATCCGGTTGAGACCCGTGAGTGGCTCGAATCGATCGATTCGGTGCTGCAGAGCCAGGGTCCGGAGCGCGCGCATTACCTGCTCGAGCGGCTGATCGATTACACGCGCCGCAGCGGCGCCTATCTGCCGTTCAAACCCAACACGGCGTACGTCAACACCATTCCCACCGGCCGCGAGCCCGAGTACCCCGGCAACCGCGCGCTCGAGCGGCGCATCGAGGCCTACATCCGCTGGAATGCGCTGGTGATGGTGCTGCTCGCCAACAAGAAGTCCTCCGAGTACGGCGGCCATCTGGCGAGCTACGCCTCGTCGGCGACGCTCTACGAGGTGGGCTTCCACCACTTCTGGCGCGCGCCTTCCGAGCAGCACCCGGGCGACATGGTGTTCATCCAGGGGCATTCATCGCCGGGCATCTACGCGCGCGCCTTCCTCGAGGGACGCTTGAGCGAGGCGCAGCTGCGGCTGTTCCGCCAGGAGGCCGGCGGCCCGGGGCAGGGCCTGTCGTCGTATCCGCACCCGTGGCTGATGCCGGATTTCTGGCAGTTCCCGACCGTGTCGATGGGCCTGGGTCCGATGATGGCGATGTTCCAGGCGCGCTTCACGCGCTACCTCGAGCACCGCGGGCTGGTGAAGCCGTCGGATCAGAAGGTCTGGGCGTTCCTCGGCGACGGCGAGATGGACGAGCCCGAGTCGATGGGCGCGCTCACCATGCCGGTGCGCGAGGGGCTCGACAACCTCATCTTCGTCATCAACTGCAACCTGCAGCGCCTCGACGGTCCGGTGCGCGGCAACGGCAAGATCATCCAGGAACTCGAGGCGGCATTCCTCGGCGCCGGCTGGAACGTCATCAAGGTGCTGTGGGGCTCGCGCTGGGATCCGCTGCTGGCGCGCGACCACAAGGGGCTGCTGCGCCGGGTGATGGAGGAATGCGTCGACGGCGAGTACCAGAACTTCAAGGCCAAGGGTGGCGCCTACACCCGCGAGCATTTCTTCGGCAAATACCCCGAGCTCAAGGCCATGGTCGCCAACATGTCCGACGAGGAGATCTGGCGGCTGAACCGCGGCGGACACGATCCACAGAAGGTGTACGCGGCGTACGCCGCGGCCGCCACCCACAAGGGCCAGCCGACTGTGATCCTCGCCAAGACCGTCAAGGGCTACGGGCTCGGCAAGGGCGGCGAAGGCCAGATGGTCGCCCACCAGCAGAAGAAGCTCTCGGATGAGGACCTGAAGACGTTCCGCGATCGTTTCAACATTCCGGTCCCGGACGCGGAGGTCGGCAAGCTGCAGTTCGTCATGCCGGCGGAGAATTCCGACGAGGCCCGCTACCTGCACGAGAAGCGCACCGCGCTCGGCGGCTATCTGCCGCAGCGGCGCCGCACCGCGCCGCCGTTACCGATCCCGGCGCTGGAAGCCTTCGGCTCGCTGCTCGAAGGCACCGGCGAGCGCGAGATCTCGACCACCATGGCCTTCGTGCGGCTGCTGCAGACGCTCCTCAAGGACAAGAACATCGGCCGCAACGTGGTGCCGATCGTGCCGGACGAGGCACGCACCTTCGGCATGGAGGGACTGTTCCGCCAGATCGGTATCTACTCATCCGTCGGCCAGCTGTACACGCCGCAGGACGCCGAGACCCTCATGTCCTATCGCGAGGACAAGAAGGGACAGATGATCGAGGAGGGCATCAACGAGGCGGGGTCGCTGTGCTCGTGGATGGCCGCCGGCACCGCCTACAGCAATCACGACATCAACATGGTGCCGTTCTACATCTTCTACTCGATGTTCGGCTTCCAGCGGGTCGGGGACTTCATCTGGGCGGCGGGTGACATGCAGGCACGCGGCTTCCTCGTCGGGGCGACAGCGGGGCGCACCACGCTCGCCGGCGAGGGGCTGCAGCACCAGGACGGCCACAGCCAGCTGGTCGCCACCACCGTTCCCAACTGTCTGGCCTACGATCCGGCCTACGCCTACGAGCTCGCCGTCATCATTCACGACGGCATGCGGCGCATGTACGCCGAGCAGGAAAGCGTTTTCTATTACATCACCGTGATGAACGAGAACTACCCGCAGCCGGCGATGCCGGCCGGGGTGCAGCAGGGCATCCTCAACGGCGCCTATCTGCTGCAGATCGGCGGCCGCGGCAAGGTGCGCGCGACGCTGCTCGGCTCCGGGACGATTCTGCGCGAATGCCTGGCAGCGGCCAAGATTCTCGAGGACGACTACGGTATTCCGGCCGACGTGCTCTCGGTCACGAGCTTCAGCGAGCTGCGCCGTGAGGCGCTGGAATGCGAGCGCTGGAACCTGTTGCATCCCGGAGAGAGCCCGCACGTGCCGTACGTGCAGCAGCTGCTCAAGGACCGCGAGGGTCCGGTGGTTGCTGCGACCGATTACATGCGCACCGTGCCCGACCAGATCCGCCAGTGGGTGCGCGGCCGCTACGTCACGCTCGGAACCGACGGCTTCGGCCGCTCGGACTCGCGCGCGGCGCTGCGCCGGCACTTCGAAGTCGACCGCAACTACATCGCCCTCGCGGCGCTCAAGGCGCTCGCGGACGAAGGGCAGGTGGTCGAGGCGACGGTGACGGCGGCCATCAAGGCGCTCAGCATCGATCCCGCGAAGCCGGTGCCGTGGAAGGTCTGAAGGGGCGGCGAGCAGCATGAGCGCGGCTCTTATGGAAGTGCGCGTACCCGATCTCGGCAACTTCAAGGACGTTGCCGTCATCGACGTGCTGGTAAAACCCGGCGAGAGCGTGGCGTCCGAGACCCCGCTCATCACGCTCGAGACCGACAAGGCGACCATGGACGTGCCCTCGACCGCCGACGGTGTCATCGAGAAGCTGCACGTCGCCAAGGGCGGAACGGTTTCCACGGGCGACCTGGTGGCGACCTTGAGACCGGCGGCCGGGGCCGGGGCGGCCGCGGATGCAGCGCCGGCCACCGCGCCGGCGGCGAAAGCCGCCGCGACTGCCAAGCCCGCACCTGAGGCCGCACCTCAGGCCGCGCCCCAGACTGCAGCACCGGCGCGTCCCGCGACGCCACCCGCGGCGTCTGCATCTGCATCGGTGCCCGAGGGCGCCGCACCGGGCGGTGCGCTGGTGCCACGGTCGCAGCTCGGCAAGCCGACTTCCTTCCGCAGTGATCTGGCGCCGATCGACGAGCCGGGATTCTCGCGCGCACACGCCGGACCCTCGGTGCGCAAGTTCGCGCGCGAGCTGGGCGTTGACCTGGCGCGCGTCACGGGGCGCGGTTTCAAGGGGCGGATCACGCACGAGGACGTGAAAACATTCGTCAAGAGCGCGCTCGCGCCGGGTGCCGCGGGTGTGTCGGGGGCAGCCGCAGCGGCAGGCGGGGCGCTGCCGGCGTTGCCGCAGGTCGATTTCGCGCAGTTCGGACCCGTCGAGACGCAGCCGCTGTCGCGCATCCAACGGATCTCCGGTCCGCGCCTGCAGGCGAGTTGGGTCAACATCCCGCACGTCACGCAGTTCGACGAAGCGGACATCACCGAGCTCGAGCAGACGCGCGCTGCGCTCAAGAACCGCGCGCAGGCCGCGGGGGTCAAGCTCACGCCGCTCGCTTTCATCATGCGCGCCTGCGTCAAGGCGCTGCAGGAATTCCCGCGCTTCAATTCCGCGCTCGATGCCGGTGGCGCCAATCTCATCGTGCGCAAGTTCATCAACGTCGGGTTCGCGGCCGACACTCCCAACGGGCTGGTGGTGCCGGTGGTGCGCGATGCGCACCGCAAGGACGTCTACGAGCTCGCCCGCCATCTGGGGGTGCTCGCGGAGAAAGCGCGCGCCGGTAAAGTGCCGCCAGCCGACATGCAGGGCGGCTGCTTCACCATCTCGAGCCTCGGCGGGATCGGTGGCACGGCCTTCACGCCCATCATTAACGCGCCCGAGGTTGCGATTCTCGGCGTATCGCGCTCCGCCATGCGGCCGGTGTTTCGCGACGGCGCGTTCGTCCCGCGCCTCGTCCTGCCGCTGTCGCTGTCCTACGATCATCGCGTCATCGACGGCGCCATGGCGGCGCGCTTCACGACCTACCTGGCGCAGACGCTCGCCGATCCCCGCGGGCTGCTCGAGGCGGTGCTGTGAGTCGCGTGGACCTCATGGTCCCGGACATCGGCAACTTCAGCGACGTCGAGGTGGTGGATGTACTGGTGAAGGCCGGCGAGTCGATCGAGGTCAACTCGCCCCTCATCACGCTCGAGACCGACAAGGCGTCGATGGACGTGCCCGCGACCGCGGCCGGCACGCTCGCCGAGGTGCTGCTCAAGCGCGGCGACAAGGTCTCGAAGGGCTCGCTCATCGCGCGCGTCGAGACGCAGGCTAAGCAGGCCGAGCCGGCGCAGGCGGCGCCGCCGGCGGCGCCGCCGGCGGCACGGCCCGCGGCACGCGCGGCGCCTGTTGCCCGCGAGAGCCCGCCGCCGGCGCCGGTCGCCGCCAGCGAGGGAGCGGGCGACACCGTGCGCATGCCGCAGCCCAAGGGGAGCGCCGCCGAGCGCGCGGCGGCGGATTTCAACGCCTCGACCGAGCTGCTGGTGCTGGGCTCGGGACCGGGCGGCTACACGGCCGCATTCCGCGCCGCGGATCTCGGCCTCAAGGTGACGCTGGTCGAGCGCTGGGCGGAGCTCGGCGGGGTGTGTCTCAATGTCGGCTGCATTCCCTCCAAGGCGCTGCTGCACGCCGCCAAGGTGATCGAGGATGCGGCCGAGATGAGCGAGCGCGGCATCGCCTTCGGCGCGCCGAAGATCGACCGGGCGCGGCTGCGCACCTGGAAGACTTCGGTGGTGAGGAAGCTCACCGGAGGCCTGCGCGTGCTGGCGCGGCAGCGCAAGGTCACGGTGGTGCAGGGCACCGGCCGTTTCGTCGGGGCCAACGTCCTCGAGGTGATGAGCGCGAGCGGCTCACAGCGGATCCGCTTCGAGCAGTGCGTCATCGCGGCCGGGTCCGAGCCCGTGCGGCTGCCGGGACTGCCGCCCGATCCGCGCATCATGGACTCGACCGATGCGCTCGAGCTGCCGGAATTCTCCGGGGGCCTGCTGGTGGTCGGCGGCGGCATCATCGGGCTCGAGATGGCGTGCGTGTTCGATGCGCTCGGCAGCCGCGTGAGCGTCGTCGAGCTCACCCCACAGCTGATGCCGGGGTGCGATCCCGACCTGGTACGGCCGCTCGAGCGGCGCATCCGCGCCCGCTACCAGCAGATCCTGCTCGGCACGAGGGTCGCGGCCATCGAGCCGCAGGCCGCGGGACTCAAGGTGAGCTTCGCCGGCGACCAGGCGCCCGAGCCGCAGCTGTTCGAGCGCGTGCTGGTGGCGGTCGGGCGCGTACCGAACGGGCGGCAGATCGGCGCCGAGCACGCCGGCGTCGCGGTATCCGACCGCGGTTTCATCCCCGTCGACCGCCAGATGCGCACCAATGTCCCGCACATCTTTGCGATCGGCGACATCGCCTCCGCCCCATTGCTCGCCCACAAGGCGATGCATGAGGGCAAGGTGGCCGCGGAGGTCGCCGCCGGCCGCAAGGCAGCCTTCGACGCGCGCGTCATCCCTGCCGTGGCCTACACCGATCCGGAGATCGCCTGGGTCGGGCTCACCGAGACCGAGGCGCGCGCCAGTAACACCGCCGTCAGCAAGGGCAGCTTCCCCTGGGTGGCGAACGGTCGCTCGCTGTCGCTCGGGCGCGAGGATGGCTTCACCAAGCTGCTGTTCGATCCCGACAGCAAGCGTCTGCTCGGCGGCGGCATCGTCGGTACCAACGCCGGCGAGCTGATCAGCGAAGTGGCCCTCGCGCTGGAGACCGGCTGCGACGCCGAGGATATCGGGCTCACGGTCCATCCGCATCCCACGCTGTCGGAGACTGTGGCGGGGGCGGCCGAGGCGGTCGCGGGCACGCTGACGGACCTGTACATCCCGAGGAAATAGCCCTGCGCGCTGGATCAGCTCCGCGAGGGCCGCGGCGTGCGCCGCCGGCGGCGCGCATTGCGGCGGATGGCGGCGCCCACGCCGCTCTCCTTCGCCGCCGGTTTCGTCTTGTGCCGGAACTCGCACAGGTCGCGGATGATGCACGTCGGGCACTTCGGCGCGCGCGCCGTGCAGACGTAGCGGCCATGGAGGAGCAGCCAGTGGTGCGCGTCCTTGCGGTACTCGGGCGGCGTGTTGGCGCGCAGCGCGTCCTCGACCTGGCGCGGCGTGCGTCCCGGAGCGAGCCCGGTGCGGTTGGCGACCCGGAAGATGTGGGTGTCGACGGCGATCTCCACCTCGCCGAACACCATGTTGAGAATGATGCTAGCGGTCTTGCGACCGACGCCGGGAAGCGCCTCGAGCGCGGCGCGGTCGCCGGGCACTGCGCCGCCGTGCCGGTCGATGAGCGCCTGTGCGAGGCCGATCAGGTTCTTCGACTTGGTGTTGTAGAGCCCGACGGGCCGGATGTACGGTTTCACCCCCTCGACGCCGAGCGCGACGATCGCCGCGGCCGTGTTGGCGACGGGGAACAGCTCACGGGTGGCGGCGTTGACGCTCTTGTCGGTGGTGTGCGCCGAGAGCATCACCGCCACCAGCAGCTCGAACGGCGAGCTGTGCAGGAGCTCGGTGGTCGGCGCGGGGTTCGCGGCCTTCAGACGCCGGAAGATCGCCGAGCGCGTGGCGGCATGCATGCTTGGACCTCAGCGCACGGCCTGCTTGCGCTCCGCGACCAGCGCGGCACGTGCATCGGCAAGCACGCTCAGCCGCGCGCCGTGGGCTGCGAAGCGCGCGCGGTTGTCACGCGGCGCCGGCGCCGGCGGGACGTGTGGCAGACTCGCGCGCGGCACCATGGCGATGCAATCCACCGGGCAGGGAGTCACGCACAGCTCGCAGCCGGTGCATAGCCCGAGCACCACGGTGTGCATCTGTTTGTGAGCCCCGACGATCGCATCTACGGGGCAGGGTGGCAGACAGCGCGCGCAGCCGATGCAGGCCTCCTCGTCGATCTGCGCCACGAGCTCGGGTCCCTCGATACCGTTGGCGGGATTCAGCGGCAGCGGCCTGGTGCCCAGGAGCCCCGCGAGCGCGCCGATGGTGGCGGCGCCGCCCGGTGGGCACTGGTTGATGGCCGCCTCGCCGGCGGCGATCGCCTCCGCATACGGGCGGCAGCCCGGATAGCCGCAGCGCGTGCACTGCGTCTGCGGCAGCAGGGCATCGATTTCGTCGGCCTTCAGGTGATCCTCATGCCGGGCGTAGCGCCGGCATCTGCCGACAGCAGGAACGGCCCCTCTCCCGCACCGCTAGCCGCCAGCACCATGCCTTCCGACACTCCGAACTTCATCTTGCGGGGTGCGAGATTCGCCACCACGACGGTGAGGCGACCGGCGAGGGACGCCGGATCGTAGGCCGACTTGATGCCCGCAAACACCGTGCGGGTCTCGGTCCCGAGATCGAGAGTGAGCTTCAGGAGCTTATCGGCGCCGTCAATGGTCTCCGCCCTGACGATGCGCGCGACGCGCAGCTCGACCTTGCGGAATTCGTCGATGGATAGTGCGGCCCCGCCGGGAGCGGCGGCGACCGGTGCCGTGCCGGTGGGTGTGGCCGCCGCAGGCGCGCCGCTGTCGAAGAGTGCATCGAGCTGTTTCGGGTCGACGCGCGTCATAAGGTGCTGGTAGGGGTTGATCCTCTCCGGCCACTCCATAGCATCCCGCCACACGAAGGGCCGGTCGAGTCCAAAAAGCTCGCGCGCCACGCGCTCGGCGAGCGCGGGCAGCACCGGCGCCAATAATACCGTCAGTACTTTGAACCCGTACAGGCAACGAGAGCAGACATCCTGGAGATGCGCAGCCTGCGCAGGGTCCTTCGCGAGCAGCCATGGCTTGGCGGCATCGAAGTACTGATTGATCCAGTCGGCGAAGGCCATGCACTCGCGCATGGCCTTGCCGAACTCGCGGGTCTCATACGCGTCGCCTACTGCGGCGATCGTGGCCTGCGCAGTCTGGGCCAGGGTCGCCCGATCGTTGCTGTAGCGCAGCGCGCCGTGGAAGTGTCGCGTAATGAAGCTCGCGGCGCGGCTCGCGATGTTGACGTACTTGCCGACGAGATCGCTGTTGACGCGCGCGACGAAGTCATCGGGGTTGAAGTCCAGGTCCTCGACGCTGGCGTTGAGCTTGGCGGCGATGTAGTAGCGCAGCCATTCGGGGTCCATGCCGATCTCGAGATAGCGCAGCGGACTGATGCCCGTGCCGCGTGACTTCGACATCTTCTCGCCCGAGACGGTGATGAAGCCATGGACATACACGTGGCTGGGAACCCGATAGGGCGGTCCCGCGAACCTGAGCATCGCCGGCCAGAACAGCGTGTGAAAGTAGATGATGTCCTTACCGATGAAGTGGATCTGCTCGGTGTCCGGGGCGGCGAGGAATTGCTCGAAGCTGCGCGGCTCGCCGTGCGCGGCGGCCTTGCCGCTCGCGAAGTAGCTGGCGAGAGCGGCGAGATAGCCGATGGGCGCATCCAGCCACACGTAGAAGTACTTGCCCGGCGCGTCCGGGATCGGAATGCCGAAGTAGGGGGCATCACGCGAGATGTCCCAGTCGGCGAGCGCTTGCTCGCCGCCGGCGAGCCACTCGCGCGCCTTGTTGGCGACCTGCGGTTGCAGCGTCCCCGGGCCGTCGAGCCAGCTCTTGAGGAACTCGACGCAGCGCGGGTCGGACAGGCGGAAGAACAGGTGCTCGGAGGACTGCAGCAGCGGCTTAGCGCCGGTCAGCGTCGAGTACGGGTTGATGAGCTCGGTGGGCGCATACACGGTGCCGCACACCTCGCAGGCATCGCCGTACTGATCCGGCGAGTGGCAGTTCGGGCACTCGCCCTTGATATAGCGGTCGGGCAGGAACATGGCCTTGATCGGGTCGTAGAACTGCTCGACCGGCTTGCGGTAGATGAGCCCGGCCTGCTTGAGCCGCGCGTAGATGTCCTGCGACAGGCGCGTGTTCTCCGGCGAGTCGGTCGAGTGCCAGTGATCGAAGCTGAGGTGAAAACCCTGGAGGTAGCGCGGCCGGTCGGCGGCGATGCGCGCGATCAGCTGCTGCGGGCTCACGCCCTCGGCCTCGGCTTTGAGCATGATGGGCGCGCCGTGGGCGTCGTCCGCGCATACGAAATGCACCTGCTGCCCCTGCATTCGCTGGAAGCGGACCCAGATGTCCGCCTGGATGTACTCCATGATGTGCCCGATGTGGAACGGGCCGTTGGCGTAGGGGAGCGCGGTGGTGACGAAGATCCGCCGGGGCATGCGGTTAGTTTACAGGCCCTTGGCAAAATGGGACCTGTCCGCCTTCTTTCCGCGCCCGCGAGCGGCTATAAGGGCCCTCCATGAACTGTCCCAAGTGCGGACACGCGCAGGAGGACACGCTCAAGTGCCAGGCGTGCGGAATTTACTTCGAGAAATTCCGCCAGCACCAGGCAGGGGCGGGCGAACAGCCGCGCCGTGAGCCGGTACGCGAGGACACCGGCTTCGGGCCGGGGGCCATCGTGCTCACGGCGCTCGCCAGCGCAGCGCTGGTCTACTATTTTCTGGATGGGCGCCACACCGCGACCCGCTTGCCCGCGACCAGCCCGCCGCCCGCAGCCTCCCCGGCCGCAACGCAGCAGGCACCCGTGCCGGTCCCTGAGGCGGACGCACCGGGCGCGCTCCGGGGTCTCGAAGCCCAGCTGGCGAGCTCGAGTCCCACGCACAACCTGATCGAGAGCGCGCGCAACGCGACGGTGCTGATCAAGACCGGCTGGGGCTCCGGATCCGGGTTCATCATCGACGCGGACTGCCACGTGATCACCAACCGCCACGTGGTCGACACCAACGGCGCGCGAGTGGCGCGCAGCGTGCTCGGCAATCCGAACACGCGGCAGCAACTGAGCGCCGCGGAGTTGCAGCTGCAGGCGAATCTCGCGCGTGCGCAGCAGCTGCGGCAGGCACTGGCGGCGCAGCCGGGAAACAACCTGCAGGTCGTCGAGCTCGACGCCAAGATCGAGCAGATGCAGCAGCTGCTCGCGGATCTTCCCGGGCGCGTCTCCGGCGATATCAGCGACAAGGTCGAGCGGGCCGGACGCGGCGGCTTCACGGTCCGGCTGGTCGACGGCACAGAGTTCGACTCGCTGCACGCCGAGCTCGCCGAGGGGCGCGATCTGGCGATGTTCCAGCTGCCCGCCGATCACTGCCCGTACATCAAGCCGGGGAATTCGGGCGGCCTCGCGCAGGGCGAGCGGCTCTACACGATCGGTAATCCTCAAGGCCTCGCCTACAGCGTCACCTCCGGGATCTTCTCCGGCGCGCGCACCGACGGGACGCAGACCTATCTGCAGACCGACGCGCCGATCAATCCCGGTAACAGCGGCGGTCCGCTGGTCAACGAGAGCGGGCGGGTCGTCGGCATCAACACCATGGTGATGAACGGCGCGCAGGGCATCGGCTTTGCGATCCCGATCGAGGCGGTGTACCAGGAATTCCCGGAGTTGCGTTAGCCGCTACCCGGAATCCTTGAGCTCCTCGAACTTCCCCTTGTTGATGGCCTTCTTGTAGGCCTCCTTGCCGGTGATCTGGCGCTGGTTGAGCAGCTGCTCGATCGCCGTATCCATGGTGCGCATGCCGAACTGGCCGCCCGTCTGCATGGCGTTCTCGAGCTGGTCGAGCTTGCCCTGGCGGATCAGGTTGCCGGCGGCCGGGGTGTTCACCAGGATCTCGAGCGCCGCGACGCGCCCCTGGCCGTCGGCGCGCTGCAGCAGCTGCTGCGAGACCACTCCCCGGAGCGACGTCGACAGCATGGTGCGCACGTGTGACTGCTTGTCGGAGGGAAAGACATTCACCATGCGGTCGACCGTCTGGGGCGCGCCATTGGTGTGCAGCGTGCCCATGACGAGAATGCCCATCTCCGCGGCCGTCACCGCGATGCTCATGGTTTCCAGGTCGCGCAACTCGCCGACCAGGATCACGTCCGGGTCCTCGCGCAGAGCCGAGTGCACCGCGGCGGCGAAACTCGGGCTGTGCACGCCGATCTCGCGCTGACTGATCAGGCAGCTCTTTCTCTCATGCACGAACTCGATCGGGTCCTCGACCGTCAGGATGTGGCCCTTCACGCGCCGGTTGATGTCGTCGATCATCGCCGCCAGAGTCGTCGATTTCCCCGAGCCGGTCTTGCCGGTGACGAGAATCAGGCCGTTGTTGGCGCGGCACATCTGCCGCACGGCCTCGGGGAGCTTGAGTTCATCGAGGGTTAGCGCCTTGGAGGGAATGGCGCGGCATACCGCTCCCATGCCGTTCAGCTGCCGCATGACGTTGACGCGGAAGCGCCCCCGGCCCTCGAGCGTGTAGGCGAAGTCGGCGCCCTCCTTGGTCTCGAAGCGCTCGAGCGCCGCCTTCGGCATGATCTCGTAGAGCGCCTGCTTGACGGCCTCGGCGGCCAGCTTCTCCGGCCGCAGCGCCTGCAGGTCGCCGTGGACACGGATGCGCGGCGGATCGCCGGCGATGAAATGCAGGTCCGAGCCGCGCTTGTCCAGCACTTCGTTCAGGTATGCATCGATCTGGGCCATGGAGGGCGGGGCGGCCTTCAGCCGGTCGAGCCGGTTGCCGGGGGCGCCGGGCGCGCGGGTGCGGCCACGGGCGCGGTGGCCTCGAGCTTGGGCAGGATGCTGGTATCGGTCACGAACTTCTGGAAGTTACGCTTCTCGCTGGCGTAGTTGTAAGCGTCGTCCGGGTCGACGGTACGGGCGTTGATGGCTGCGAGCAGCGCCTGGTCGAGCAGCTGCATCCCGAGGTCGCGTCCCATCTGCAGCTGGCTCGGGATCTGGTGGGTCTGTTCGGTCTGGATGAGCTTGGCGATCGCCTTGGTCATCACCAGCACCTCGCAGATGGCTTTGCGGCCGTGCGCGTCCGCGGTCTTGACCAGCACCTGGGTGACCACCGCGAGCAGACTCTGCGCCAGAAAGCTCTTGGTTTGTTCGCGCTCCTCGACCGGCAGTGCGTCGATGATGCGGTCGATGGTCTTGACGGCGCCGGTCGTGTGCAGCGTGCCGAGCACCAGGTGGCCGGTCTCCGCCGCGGTCATCGCCATGGAGATCGTCTCGGCATCGCGCAACTCGCCGACCAGGATCACGTCAGGGTCCTCGCGCATCGCCGCGCGCACCCCTTCCGCGAAGCTCGGAATGTGCGTGCCGAGCTCGCGCTGGATCACCTGGCTCAGCTTGCTCCGGTGCACGAACTCGATCGGGTCCTCGAGGCTGATGATGTTGAGTTTGCGGGTCGAATTGAGGTGATCGATCATCGCCGCGAGAGTGGTCGACTTGCCGGTGCCGGTCGAGCCGGTCACCAGCACCATGCCCTGGTGGAAATCGCACAGCTTGGTGACGATCGGCGGCAGCTGCAGCTTGTCGAGCGCCGGCACGTCGGCGGGAATCGAGCGGAAGGTGGCGCCGATGCCGCTCTCCTTGCGGTAGACGTTCACCCGGAAGCGCCCGCCTTCGGAGGAGACGTACGAGAAGTCCAGGTCCTGCCCGGTGGCGAAGTGCTCGGACTGCGAGCGCGTGAGGATCTCGGCGATGTAGCCCTCGAGCTCCGAGGCGCGCAGGTCGCGGAACTTGATGGGCAGCAGGTCGCCGTGCATGCGCAGCATCGGCGGCACGCCGACTGCCAGGTGCACGTCCGAGCAGCCCTGCTGCGTGCCGAGCTTCAGGAACGCATCGATGCGCGCCAAGGCTTACCCCCGGGGAGCTAAGGGACCCCTACTTACGGCTGTTTTGCCCGAAAGGGGCAGCAGGATCAACAGCTTGTCCGCAGAAATTTGACGTAACGCACGAACTTTAGCTTGTCTGCAGAAATTTGACGTAATGCATGAGCTTTCGCAAGCGCGCCCTCCCGCCGGGCCCTGTCGCGCCACGCCAGGGGCGCGACAGCCGCCCCCTCAGCGCAGGTAGCGCTCGAGCGCCGTGCTGAGCTCGCCCATGGACTGGAAGCGCTTGGCCTTGTCGACCGCCATCGCCTTCACGACGAGGTCGGAAAGCCCCGGCGGCAGGGCGGGATTGACCTCCTGGGGTGGGCGCGCCTTGCCCTGCACGTGCTGGTACATGACCGACATGTGATCGCCGCGGGTGTACGGCGGCACCCCGGTCACCATCTCGTACATGATGACGCCGAGCGCGTAGATGTCGGCGCGCTCGTCGACCTTCTTGCCGAGAATCTGCTCGGGCGCCATGTACTTCGGCGAGCCGATGACGTAGCCGGTCTTGGTGAGCTGGGTGTCGCCCTCGCGGTGCGCGGCGGCGACGCCGAAGTCGACGATCTTCAGCAGCCCCTCCTGATTGATGAGCACGTTGGCGGGCTTCAAGTCGCGGTGCACGATCCCGACCTGGTGCGCAACCGTCATGCCGGTGCAGATGTCGGTGGCGAACTGCAACGCGCGCTTCAGCTCGACGGGCTTCTCGTTCACGACCTCGCTCCCAAGGGTATGCGAGGGGAAATACTCCATCGAGATCGCGTAGTTCCCCTGGATGTAGAGGAAGTCGTAGATGCGGATGACGTTCTTGTGGGTGATCTTGCGCGAGTAGCGCAGCTCGTGGACGAAGCGCTTCATCACCTCCTCGTCCTGTGAGACGTTGGGATTGAGGAACTTCAGGATCAAACGCTCGTCGACTACCGTGTCCTCCATCAGCAGCACGGTGCCGAAAGCGCCGCGCCCGATGCGGTCGATGTACTTGTAGCGCCCCTCGATGATGTCGCCGGGCTTGAGGGTGTTGATGTCGAGCTTCGCCACGGCCTCCGCCTGCTTCTGCGCCTGCTGCGCCGCCTGCTCGGAGATCAACTGCGTGCGGGCGGCTTCCGTCGCGGTCTGGGGCGGGCGCACGCCGGTGGGCATGGCGCTCGCCGCCGCCGGCAGGGTGGGCGCGACCGCGGAGCCGAGCGTCGCGATGCCCGCGATGCGGTTGTTGAGCTCGCTCACGGCGGCGGCCGCCATGCGCGAGATGGTCTGATCGGGCGAGGCCGCCTGCGCCTGCAGCTCGGTGCGCACCTGCACGGCGCGGCTCTCGTCCGCGACCCGCGACAGCGCCTGGATCGCCTCGATGCGGATCTCGCGCTCGGGGCGCGCGATGAGCGGCAGCAGCGTATCGACCAGCTGCGCATCGCCGAGCTTGCCGAGCGCGCGCACCACGATCGGCGTCGCCTTGTCGTTGGCGGGCGCCTTCAGCATTTCCATCAGACGCGGCACGGCACGCTTGCTGCCGATCTCGGCGAGCGCGTCCACCGCACGCTCGCTCACCCACCAGTCGGCATCGCGCGTCGCTTGGATGAGCGATTCCACGGCGCGCTCGTCCTTGGTCTGGTTGAGGATCTCGATGGCCGCGCGGCGGATGTCCTCGTCCTTGTCGCGCACCAGCTGCAGCACCGCGTCGATCACCTTCGGGCCGCCGATCTTGCCGAGCGCATCCGCGGCGCGGCTGCGCACCCACCAGTCGCTGTCCTTGAGGGCTTCCAGCAGAAACTTCACCGAGTGGGCGTTGCCGATCTCGTTGAGGACCTCGACCGCGCCGCGCCGCGCGTTCTCGTTCTCGTCCTTGAGCACCTCGATGAGGTACTTGATGGTCTCCGGGTGGTTGGCTTTTATGACCACGTCGATCGCGCGGTTGAGCACGTCGATCTCCGGGTCGCGCAGCAGCGCGCATACCCGCTCGACGTCGATCGGCCCGTCCATGCGCTGCAGCGCGGACAGGGCCGCGCCGCGGATCAGCTTGTTGGGATCCTTGAGCAGCCCCTGCAGCGCGGTCTGCACCTCCGGGGTGTTGAAGCGCGCCAGGGTATTGATGATGTGCACGCGTGCGATCGGGTCCTTGCCCTGCACCCGTCCGAGCAGCTCCGGGAGCGACTGGCGGTCGGCGATCTCACCGATGATGCGGAACAGCGCCGCCTTCTCGTTCGGCTCCTGGGCGTAGGCCGCGGTGAGGAGATCCCGCACGCCGAAGCGCGACTTCTGCGCCGCGATCACCTCGAGCAGCGCGGACTTCGACGCCCCGGGGGTGGCGAGCGCCTCGAGCAGCATGCTCGCCGGGTAGCTCTGACTGCTGGTAAGCGCCCAGGAGATGCCGGAGATTACCCGCGGACTGCCCTGCACCAGCCCGCGCAGGAACAGTGGGAAGGTCTTGACGTTGACGAGGCTCGCGAGCACGTCCACGAAAGCCATGGTGGAGGCCTTGTCGGCGTCCGGCAGGGCCGCAAAGATCGCCTCGATGGCGCCCGGGCCCATCTCCTTGAGCCGCGCGATCGCTTTCTGGCGCGTCGCGTCCGACGGCTCACTCGTGGACCGGATGTCGGTGACCAGCCGGTCGGCCCTTAAATTGCTAAAAAAACTCATTCAGTCCTTGCGACCGGAGCAGCTCCGCTATGTGTCCTGTGCGCGCCGGCAACAGGAGTCAGGTGACCCGCAGGAGGGGTCAGCCCACGGCAGGCGCAAGAGCAAGAGTATAAGGAGCGACCCCCGACAGGCGTGCGGGATTATGCCATACGCCCAAGACTGCACCCGTTACCGCTCCGGCTGCGTGACGCCGTTCCAACCTCTACAATCTACTGTTCCGACATTTGCGGTTTTGCCATGACCCCCCAACCCTCTCTGGAGGCCGTGCGCGCCGCCTTGGACGCGTACGTCGACCCCTATCTGGGCGAATCCCTCGGCGCCGCGCAGGCGGTCCGCGGGGTGAGCGCTGCGTCACACGGCTGGGCGGTACGGATTGCCCTGGGCTACCCCGTGGGCGGGTACAACGAGGAGCTTTCCGGCGCGTTGACCGCGGCGCTGGCCGCCGCGGGAATCGCAGGTCCCCTGGCACTCGAGCTCGAGTCGGACATTCGTGCCCACGCCGTGCAGCGCATGCTCAAGCCCCAGGGCGAAATCAAGAACATCGTCGCGGTGGCTTCCGGCAAGGGCGGCGTCGGCAAGTCGACCGTGGCGGTGAATCTGGCGCTTGCCTGGGCGGCGCAGGGTGCGCGCGTCGGCCTCCTGGACGCCGACATCTACGGGCCCAGCCAGCCGCTGATGCTCGGCCTCGGCGGCCAGCGGCCGCGGTCGGTCGACGGCAAGCACCTGCAACCGCTGGCGGCCCACGGAGTGAGTGCCATGTCGATCGGCTTTCTGGTGGATGCCGAGCAGCCGATGGTCTGGCGCGGCCCGATGGTGACCCAGGCGCTGACCCAGCTGCTTTCCGAGACCGAATGGGGCTCGCTCGACTATCTGGTGGTGGACATGCCGCCGGGGACCGGCGACATCCAGCTGACGCTTGCGCAGCGCGTGCCGGTGGCGGGTGCGGTGATCGTGACGACGCCGCAGGACATCGCGCTCGCCGATGCGCGCAAGGGCCTGAAGATGTTCGAGAAGGTGGCGGTGCCGGTGCTCGGGATCGTCGAGAACATGAGCGTGCACGTGTGCTCGAGCTGCGGGCACATCGAGCACACCTTCGGCGCCGGCGGCGGCGAGCGTTTGGCGCAGCAGTACGGGGTGCGGCTCCTCGGGGAGCTGCCGCTCGATGCGCACATCCGCGAGGAGGCCGACGGTGGCCGGCCGACCGTGGTCGCAGCCCCCGACTCGGCGCGCGCGCGCTGCTATTTCCAGATGGCGCGGCGCACCGCGGGCGCGCTGGCGCTGCGGGCGCGCGACCGCAGCAGCCTGTTTCCGAAGATCGTGGTCGAAGAGGAGGGCTGAAGTCCGGATGGAATCAGCCAACGTACTCGAGGCGCCAACCCGTTCTGCCGTTTACACGGGCATCCTGCCGTGCCAGAAGATCAGCGAGATGGTTGCGAACGCGGAGATCGCGCCGCTGGAGATTCTGTCGCAGATTCTTCCCGATCAGGTGCAGCCGGCCAGCATCGACCTGCGTCTGGGAGACTGCGCGTACCCGCTCGATGCCAGCTTTCTGCCCGGCAAGGGCACGAAAGTCCTGGAGAAGATGCGCGAGCTCGATGCCGACTTTCAAAGCTTCCGTATCGCCCTCAGAGACGGTGCGGTTCTCGAGCGAGGGCGCGTGTACGTCGTGCCGCTTCTGGAATCGATCCGCCTGAAGAGTGACGTCGCTGCGTTTGCCAATCCCAAGAGCTCGACCGGACGCCTGGACATCCTGACACGCGTCATTGCCGACGAGGCAACGCTGTTCGACCAGGTCGAGGAAGGCTACCAGGGCCAGCTGTACCTCGAGGTAGCTCCCCGGAGCTTCAGCGTGGTGGTCAGAACCGGAACCCGCCTGAACCAACTTCGGTTCCGCCGCACCAGGGGCGAAGCACCGAAGCCCATTACCGCTGCCGACTGGAAACAACTCCTGGGCGAAGGACAGGTTGCCGACACCGCCGGAGTCAGTGACCGGACGGGTTACTTGCCCTTCTCGATCGACCTGGTCGGCTCCGGCGAGGATGGGTGCCTGATCGGCTGGCGCGCCAAGAAACACACCAAGCGGATCGATTTCGACAGACGGGACTATGACCCGCTCGAATTCTGGGAACCGCTCCGTTTCCACCGCAAGCCCTCCCTCATTCTCGATCCCGACGAGTTCTACATTCTCGTGACCAAGGAAGCCATCGCAGTCCCGCCTGATTTTGCCGCCGAGATGCTTCCGTACGACACGCGCGCGGGGGAATTCCGCGTTCACTATGCGGGATTCTTCGATCCCGGCTTCGGTTGGGATCCGTCTACGAGGAAGGCCGGCAGCAGCAGAGGCGTTCTCGAAGTACGCTCTCACGAGGTGCCGTTTGTCCTGGAACACGGCCAGAGGGTTGGCTGGCTGCGCTATGAGCGCATGGCAGAGCGGCCCCGCGCACTCTACGGACGCGAGATCGCCTCGCACTACCAGGGACAGGCTCTCAGGCTCGCAAAGCAGTTCAGACAACCTCAACCGTAGAGAGCGTCTCACTCAGCGGGTGAGACTCTGGATCTCCAGGGTCCACTGCACATCGCTCCCCTTGGTCTGCTCCACCTTTATCGGCACGTAGCCGCGCTCGGGCGAGCACCAGAAGCGGGTAACGCGCGGCGAATTGGCCTTCTGCGAGCGATACACCACGGTCGCGATCTCGCCCAGAGGGGTGGAGAGCCTGGCATCGCCCTCGCGTGCGAACTGATAGTCGCGCACGCTGTTGTTGTCGATCAGCTGCACGGTCGTCGGGGTGCGCCCGGCCAGCAGCTTCACCATCAGCGACAGCTGCACCGAGCCATCGTCCTGCACCTGCGGGGTGAGCGGCAGGTCGACCCTGGTGCCCTCGTAGGTGCCCGTGACCCGGCGCGCCTGCCAGTCGTAGTTGAGATCGGTAGTCTTCGAAGCAGAGCCGCCACTCGATTTGAAACTCAGCGGCTGCAAGTCACCGCCCGAGACGCGCACGACGCTCACCTGCAGAGGTGGAAACACGTCGGCAGCCAGGCGGCCGATCCCGCGCGGCTCGCTGCGCGAGCTGAAGGTCCAGCTGTCACCCGTTTGCTCGAGCTTCAGCTGTGAGATTGCGACGGTCATCCCGTGCCAGATACCGGCGTAGGTCGCCTGATAGGGCTTCAGCTCGTCGCTGTGCGCTGTGCCAGACAGGGCAAGCGCGAGTGCCAGTGCCATGAGGCCGGCGCGGGCCGCGTCAATGACCTGGGCCACGAAAGTCCTCCACCAGCGGCGACTCGAGCCGCCGGCCGTCGAGCCACGGACCGCCGTCGCGCCACACCAGGCGCCGCGCGGCGAACCAACCGAGCGCCCGCGGATAGATGATGTGCTCGGTCGCCAGTACCCGCGCGGCCAGCGTCGCTTCGCTGTCACCCGGCTCGACCGCTACCTGCGACTGCAGGATCACCGGCCCGCCGTCGAGCTCCGCGGTCACGAAATGCACGCTGGCGCCGTGCGTGGCAACGCCCGCAGCGAGCACGCGGCGATGCGTGTCGAGGCCCCGGTAGCCCGGCAGGAGCGAGGGATGCACGTTGAACATGCGGCCAAGGTAGCACTCGACAAACTGCGCCGAAAGGATCCGCATGAAACCTGCGAGCGCCACCGCCTGCGCGCGCTGCGCGTCGAGGGTCGCGCGCAGCGCCTGCTC